>Ga0224554_1000468_pt1 | contig 33556 bp, 37 predicted proteins | sample 714S22024metaG_FD_180666 | JGI IMG/M metagenome (GOLD analysis project Ga0224554, IMG submission 180666) | Peat soil microbial communities from Stordalen Mire, Sweden - 717 S2 20-24 | ecosystem: Environmental > Terrestrial > Soil > Wetlands > Peat | place: Sweden: Norrbotten County, Stordalen...
CCGTGAATGTCGGCCGTAACTATAACGGTCCTAAGGTAGCGAAATTCCTTGTCGGGTAAGTTCCGACCTGCACGAATCTTGTAACGACTGAACGACTGTCTCGGAGAGGATCTCGGCGAAACTGTAACGGCGGTGAAGATGCCGCCTGCCCGCAGTAGGACGGAAAGACCCTATGCACCTTTACTGTAAGCTCGTATTGTGTTCTGGTTCATGATGCTTAGCGTAGGTGGGAGACTTTGAAGCGGGGATCTCGGTTCTCGTGGAGTCGCAATGTGAAACACCACTCTTTATGAATTAGGATTCTAACCCCGATTCCTGTTAAGCCAGGCGGGGGACAGTGCGTGCGGGTCAGTTTGACTGGGGCGGTTTCCTCCCAAAGAGTAACGGAGGAGCGCGATGCTTGGCTCAGCATGGTTGGCAACTATGCGTTGAGGGTATGGCTATAAGCCAAGTTGACTGTAAGACTTACAAGTCGAGCAGATGCGAAAGCAGGCCCAAATGATCCGATGGTTTAATGTGGAATTGCCATCGCTCAACGGACAAAAGGTACGCTAGGGATAACAGGCTGATCGGATCCAAGAGTTCATATCGACGATCCGGTTTGGCACCTCGATGTCGGCTCATCGCATCCTGGGGCTGGAGAAGGTCCCAAGGGTCCGGCTGTTCGCCGGTTAAAGCGGTACGCGAGCTGGGTTCAGAACGTCGTGAGACAGTTCGGTCCTTATCCACTGTGGGCGCAGGAAACTTGAGGGGTTCTAACCTTAGTACGAGAGGACCGGGTTAGACGCACTTCTGGTGTGGCAGTTGTTCCGTCAGGGGCATCGCTGCGTAGCCATGTGCGGAAGAGATAAGCGCTGAAAGCATCTAAGTGCCAAGCTCATCCCAAGATAATGTTTCCCGGAGCGCAAGCTCCCTGAAGACCACGGGCAGACCACCCGTTTGATAGGTTAGAGGTGTAATTGCCGTGAGGCATTGAGCTGACTAATACTAATCGGTCGTGCGGCTTGATTGCTTTTCCTTTTGGAAGAAGCAAATTTCAACTCGCGGATTGTAGGCCAATAGGCTTCTATGTGTAGTTTTCAAGGAATTGCTGAAACGCTTCGGAAATGATCTTTTAAAATTTAGCACGGTTGAAACCGTGCAAAACAATTTGGTGGCCATAAAGCTGTGGTCCGACCCGTTCCCATTCCGAACACGGCCGTCAAACACAGTCTTGCCAATGGTAGTGGTTGTATAGCTTCCGCGAGAGTAGGTTGCCGCCAGTCTTTCAAAAATGCCGGAGAATTGTTTCTCCGGCATTTTTATTTTCAATGGAAGTTTAACCCGGCGGCAGGCGCAGCGTCGCGTCCAACGGCTGGATGTCCGTCAATTCCTTTGCGGAATTTGCGCCGCCGAGTTCCGCCAGTCTTTCGCCTGCCGGTCGCACGCGGGTTTGAAAACTAGAAGCCGCGTCGTTGAAGGCGGAATTCGCACGATCCAGTCCGGCGCGGATTTTTTCGAAGTGTTCCGTGAACTTCACCACCCGCGCGTAAAATTCCTGCGCCGCCTCGGCGATTTTCTGTGCGTTCTCCGTCTGCGCGTGCTGCTGCCAACTTACGCTCACCGAACGCAACAGCGCGATGAGCGACGCCGGCGTCGCGAGTAAAATCCGTTTCTCCGCCGCCCAGACAATCAAATCGTGGTCACCCTCCAGTGCCGCGCTGAATAGCGATTCCGCCGGGACGAACAGCACGACATAATCCAGCGCGTTCGGAAACTGGCGCGGATAATCGCGGTCGGCCAGCGCCTTGATGGTGGCCTTCAATTTTGCCGCGTGCGCCGCCAGCGCCTCCGCGCGTTTCACCGGCTCGGCAGATTCCAGCGCGTTGAGAAAATCAAAATCCGGCACCTTCGCGTCCACGATGATGAATCGGTCGCCCGGCAATTTTACGACAAGGTCCGGCCGGTTTTCGCCGGTCGCCGTCTGTTCCATGAAATCGCAATGCGCGCTCATGCCCGCCGCCTCGACCACGCGCCGGAGCGTTTCCTCGCCCCATTTGCCGCGCGCCTGATTTGAGTGCAGCACCAGCCGGAACTGCTGCGTTTCCTGTGCGAGCGTGGTGCTTTGCTGCGAGAGCAGTTCCAATTGTTTCTTCACCTCGCCGAGTGTGGAGGACTGCGCCGCGCTGCTCGACTGCAAATTTTTCTGATACGTCTCCAACTGCTGCTTGAGCGGCTCGACCAAGCCTTTGATGGCCTCCTGCCGCTGCGTCAGATCGCCTTTGGCGGTTTCCTGAAATTTGCCAAACGACTGTTCCGCCAGCCGCAGAAATTCCGGCGCGGATTGTTTCAGTGCGTCGGCGCTGAGGGCCTTGAACGTGTCGCGCAAATCGGCCAGCGCCTTTTCCTGCGCGGCCTTGGCGTCGCGCAAGGTCAGTTCGTGAAGCTGCTTCTGCTCCGCGAGAATTTTTTCCGCCGCCGCCTGGTTCGCCTGCGCGGTGGCGAGCGCGGTTCTAATTTGGTCGGTTTGATTGCGCAGTTGGTTTAATTCCGACTCGCGTTTTTCCAGCCGCTCTGCCAAATCTTTTTCCAGCCGCAAATCCGAACCGCCGCCACTGTGCCATTTGAGCCAGCCCAAAAAGAATCCAATCAACCCGCCGGCCAGCGCGGCAATTAGCCATTGGATTCCGACTGGCAGGTTCATTTAGAAATGCGCGACGACTTCAATTTCCACATTTGCGCCCTTGGGCAGCGCGGCGACTTGGATGGTCGAGCGCGCGGGAAAATTTTCCGTGAAATATTTTGCGTAAATTTCGTTCATGCCCGCAAAATCTGCAAGGTTTGTCAGGAACACCGTGCTTTTTACGACGTTGGCGAAAGTGAGTTTCTGGTCGTCGAGAATCGCCTTCACGTTTTGCAGCACGCGCTCGGTTTGCGCCTTGATGTCGCCGGTAATCAGATTGCCCGTCGCCGGTTCAATCGGGATTTGTCCGGCGCAGAACAGCAGATCGCCGACGCGCACGGCGTGGTTGTAAGGTCCGACAGCCGTTGGAGATTTCGCGGGCTTGATGATTTGTTTGGTTGCCATGAGGTGATTTATTTTGGTTCAGAAATGCGAAATGAGTCTGTCGCTTTTGTCCGCCAGCGTCAAGGCGTCGTCTTGAATCAAAAGTGAAATCAAAATCGTGGCGGCAATAATAATTGAACCGCGCCTAAAATGAAAAATTCCAGCGTCAGTTCAATTTCTCCCCGCGCCCCGGAGGACGAGCAGCAAGGCGCCGGCTGCGAACAGGATGGCTGCGGATGGTTCCGGCACCGGCGCGACAAAAAATGATTCCTGCGCGGGCGAGATGTTTGAAGCCGTGGCAAAGCCCGTCACGATGGCTTCACTGTAAAGCCCCTCGTCGGCGGTCGTGGAATTATAGCCGCTGCCAAAGGCCGTTTCCGCCAGGCTCGAATCGAAGGGCCACTGGGCGTCGGCGTCGCGGCCTGCGGAAAAACCTTCGTAGGCGATTTCGACCAGCAAATTGCCGCCTTCGTATTGATAGGGCGTCGAAAACGAAATCCAGCCAAAATTATTCGGCGAACTGCCGCCGGGAAAATCGCCCGCGTTGATGGTCAGCGGCCCGCTGCGGACGGTTGTGAAATCCGCGCCACGATTGTCGGCGAACGTCGCGCTCAAATAGCCGGGGGCATTGGCCGACTGGCCCAGGCTCACGTCGAATTCGGAAATGGTCTGCGCGGGCAGCGCGGATTCGTTTCCCTCCACGCGAAAACCGATGCCGGTGATCAATTCGCCGATGCTCAAGTTGGTCAAAACCGAGGCGCTGAACACTTGCTGGAACCGCTGCTGGCTGGAGATCGCGCCGAGCGGCGCGTTGTCCGACGTGTTCGCGTCGGTCGAGGTGAATTCTCCCGGCACGATGACGGTCGGGTCGGCCAGGACGGTCGCCGCCGCCAGGCAGATGCCAACGACAATTTTATATGAGATATTTATTTTCATTTTTCAACTTGCTGACCGGACGTTCTGATTATTTCCGTTCTGGCCGGAGTTGTGAGGAAGCAACTCCGCCCTTGCGGCCAGTGGTTTTAGCAAGCGGCGTGCCGGACGATTTACGGAAGTTTTCGGATTGAAAAACGGCGGCGGGTGGTGATTTTGTCTCAAAACAGTTCACGCGCGAGACAGTCACTTATTTAAGACACAGGTTTTCCCGATTCTTTTTGTGGCGGCAGCCGCTACAAAATTTCGATTGGGACGTTTGCTAATTTGCCGGACTAACTATTGGCGGGCTTTTGAAAACAATAGGAGCGATAGGAAAGTTCCCCGCTGTCCAGCGCCTGGTAAACCCGCGAGCCTTTCACGCCGGCAAAATCGCCGCCGAGCCGGTGCAGAAATTTCGGCAGATGCCGCGCGATCAAAGCCTGCGAGCGCGCGGAGTTGTAATCCATTCCGCGCCGGACTTCGGCGTTGATGTTTTTTGTGCGCAACATTTTGAGCGGTGCGGCGGCGATGGCTTTTTCCCATCCATCCAAGCGCTCGCTGAAACGGAAATCGGCATAGAGAAAATGTCCGCCCGGTCGCAGCACGCGCGCGACCTCCGCCAGAAATCGCGGGAAGTCCGGGTAACAATGCGACGCCTCCACGTTGATAACCGCTTCGAAAGTGTTTGGCTCGAACGGAAGATTTTCCGCGTCGCCCTGCACGAAGTTCAATCCGTCAACGTGGTGGCGCTGCCTGCAAAATTTTATCCCGGCGGGATTCAAATCAAGCGCGGTGTAATTTTTCGGCTGAAGCGTGCGCGACAAATAGGAAGCGCCGCCGCCGTGGCCGCAGCTCACTTCCAAAACATTTTTCCCGCGCAGCCCGGCCTGCGTCGCGACGTGATGATAAAGCTGGATGCAGGCGCGGTTCGGCTCGTCGGCGGGCGCGAGCGGAATGGCCATCGGCGGTTCTTCCTCGTAGGCGTAGTTGAGAAACAAAACCTCCTCGCCGTGCAGCCGCCGCGTGAGCAGCGGATACCAAAGTTTCCAGATCGCCTTGCGGATCCGCCCGATGGAAAACAGATGGTCAATGACTGGCACGCGGAATTGTTGCGCGAAATGGCGGCGAATGCCAGCCTTGTTCGCATTCCTATTCCACGCTGACGATTTTTGCCGCCTGTTGCGCGCCGCCGAATTTCAATGGCAGCTTGTCGCCGGATTTTTTTCCGATGAGCTGTTCGCCCAGCGGCGATTGCGGGGTGATGACGAGGATTTCTTTTTTCTCGTGCAAAATTTTCGTGCCGCCGGCGCGCGGGCCAATGAAGTAAAACAGGTTTTCACCGCCGGTTTCCAGTTCCACCAGCACGCCGAGGCCGATGGGTTCGCCGGTGTCGAATTTTTTCACGGGCAGCTTTTCAAATTCCGCGATGGCGGCTTCGATTTCCGCCGCCTGCTTGGACTGGCCGCGTGCGAGGTAGGAGGCTTCGAGGCCGCGCGTGTCGTATTTGCTCTCGGCCTTGCTGGATTCGTGCGTGGCCTCGGCGCGCGAGAATTTTGCGGCGCGGAAATAAATTTCCAGTTCGTCCGTCAGGCGGGCGATGATTTTTTTGATGATGGCGCGTTTATTCATGGCTGAATTGCCGGCTGGAAAATTGAAATGGTTTTTCGCGCGTGCGGAAAAAATCAGCCGATGATTGGAGTGAAAAATTGTAGCCGTCTAGCGTGCAAGCAACGGCAATTGACCTGCGCGCCAACCAAAATCATTCCTTGCCGAAATCTTGGGGTGGCTCACCCGCTCCCAGATTTTCTTCAAATTCTACAATTCCAAAAGTGTTTGGAGCAGGACGTGTAAAATGTTCGCCGTTTCTAACAAAAGAACCAATGTAACTACTTAATGACGCCTTGTTTTGCTTTGTCACTTCCTTGCCAAGACGCTTAATTATTTCAGCAATGTGCATCGGCTTTCCTTCTTTGAGAATTATTTCTCGCGCTTTTGCGATGTCACTTCCAGCCCTCAAAGCCGTCTGTCCATTGGGCTTTTCTTGGCTTTTTGGAAAGTGCCGCACTGTGTCTTTAAGACCTTGAATATAAGCATCTTTAAGTTCAATCTGTTTTCTCAAAGCGGCTTGTTCTTCTTCGGCTTTTTCAATCATTCTTTCAATTGCATTGCGTGAACTCATGCGTATCTTTTAATGCACGGAGAGTGGATATGCAAGTAAAAAAGTTGAAAATACTTGACTTGCAATTTCACTCGCGCGACAATCAAAGCCATGAATGATGTCACTTCTACTCATGCAACTCTTGAAAAAACCAAGAGAACCAATCAACATGGAACGAACTATTGGAGGGCGAGGGAATTAATGAACGCCCTAGAATATGACCGATGGGAAAATTTTGAGGCTGTAATTGATAAGGCAAAGGCAGCTTGTCTAAATTATGGCGTGGACGTGCAAAACCATTTCCTTGAAACCACGCAAAAGGTTGGTATCGGAAGTGGGGCTGAACGAAAGGTCAAAGATTACTGGCTTTCCAAACACGCTTGCTACCTCATAGCAATGAATGGTGACCCCACTTCAAAGCCAAAAATCGCTGCGGCGCAAACATATTTTGCCATCCAAACACAACGCCAAGAGCAATCAGATCAAGACGGAAGCCAACGTCTCGAATGGCGAGAAAAGGTAAAGGAAGCCACAAAAGAATTAAATTCAGCCGCCAAAAATGCTGGCGTAGAACGATACGGCATTTTCCATGACCACGGTTATCGTGGACTGTATGGCATGAGTCTTCCTGAAATAAAGAAACGAAAACGTATCCCGGACGCAGACAATTTATTTGACCGCGCTGGTTTGACAGAACTTGCTGCAAACGCATTTCGCGCCACCCAAACAAAGGAGGCATTAAAAAAACGGAATATCAAAGGTGAGAAATCAGCGAGCGACACCCATTTTCAAATCGCTCAAAAGGTGAGAACCACGATGAAGGAAACTGGTGGGACAGTGCCGGAAGATTTGCCGGCGGAATCGTCAATTGCAAAATTGGCACAAAACAAACATACGAAGAAAATTCCAAACTAAAGCACTACCAACTTGTCTCGTTTCATAATTCAACCGCCTTGTTCAAATATATTTCGCCAGAATCGGTTTCAATTCAGCCACGGTTTTCTTCGGCCAGAATTTTTTGCCGGTCAGGAATGAATTTTTCAGCGCGGAATGGCACGGCCAGTTCGGTTCAGCCGGAATTTTTGCGATTGCCTGCGCGACGATTTTTTTCGCCGTGTCGGCGTTGCGGTGCAGGTTGGCGATGACGATTTCGAGCGTGACGTGGGCCTCGTCCGTTTTCCAGCAATCGTAGTCGGTCGCCATCGCCATCGTCGCGTAGGCGATCTCCGCTTCGCGCGCGCATTTGGCCTCACCGAGATTCGTCATGCCGATGACGTCGTAACCGGCAGCATGGTTCGCCAGTGATTCGGCGCGCGTGCTGAACGCCGGGCCTTCCATGCAGACATAAGTGCCGCCGTCGTGGACTGTCGCCCTGGCTTCGCGCGCGGTTTGCAAAATGAGCTGCCGCAGTTCCTCGCAAATGGGATCGGCGAACGCGATGTGCGCGACAATGCCGCGCCCGAAAAATGTATGCGCGAGCGATTGCTTGGTGCGGTCGAGAAACTGGTTGATGAGGACGATGTCGCACGGCTTGTATTTTTCCTGCAAGGAACCGACGGCGCTGACGCTGATGATCCACGCGACGCCGAGTTTTTTCATGGCCCAGATGTTGGCGCGATGGTTCAACTCACTCGGCAGAATTTTATGGCCGCGTCCATGGCGTGGCAGGAAAACGACGTCGCGTCCGGCGATTTTTCCGGTGAGCAAATCGTCGGACGGTTTGCCGAAGGGCGTTTTGACTTTCAACCATTTTTGATTGGTGAAGCCTTCGACGTGATAAAGCCCCGTGCCGCCGATGATGCCGATTTTGTGTTTTGACATGGGAAATTTTTAACCGCGAAAGGCGCGAAAGACACGAAAAAAAGCGGAACGCCGAGCATTGCCCGGCTTGGGTTGGATTAACTTTTTCCATGCCGAGCAATGCTCGGCGCTCCAACCTGCGTTTTTCTCGGCTGGCGTTTAGATTTTTTTTATTTATTCTGCCCGCATGGAACTCTTCAACAAGATTTTGAAAATCGCCGTTGATGGCGCCGCGTCGGATATTCACATCAAAACCGGCACGCCGGTTATTTTCCGCATCAACCGCGAACTCATCGCCGTCGAGTGCCCGCAACCGACGGTGGAATGGATGAACAAAGTGATTGCCGGCATCACCCCGCCGCATTTGACGAAGCGGCTGGAGGAGGATCGTGAAGTGGATTTTTCGTATTTCGTCCCGGACGTGGGGCGTTTCCGCACGAATGTTTTCCAGCAGCGCGGTCAATGGGCTTTAGCCATGCGCCACGTCAAAAGCCATGTGGCGAGCTTTCAAGAACTCGGCTTGCTTGAACAGATCAAGACCGTCGCCGAGTCGCCGCGCGGCATCGTGCTGGTGGCGGGTTCGACCGGCTCCGGCAAATCCACGACGCTTGCGGCGATGATCGAGCACATCAACAGCAATTTCAAAAAGCACATCATCACGCTGGAAGACCCGATTGAATTTGTGTTTGAGGACAACCAGTGCGTCATCGAGCAGCGCGAAGTCGGCCTCGACACGAGTTCGTTTCATCACGCGCTCAAACACGTTCTGCGGCAGGATCCGGACATCATCATGCTCGGCGAAATGCGCGACGACATTAGCTTCGGCGCGGCGATGAGCGCGGCGGACACGGGCCATCTGGTTTTGTCCACATTGCACACGACGACGGCGGCGCAATCCATCACGCGCATTTTGGATTTTTTCAAGGCGGACGAGCGCGAACAAGTCCGCCGCCAGCTCGCCGGCACGTTGCGCGGCGTCATCTGCCAGCGCATGGTGCCGACGATTGACAACAAAATGACGCCCGCGCTGGAAATCATGATCAATTCGCCGCTCATCAAAAAAATGCTGGAGGAAAACCGGCTGGACAAACTGACCGCCGCGATTGAAACCGGTTCCGACGACGGGATGCTTACGTTCAACCAGTCGCTGTTCAACCTGGTGAAAGCCGGACGCGTTTCCGAAAAAGAAGCGCTCGCCAAGGCCACCAATCCACAGGCGCTGGAGATGAATTTCAAGGGCATCTTCCTCAACGAAGGCGGTCGCATTGTAGGTTGATTAAAAATGGCTGGTGACCATCTTCCAAAAAAGACTCGTTGACTTAAATCCCACCGGAAGTATCGTTTATTGCCATGTGGGTTTCCAAGAAGACCGATTACGCTTTGCGCGCCTTGTTCACGCTCGTGGATCATTTTGGCGGCACGCCCATTCCCATCCGCGAACTCGCCCGGCGCAATGACGTTCCCAAGCGCTTTCTCGAACAGATCATGCTTCAACTCAAGGCGCAGGGCTGGGTGAAAAGCGAGGCGGGAATTCGCGGCGGCTATGTTTTGGCCGAAAATCCGGCGAAAATCACGATGGGCGAGGTGGTGCGCCATTTCGATGGAATCCTTGCGCCGATTGATTGTGTTTCGGTCACGGGCTATAAACGCTGTTCACAGGAGCCGGTCTGCCGGTTTCGCCGTGTTTTTCTGGACGCGCGCAATTATGTGGCCGGAGTGATGGACAAGGCGACACTGGCCGAGGTTGCAAAGCATTCGCCAGTCACAAAACGAGAGGTTTCCGCCGGTTTTATTGGCGGAGAAGGCATCTAAAAGATTTTTTCAAAAAGCAGTTGACTGTTTCCGAAATTTGCGGATAATGACGACTAAATAAGTCGTCATTAAAACGAATTGAAATGAGTGCGGCACAAACGAAAACGAGCGGAGATTCCGCTGGAAAACAGGACCGGCTGGAGATTGTCCGGCAACAAGTCGGCTCGCTGCGCTACGGCGTGGTGGAGATTGTCGTGCATGATTCGCAGGTGACGCAGATTGAAAAAACAGAGCGCGTGCGGCTGGACAAACCGCAAAAAATTTAAGGCCGACCAGAAATCTGGAGGCAGGGAAATAAAATAAAAATGGCGGCTGACCGGCGAACGGAAGCCGCGCAAAACGAAAACATAAAATGAAACTAAATCGGTTGATACTCGGAACCATCATCGGGGCGCAGTTCGCATCCACCGGCTTTACGGCGGACGACGCGGACATCACGGCATTGAAACAGCAAATCCAGGACTTGGACCAAAAAGTCCGCATCCTCGAACGCGAGCGCGAAATTGACCAGGACGCGGCGGCGACGGTCGCCAAATCCGCGCCCAAAATTGTTTTGGGCGCGGGCGGGCTGGGCTTCAGCTCGGCGGATTCAAATTTTGTCGCCACGATCCACGGCTTGATCCAGGCGGACAGCCGGACGTTTGGAAATGACAACCACATTCCCGGCACCGACGCCTTTTTGTTACGCCGGGCGCGCCCGATTATTTCCGGCACGGTTTTCCATGATTTTGATTTCAACTTTACGCCTGAATTTGGCAATGGCACTCCGGGTGCGGCGAGCGCGGCGACCACGCCGAGCATTTACGACGCTTACATCAATTACCATTATTCGCCGGCGTTCCAAATCGAGGCGGGCAAGTTCAAGCCGCCGGTCGGGCTGGAGTATTTGCAATCCGACTCCGTCACATTCTTCAACGAGCGTTCGCTGGCCACGGACTTGATTCCGGGGCGCGACATCGGGTTTGAACTGCACGGCGATCTTTTTGCCGGGGTGTTAAGCTATGCGTTGGGAATTTTCAACGGCGTGGGCGACGGGCAGAGAAATTCAAGCAACATCGCCTTCCAGGACAACCGCGAGTTTGACGCGCGGCTGTTTGTGCAGCCGTTCAAAACGACCGGCAATCGTGCGCTGCAAAATCTCGGCGTCGGCCTTGGCGGCAGTTGGGGCAGTTCGTCCGTCACCAACACGCTGGGCCTGCCCAACACGACGGGCGGCACGCTGGCGGGTTTTTACACCGAGGGACAGCAGCAATTTTTTGCCTACAATCCCGCCTCCGGGACGGTGTATGCCGACCGCGACCACTGGCGGTTGTCGCCGCAAGGCTCGTATTATTATGGCCCGTTCGGTTTGATCGGTGAATATGTGGTTTCCGATCAAAACGTCCGCAACGGCGTCCATACGGCGGATTTGCAGAACACCGCCTGGGAAATTGCCGGCGGCTGGGTGTTGACGGGCGAGGACGCCACTTCTGCCGGCGTGACGCCAAGACATCCATTTGACCCGCGCAACGGAAGCTGGGGCGCGTTGCAACTGGTCTCGCGTTATGAGGAACTGGATGTGGACAAGGCGGCGTTTCCGTTCTTTTCCAATCCGGCCACGTCGGCCTCGGCGGCGCACGCGTGGGCGCTTGGGCTGAACTGGTATCTCAACCGCAACATCCGCATCAACGCCAGCTATTCGCACACCTCGTTCACCGGCGGCGGCACGACGGCTGCGATAACCGTGCCGAATGCAGTCGCGTCCCACCCGGAAGACGTGTTCTTTACGCGCGTGCAACTCTCGTTTTAACAAATTGAAAAATTAAAATTTACGACCCATGAAAACATTTCTGAAAATCCTGCTCGCTTCGTCGCTCGCCATTTCTGCCAGCGCGAAGGAAATCAAACTGCTCAACGTCTCCTACGACCCGACGCGCGAGCTTTACACCGAATACAACGCCGCGTTCGCCAAATACTGGAAAACAAAATCCGGCGACGACGTCATCATCTCGCAATCGCACGGCGGTTCGGGGAAGCAGGCGCAATCCGTCATCGCCGGACTTGAGGCCGACGTGGTGACACTCGCGCTGTCCTACGACATTGACGCGATTGCGCAGCAGGCGAAAATATTGCCCGCCGACTGGAAGAAGCGTTTGCCCAACAACAGCACGCCTTACACCTCGACCATTGTGTTTCTCGTGCGCAAAGGAAATCCAAAGCAAATAAAAAATTGGGACGACCTCGTGAAGCCAAATGTTTCCATCGTCGTGCCGAACCCGAAAACTTCCGGCGGCGCGCGCTGGGCTTATCTCGCGGCCTACGCCTACGCGCTGGAAACTTACGGCCACGACGACGCGAAGGCGAAGGACTTCATCACGAAGCTCTACAAAAATGTCCCGATCCTCGATTCCGGCGCGCGCGGCTCGACCATTACGTTCGCGCAACGCGGCATCGGCGACGTTTTGCTCGCGTGGGAAAACGAGGCGCATCTCGCGCTCAAGGAATTCGGCGCGGACAATTTTGAAATTGTCACGCCGCCGTTGAGCATCCTCGCCGAGCCGCCGGTCGCCGTCGTTGACAAAAATGCAAAGCGTCACGGCACGACGGAAGTGGCCACGGCGTATTTGAATTATCTGTATTCCGACGAAGGCCAGGAAATCGCGGCGAAGAATTTTTACCGCCCGCGCAACGAAGCCATCGCCGCAAAATACGCCGCCAATTTCACGCAATTAAAACTGGTCACGGTTGACCAGGAATTCGGCGGCTGGACAAAAGCTCAGGCAACCCATTTCGCCGATGGCGGCGTTTTCGACCAAATTTATCAACCATAATCATTAGTTTGAAGGGCTTCCAGCCCGTCAAACAAACTCACGGGCAAGATGCCCGTGCCACTAAAAAAATCATCGCCGGAAAATTATGACAATCGCCGACGCTCCAATCAAAACCGCCACGCAATCGCCGCGCCGCCAACGCCGTTCAATCGGCGAACTGCTCGCGCCGCTGGACAAAATCACCGCGACCTCGCCGAACCTCGTCGCGAATTACGAGGCGCATTTTGAATCGGACGGCGAGCGTTACGAACTGCCGCGCTATCTGTTCGTCGGCCCGCGCGGCGGCGACACGCCGATCCGCATCGGCATTTTCGCCGGCATCCACGGCGACGAGCCGGAAGGCGTCCACGCGATTATCCAGTTCATCAAACTGCTCGAAGCCAACCCCGAACTCGCCGCCGGATATTATTTGTCGTTTTATCCAATTTGCAATCCGACCGGCTTCGAGGATGCGACGCGGTTTTCGCGCGCAAGAAAAGATTTGAACCGCGAATTCTGGAAAAATTCCCGCGAGCCGGAAGTCCGTTTGCTCCAAGCCGAATTGGTTTCACGCTCGTTTCAAGGAATCATCTCGCTGCACACCGACGACACGAGCGACGGCTTTTACGGTTTTGTCGGCGGCGCGACCTTGACAAAAAATCTGATTGAACCTGCATTGCAAGCCGCCGAAAAATTTCTCCCGCGCGACGAACGCCCGGTCATTGACGGTTTTCAGGCACGCAACGGAATCATCCGCGACAGCTACGAAGGCATTTTGTCCGCGCCGCCAAAAGTCCGCCCGCGCCCGTTTGAAATCATCTTGGAAACGCCAAACACGCCGCCAACATATCTGAAAGAATGCGCGTTCGTCGCCGCGCTCCAGACAATTTTGCTCGAATACCGAAAGTTCATCGCCTACGCTCCGAACCTCTAAACTTTGTGGCGACCAGACGACTTGGAGCAAAAAAGTTGCGAGTGTTGCCGGGCTTCAGACTGACGCTCGGCTTCACTTTGTTTTACCTTGGCCTCATCGTCCTGATTCCGCTGTCGGCGGTCTTCATCAAAACCAGCACGCTGACGTGGGCGCAATTTTCGCACACGGTTTTTTCACCGCAGGCGCTCGCGGCGTATCGCTTGAGCTTCGGCGCGTCATTTTTCGCGGCGCTCATCAACGCGATTTTCGGTTTGATCGTCGCATGGGTTCTCGTGCGCTACAATTTTTTCGGGAAAAAACTCGTGGACGCGCTCGTGGACTTGCCGTTCGCGCTGCCGACCGCCGTCGCGGGCATCACGCTCGCGACACTTTACGCGCCGAACGGCTGGATTGGCCACTTTTTTGGGTCCATTGACAAGTCCGGCAATGTTCACGGCCTCCAAATCTCTTACACGCAACTCGGAATTTTCATCGCGCTCACGTTCATCGGTCTGCCGTTCATCGTCCGCACCGTCCAGCCCGTGCTGGAAGATTTTGATCCTGAACTGGAAGACGCCGCCGCGAGCCTCGGCGCGAACCGCTGGCAGATTTTCTGGCGCGTCATTTTTCCGACGCTCACACCGGCGCTGCTAACCGGCTTCGCGCTCGCGTTCGCCCGCGCGCTCGGCGAATACGGCTCCGTCGTTTTCATTTCCAGCAACATCCCGATGAAAACGCAGATCGTCCCGCTGCTCATCATGAACGAGCTGGACGGATTTCAATACGCGAAGGCCACCGCGCTCGCCGTCGTGATGCTCGTGATTTCATTTTTGATTTTGCTCGCCGTCAACGTGCTGCAATGGTGGAGCAACTGTTACAACACGAATAATCTCGCATGAGCGCCGCCGAAAAAATTATCGCGCCGCACCGCCGAACCGAACCGCCGTTCGTGCGCTGGCTGCTCATTGGCATCGCGCTCGCGTTCATGACGCTATTTCTCGTCGTGCCGCTTGTATCCGTTTTCGCCGAGGGATTGAGGCAAGGTCTCGGCTTTTATTTTCAAACGCTGCGCGATCCGCTGACATTGAGTGCGATCCAGCTGACGCTCATCGCCGCCGGAATTTCCGTGCCGCTCAACTGCATTTTCGGCGTCGCGGCGGCCTGGGCGATTGCCAAGTTCGATTTTCGCGGCAAAAACATTCTGCTCACGCTGATTGATCTGCCGTTCTCCATTTCACCCGTGATTTCTGGTTTGATTTACGTTCTGGTTTTTGGTGCGCAGGGCTGGTTTGGCTCGTGGTTTTCCGATCACAACTTCAAAATCATTTTCGCCGTGCCGGGAATCGTGCTGGCGACAATCTTCGTCACGTTCCCATTCGTCGCCCGCGAATTGATCCCGCTCATGCAGGCGCAGGGCCGTTCCGAGGAGGAGGCCGCACGCGTGCTCGGCGCGAGCGGCTGGCAGACGTTCTGGCGCGTGACGATCCCGAACATCAAATGGGGGCTGATTTACGGCGTGATTTTGTGCAACGCCCGCGCGATGGGCGAGTTCGGCGCGGTCTCTGTCGTCAGCGGCCACATCCAGGGCCGGACGAACACGATCCCGCTGCACGTCCAGATTTTGTATGAGTCGGATAATTTCGCCGGCGCGTTCGCGGTGGCGTCGCTGCTGACATTCCTTGCGCTCGTGACGCTCGTGTTAAAAACCTGGGTGGAATATAAAAATGACGCGCTGCGCGGGACGGCTTTCACGCCCGTGCCTATCGGGAAAAAATAGAATTAAAACATTTGCATGAGTGTTGAAGTAAAAAACATCCAGAAAAAATTCGGCGGCTTTACCGCGCTCGACAACGTCAGCCTCAAGGTCGAGTCCGGCGAACTCGTCGCGCTGCTCGGCCCGTCTGGCTCTGGCAAGACGACGCTGCTGCGGACGATTGCCGGTCTGGAATTTCCCGACAACACCGGCGACGCGCAGGTTTTGTTTTACGGCGAGGACGTGACGCAAATTCCCGCGAGCGAGCGCAAGGCCGGTTTTGCGTTTCAACATTACGCACTGTTCCGGCACATGACCGTTTTTGAGAACATTGCGTTCGGCCTGCGCGTCCGGCCAAAAACGACGCGACCAAGCGAAGAAAAAATTCAGGCGCGCGTCGGCGAACTTCTGAAACTCATCCAGCTCGAACCGCTCGCCAAACGGTTTCCGTCGCAGCTTTCCGGCGGCCAGCGGCAACGCATCGCGCTCGCCCGTGCGCTCGCCGTCGAGCCGAAAGTTTTGCTGCTGGACGAACCGTTCGGCGCGCTCGATGCAAAAGTGCGGAAAGAATTGCGCCGCTGGCTGCGAAAATTACATGATGAAATCCACATCACGACGTTGTTCGTGACGCACGATCAAGAGGAGGCGCTGGAAGTCGCCGACCGCGTCGCTATTTTACGCGACGGAAAAATCGAACAAATCGGAACGCCAGATGAGATTTACGATCATCCGGCGTCGCCGTTCGTCTATGATTTTCTCGGCAACGTGAATCTTTTCAGCGGCCGTGTTCACGAAGGCTCGGTGACGATTGGCGATTCAAAATTTGACGTTCCCAACACTACCGGCGGGACGCAATCGGACACCGTCGCGTTCGTGCGCCCGCACGACATCCGCATCACGCGCGAAGCGAACGGGCAGAAATCTTTTCCCGCGCGCATCGTGCGCTGCAACGCCGCCGGACCGGTGGCGAACCTGGAACTGGAGCGGCTCGATGGCAGCGGACAGTTCACGGCGCAACTGGGCAAGGAGGAATTCCAGCAGTTGCAGTTGAAGGCTGGCGAGCAGGTTTTCGTTGAGTTGAAGAACGTGAAAATTTTCTCCGACGACTTTTCGATTTGAAGCGGCTTGCCGGTTGGGGCTGGAAGCTGTAAATAAAAATCGCTTCGGCGGGGCGGTTTGGATAGTTTGCGGCGGATTCGGCGAAAGGAAATTCTATGAAGGCAAATCAACTGGCGACGCTCGTTTTAAGGCTGCTTGGGATTTATTGTCTCATCCAGTTTGTTACATCTTTTGCCGTGACCTCGCCTGCCATCCCAATTCTGTTTGAAATGGAGAATTTAAGCAGTTCTGAAAAAATTGTGATAATTACAACGGGGGTGTTTTTGGCCTTCCAATTTGCGGTCGGAATTTTGCTGATAGTCAAATCCGTGTCGTGGGGCGAGAAACTTGCCCCGCAAAACATGAGCGAAGCAAACATCACCTCGGTTTCATTTGAACAAGTTCAACTGCTCGCATTTGCAGTCGCAGGCGTGCTGATTTTTTCGAATGCATTACCACAGGTGCTGAACAGCTTTTCCTCTTTTTTTATCTCAATCAGTCAAGTTGCGGATAAAAATCGGCATACAGGCAGTGTTCAATATTATGATTGGCGTATGTTGCTTTCATCTGCGGGAACAATTTCGAAAGCTGCGCTCGGCCTGTGGATGTTTTTCGGCGCGAATGGTTTTGCCAATTTTTGGCGGTCGGCAAGAAATTTTGGAACGCCAAAGCCGCCGGAAAATTAAAAATCGTTGAACCGGAAATCCAATTCAACGATTTAACAATTCAACAAATTACGATTTACGCCTTCTTGGCTTCTTCTTTTTTCCAGGTGCGGCGCGGTGCCTTGGTGACAAGACCTTTTTTGATCGCGGCGGCGGAGACGCGGATGTAGCGGACCTCGCCGCCGGGCAGCAGCGCCTTCACGCGCTGCAAGTTCACATGGAACTTGCGCTTGGTGATCGCGGTGACGTGCGTGCCGATGCCGCCGGTTTTCTTCGCCTTGCCCGAGCGCCAGATGATGCTGCCCTTCATCGGGCGTTTGCCGGTCAGTTCACAAATGCGTGCCATAAATTTCTTTCGTTAAAGAGCCGCGAAGGATAGCAGTGAATCCGCCGGTGACAAGTTCTTTTTCTGGAAATTCTGCGTGCCTCGGATTGAAAACGCGCGTATCTTCCCCGTTCAATTTTTATGGCCACCTTGAAACCCTTTGCCGCCCTGCGCCCCAAACCCGGCCTCGCCGCCCAAATCTGCGAACTGCCCTACGACGTGATGTCGTCCGCCGAGGCGCGCGAAATTGCCGGGGACAATCCGTTGAGCTTCCTGCACGTCAGCAAGCCGGAGATTGACCTGCCGCCGGGCGCGGACATTTACGCGCCGGAAGTTTATGCGAAGGGCGCGGAGAATTTTCAGAAACTCATTTCGCAAGGCGCGCTCCAGCAGGACGCGCAGCCGAATTTTTATTTGTATCGGCAAGTCATGGGACAGCACGCGCAAGTTGGTTTGGTTGCCGCCGTAAGTTGCGAAGAATATCTGGCGAACATCATCAAGAAGCACGAGTTCACCCGCCCGGACAAGGAGGACGACCGCGTGCGCCACATCGAAGCTTTGAACTCGCAGACCGGCCCGGTGTTTCTGACGTATCGTGCGCAGGCGGCGCTCGACGAATTTGTCGCGAAGAAAATTTCCGAAACGCCCGCAGTAGATTTCACCGGCAAGGACGGCGTGCGGCACACGTCATGGAACATTTCCAGCGCGGACGAAATAAAATTCATCGAAACGCAGTTCGCACAGATTCCGTTTCTTTACATCGCCGACGGACATCATCGCAGCGCGGCGGCGGCGCGGGTTTATCTAAAAAGAAAGTCCAATGTCCAAAGTCCAATGTCTAAAGTCGCGCGCGGCGGAATAACTTTGGACTTTGGACATGAGACTTTGGACTCTTTTCTCGCCGTCATTTTTCCGCACAACCAGATGCAGATTCTGCCCTACAACCGCGTGCTGAAAGATTTGAACGGCCTGACGCCCGCCGAACTGCTGAAAAAACTGGAGGAAGTTTTCAACATCATCCGCCTCGGCGTCGCCACGCCGGCGCGCAAGCACGAACTGGGGATTTTCATGAACCGCCGCTGGCACACGCTCACATTCAAGCCAAAGCTGACCGCCGGCCTCGGCCCGATTGAACAGCTCGATGTGACGCTGCTGCAAAAGCTGGTGCTCGCGCCGCTGTTCGGCATTGACGACCCGCGCACGAGCAAAAAAATCAATTTCGTCGGCGGCATCCGTGGCACGGCGGAACTGGAAAAGCTCGTGAACAGCGGCGAATACGCCTGCGCGTTCTCGATGTTCCCGACGAGCATCGAGGATCTGATGACCATCGCCGACGCCGGCGGCATCATGCCGCCGAAAAGCACCTGGTTCGAGCCGAAGCTCCGCGACGCCATGTTCTGCCATATGTTGGAGTCCAAGCTTTAGCTTGTTCCCATCATCATGTCGGAGCGCGGAACAGCCTGAAGGCTGGACTCCAACAAGCTGCGCGACGCGATGTTCTGCCACATGATTTAGCATTTACGATATTGGATTTACGATTTACGCGGCGCTGCAATTCCAGGGCTGGCGCGTAAATCGTAAATCGTCATTCGTAAATTCTTTCGTGTGATTGGTGTGTTTCATGGTTTAATTTCCGCGTGCAACCCAACCGCCTCGAACGCAGCTTGCGCGCCACCTTCATCGGGCTGGCGGTGAATGTTTTTCTCTCGGCGGTAAAATTGGTCGCGGGCGTCTTCGGCCATTCGCACGCGCTCGTGGCCGACGCTTGTGAATCGCTCACGGACATTTTCAGTTCCATCATCGTCTGGCGCGGCGTGGTTGTGGCCGCCGCGCCGGCGGACGAAGACCATCCCTACGGCCACGGCAAGGCCGAGCCGCTCGCGGCGGCGGCCGTCTCGGCAATCCTGATTTTCGTCGCGGGCTGGATTGCGATTGGGGCGTTACACAACCTCGGGCAGCCGCGCACCGCGCCGAAAATTTTCACGCTGCTGGTCCTGTTCGGCGTCATCGTCATCAAGGAAATCTTGTTCCGGTTCGTTTCGCGCGAGGCCGATTTGGTCGAAAGTTCCGCCGTGCGCGCGGACGCGTGGCATCATCGCAGTGACGCCATTTCGTCCGTCGCGGCGGCCGTCGGCATCAGCCTGACGATTTTTGGCGGGGAAAATTTTGCGTGGGCGGACGACGCGGCGGCGCTGGCGGCGGCGGGCGTCATCGCGTGGAACGGCTGGCGGCTGCTGCGCCCGACGCTGGGCGATTTGATGGACACCGCGCCCGACCGCGAGATCCGAAACGAAATCCGGCGGCTGGCCGGGACGATCCCCGGCGTGGCGGGCGTGGAAAAATGTTTCGTCCGCAAGATGGGCTGGCAGCTTTATGTGGACATGCACGTCGAGGTGGACCCGCAGATGACCGTGCTGCGCTCGCACGAGATCGCGCACGCGGTGAAGGACAAAATCCGCGCGGCCATGCCCGCCGTCAGCGACGTGCTGGTCCACATCGAGCCGCTGGACATTCCGGCACGGCGGAAATGAAAATTTTTCTGCGGCGAGGAATAAAATAAAATTCTTGCCACAATGGATTGAGACGAGCAGTTTCTCATCGTGAAAAAGTGGCAACAATGGACGGGACTGGCGGCGGGAATTGCGACCGTAATTTTTTTGGTTTTGGCTTACGCTTTGATGTGGTGGCCGGTTGTTACAGAATCCGCTTCATACCTTACACGGGACGGCAACAATCTTTACGAACATTGCTGTATAAATAATCTCCGAATAATTAATTCCGCAGGTTATCAGTATTTTGTAGCGCAAGGAAAGACCAACGGCACTCCAATTACAATGGATCAAATCAAGCCGTATATAGACAAAGACTATGCCGCAGACTTCGGGGGAAATCTCTATTGCCCCGCTGGTGGAACATATTTTCTTGCCGCTATTGCCGGGATTGGTTTTCAGCCAACTTGCTCCATCGGCACAAACCTACTCGATTCGCGGGTTCGGAACGGCTATTTTCATTGGGCAAATCCCCGCTGGCATGTGGCATCATAATTTTGTCCGTAAATTTAATCCAGCCAGCTATTCAACCACTACCGGCAGCGAAATGCTGAACGTCGAGCCTTTGCCGGGTTCGCTCTGCACCTCAATTGCGCCGCGATGTTCCACCGCCACGCGCTGGCAGATCGCCAGTCCCAGCCCGGTTCCGTTTTTCTTGGTCGTGAAAAACGGCTCGAACAGCCGCGCCAGATTTTCCGGTGCAATGCCCATGCCGGTGTCCTGAATTTTAATTTTCAAAACGCGCGCGCCGCCCGCACCGGGCGAAATTTCCGTGCTGACGGCCAGCGTGCCGTTCGCTCCCATCGCCTCGAGCGCGTTGAGCAGGAGGTTCATGAAGACCTGCTGCAATTGCGCGGCGTCACCGCGCACGGCGTCGGTTTCCGCGCGGTAAGATTTTTTGAGCGCGGTCAGTTTCCCGCTGATCTGCGGCTGCAGCAGGCGCAGCGACTGGTCCAGCACCGCGTGGACGCGCACGGTCTTGAAGTCCGCCGGGCCGGGCGCGGCCATCCGCAGCATCTGCGTCACGATGATGTTGATGCGTTCCAGTTCGTGCCGGACGACTTCGCCCAGTTCTGCGTCCGGTTTTTTTTCCAGCAGCAGGTCCACGAATGTCTTGATGGCGACCATGCCGTTCTTGATTTCGTGCGCCATGCCCGCCGAAAGCATCCCCAAATTTGCCAGCCGGTCGAGCCGCTGCATTTTGTCAGCGGACGACGGCGCGGGATTCCACGGCGCGGATTTTTCCGGGCCGCCGGCGTTGTCTGATTCAAGTGACATAAATCAAAACACCAAATTACGGCTGGCACAATGTGGCGCGTCTGGCGAAAAGGCAAGTTGAATCTGATTGCCTGTCGTTGCGCAATTTTGGTGTAGTGGGTGTTTCCATGAAACGGCCCGCCGGCAGCGGTGCCGCGCCCGCATCCAGCGCCGCCTGAATCGGCTGGAATTCGCGCGGCGAAAGGTTACGCTGGCGTCGCTGAATGAAAAAAACTTTTGACCCAATTGCATCCGTCATCGCCGACCTCAAGCGCGGCAAAATGGTCATTGTCGTGGACGACGCCGACCGCGAGAACGAGGGCGACCTCGTCATGGCCGCGCAACACGTCACGCCCGCCGCCGTCAATTTCATGGCGCGGTTCGGGCGAGGTTTGATCTGCGTGCCGGCCACCGCCGAACGGTTGCAGCAGCTCGGCATTGACCGCATGGTGCAGCAGAACCGCGAAAGTTTCCGCACCGATTTTCAAGTCAGCGTGGACGCTGCACGCGGAATTTCCAGCGGCATCAGCGCCGCCGACCGCGCCAAAACCATTTGCGTCATGGCCTCGCCGACCGCCGTGGCCGATGACCTCGTCCAGCCCGGCCACGTTTTTCCGCTGCGCGCTCGACCGGGCGGAGTTTTGCAACGCGCCGGCCACACCGAGGCCGCCGTTGACCTCGTGCATCTCGCCGGCTGCCGTCCCATCGGCGTGATTTGCGAAGTCATGCGTGACGACGGCGCGATGGCGCGGCTCCCGGAGCTTTTGAAATTTTCCAAAAAACACAAACTGAAAATCTGCACCATCGCCGCGCTCATCGAATACCGCCGCACGCGCGAGAAGCTGGTTGAAAAAATTGAAGTCGTGAAAATGCCGACGGATCACGGTGAATTTAACCTGCACCTTTACCGCTCAAAAGTGGATGGCAAGCATCACCTCGCGCTCGTGCGCGGGGAAATTTCCGGCGCGAAAAACGTCCTCGTGCGCGTCCACAGCGAATGTCTGACTGGCGACGTTTTCGGCTCGCGCCGCTGCGATTGCGGGCCGCAATTGCACCAGGCCATGCGGCAGGTGGCCGACGCCGGGCGCGGCGTGGTTCTGTATATGCGGCAGGAGGGACGCGGCATCGGCCTCGCGCCGAAGATTCAGGCCTACAAATTGCAGGAGCAGGGGCTGGACACCGTCGAAGCGAATTTGAAGCTCGGTTACGGGATGGACCTGCGCGAATACGGACTCGGCGCGCAAATCCTCGTTGACCTCGGCCTGAAAACCATCCGGCTGCTGACGAACAATCCGAAAAAAGTCGTCGGGCTGGAAGGCTACGGCCTGAAGATCACCGAGCAAGTGCCGATCAAAATAAAATCCAATCCGCACAACGAACGGTATTTGAAAACGAAACGGGAGAAGCTGGGGCATTTGCTTTAGTCCGCAGTGCAAACCGATAAACTCAACTTACACTATGGAAAATTATTAGCCCAATCCATTCAACAAAGACCAATGATGAAAACAATACTAACATGGGTTGCCATATTTCTAATTGAAGCATTGGGAGTTATCGCAGCTTGGCTGTTTGTATCCGGCTGGTGGCGGATAGATCAATCTGGATCAATAGCGCATATGTTATGTGGATTGCTATTAGCTGTTGCCGTATTCATTGCCTTCTTTGTTCTTTTTTTGACGCCAATATGGATATTGCGAACTAATTTGATTGTAAAAAGAGCTATAGAAAGTGCACAAAGAGATGATTTCAAATTGGTTCATTCTTATCTTTCCAGAAGCTTGTTTCCACTGCCGAAAAATGCCGAGATAGTTCGCATTCTGCGCCACCTCTCTAAAGACAGAAAAACAAAACCCGAAGGCATTTCTTCTAAATTATCCCAATATATTGTTATGAATGATATGGGGAACTACGTCTTGAACTTGGAAGGAAAAGAAAAGATGATAAAGATTGTAAATAGAGGTTTGTTCAATGCAGACAAAGCAGAGAAATTCGGATCACCTAAAACCATTAAACTGCTTATGGGAATTGCTGTTGTGGTAGCAATTATTCGTGGTGCTGCTCTGATTATTCATATGTTGACCCGCCATTAACATCACATGAAAATAAATGTGTGCGAGATAATTTGGAAGCAAGTTAAAGAATGTTGAAACCCATCAAAACCAAAACGGCCCGCGCCAGCGGCGGCACGTTCGCCATCGTCGCGTCGCGCTGCAAAAATCGGCTCGCATCAATCCGGGCAAGCGAGTAGATTGATTGCGTTATGGATATTGATTACACCGTCCAAATCTGGCGTGAAGGAAATCAATTCATCGCCCACGCGCTGCCGCTGGACGTGGCGAGTTCGGGCGCAACGCCGCAAGCCGCGCGCGCCGCGCTGGACGAAGCCGTGAAACTTTTCATCAAGACGGCGGAACAGCACGGCACGCTGGCGGAAGTTTTGGAAGACGCCGGTTACGAAAATGATGGCATCCTCTGGCGTTGTCCCGATTGGATTTCCATTGAGAAACATTCCGCGCCGGTGGCGGCTTGAGCGGCCATGCCCAAGTTCGCGCCAGTTGACTGGAAAACTTTGGAGCGCATCTTCGTTGCGGCAGGTTTTCAATTTGCGCGGCAGGAAGGCAGCCATCGTTCTTATCTCAAAAGCGGCGTTGCCCGTCCAGTCGTGATTCCGACTTATCGTGAAATCCCGGTTTTCATCATCCGCAATAATTTGAAGACCGCCGGAATTTCCCGCGATGAATATTTTCGCCTCCTCGAACAATGCCGCTAAAAAATTTCATGCCGACGCCCGATAATTTCAAAGCGGATTTTGGTTCGTGCATGATTGACAATGCGGGACGGCGATTGTTTCATTAAGTGACATGGCCAAACTTGTCGTCATCACCAAAGGTCTGGCCGCTGCGTCGCACGAACTGGGCGGGAAGTGGACCACCATCGGGCGCGCGGATGGCAACGATTTCCAGATCGCGGAAGCCTCGATTTCGGGGCGGCATTGCGAGGTGAAGTTGCGCGGCGACGAACTGGTCGTCCGCGACCTGCAATCCACCAACGGCACGTTTGCGGACGGCAAAAAAATTTCCGAGGCCGTCCTGAAACCGGGACAGACGCTGCGCCTCGGCGAAGTGGAATTGCGTTTTGAAAATTCGGCGGCGGCAAATGCGCCCGGCACGTCGTTCGTCACCAAAATGCTGGCGACAAAAGCCGCTGCCGCGCCGAAAACATCCATGCTTGAACCGCCCAAGTCGGCGGCTGCGACGGCGGATTTGAAAAAATCAGAGCCGGTTGCGGATGCAAAGCCGGGCAGCGCGCCGGAAACCGCCGTTGCGTCCGCAAAAAAATTCCATGTGTTGTTCGTGGACGACAGCATGGCCTTCCTGGAGACGTTCACCGAGTTGTGCTTCGAGCTTTCAAACAAGACGTGGGAAATCCACTCCGTGCCGACGGCGGACAAGGCGCTGGCGGTGTTGAAGGAAAATTCCATTGACCTCGTCGTGCTGGACATCGGGATGCCGATGCTCGACGGCTTGCAATTGCTCGGCATCATCAGCCGCCGTTATCCCGGCCTCAAAATCGCCGTGATGACCGGCAGCGCCACCGAGGCCAAACGCGCGGACGCGCTGGCGAACGGCGCGGAACTGTTCATCGAGAAGCCGGTTTCGCCCGACGGCATCAAGGTCGTTTTCAATATGCTGAACGACTTGGTTTCGTGGGCGCATCGCGAAGGTTTCAGCGGCGCGCTGCGGCAGGTCGGCTTGCAGGAAGTCATCCAGATGGAATGTCTCGGACGCCATTCCTCCATCCTCGAAATCCGCAACCGCGAAACGCGCGGGCAGATTTACATCGAGGCCGGCGCGATCACGCACGCCGCCGTCGGGACGCTGACCGGCGAAAAGGCGTTCAACCAGTTGCTCTCGCTCACCGGCGGCGAATTTCAATTGAAGCCGTTCAAGTCGCCGCCGCAACGCACGGTGCAAAGCGGCTGGGAAAATCTGCTGATGGAAGCCGCGCGCCGTTTCGACGAGGAAACCGTCCTGATAAAAAAACCGGCCGCGCCGGCGGAACCGCCCAAGCCCGCCGCTGCGGAAAAAAGCGAACACGCCGTGGTTGGCGACGACATCGTGGTGGTCGCGACTTACGACGGCCAATGGAAACCGGCGGACGATTCCAAAAAATAATTCCGTCGCGTGAAAGCGAAACGTGAAAAGCTGGTTTTTTCTCCAAACTAAAATTCAAAAAAAGTCGTGACACGAATTTCACAAATTTTCACAGATTCAAAATTGGCAATTTTCAGTCTTTGTTTGGTTTTTATTTTTGGCTGTGAAGCTCTCAACACAAAATCGGTTGGCACATGGCGCGCGTCTGTGGACAATGGCGATAAACCCGGCATTGGTATTGAACTTAATCGCACAACGAATGGAATTGCAGGCTTCATTTATTTACTCGATCCAAACAAGCCGCGTGATTTTGCGGCCGGGATGCGGCTACCAATGCAAATTCATCAAATCACAGAACAAGAGATTCACTTTGATGTGGATTGGTCTCCCAATGTTCATGACAAAATGGTGTTGCGATTGGCTAAACCACTTGGCGGAAATTCGGTTAATGCAGTTTTGCAATCAACTGATGGTCAAGACGAACCGCGAGATTACGAATTTATCCGAATCAAATGAATTAGCATTATGCTCAAACCCATCAAAACCAAAACGGCCCGCGCCAGCGACGGAAAATTCGCCATCGTCGCCTCGCGTTTTTAACTTGAAGCCAGATATGCGTAGCGTATAATGAGCGTATGAAGACTTTAACCATTACGGAAGGACGCGGACGATTGGGACATTGGCTCAAGAAAGCGACCGAGGGCGAGGACGTGGGTTTTATTTTTGAAGGAAAAATTGTCGCGTTGCGCCCGGTGGAAGTTACTTCCACCGATTATGCGCTGCAAGAATATGGTTTGACGCCGGTGGAAATGGCCAGGGCGGAAAAACGCATCCGCGCGGAAATTAAGGCGGCGCGCAAACGCGGTGAAGTCACCAAGTTCGCGGGGAGCCTCGATGATTTCCGTTGAACTGTCCAAGCGGTTCAAGAAAATCGTCAGGAGCGCCGGACGCGAGCGCGAAGTCTTGGACACAATCCAACTCGTTTGCGACGGCTTTGGCAATCCGCACCTGCATTCCGGCCGGTCCATCCGTAAGCTGGGCAAACGGCTTTACGAGTGCCGCACAAATCTGACTTGGAGATTGATTTTCGAGGCGAACAAAGGAACCTTGCTTTTCGACTTTGCGGGCGACCACGACGAAGTGCAGAATTATTTGCGCGGCAAACGCTGAAATTTTCCCATGCTCAAAACTGTCAAAACCAAAACGGCCCGCGCCAGTGACGGAAAATTCGCCATCGTCGCCTCGCGCTACAACGCGGAGTATGTGGACGCCATGCTGCGCGCCGCGCGGGAGACGCTGCTCGCGGTGGGCGCACACGTCCGCATCGTGCGCGTGCCGGGCGCGTTCGAGATTCCGGCGGTGGCGGCCAGACTCGCGCACCAGCCGCGCTACTCGGCGATCATCTGTTTCGGCGTCATTTTTCAGGGCGAGACCAGCCACGCGGAGCACATCGGCAAAGGCGTCACGCACGCGCTGGCAAAAATCCAGGTGGAACAAAAAATTCCCGTCATCCACGCCGTGTTCGTGTTTGACAAAGTGAAGCAGGCGAAGGCCCGTTGCCTCGGCAAGAAGCACAATCGCGGAACGGAAGCGGCGCAGACGGCGTTGGAGATGGCGCGCGTGATGAATAGTTTGTAGCGGCTTCCCGGCATAAAGCCGCATTTCCCCAGTCAATTTATTTTGCGGCGTTCTGCGGGCCGCCGCCACGGATTAAATCCGCTTGTGAAAAAATTCACAGCGCGCTTGACCCGCCATTTCATAATGTTAAATTGAAACCTGCATATATGAAAACCACCTCATTTTTTCTACTGATTGCGACGCTGGCGTTTCTGCCGGTTGCGCACGCGGCGGACATCATCGGCGTCATCACGCTCAAGGGCACGCCGCCCGCCGAAAAGGAAATCACGCCGATGAAGGACAATCCGGATTGCCTGGCCATGTATCCGGGCGCGCTGCCGACCACTCATTTTTACGTCGTCGGGCCGAAGGGCGAATTCGCCGACGTGGTCGTTGACCTGAAAGGAATCACCGGCCAGTCCACCGGCGCGAACGCACCGGCCGCCGTGCTGGATCAAAAGGGCTGCCTCTACACGCCGACCATCCTCGCGGTGCAGACGGGGCAGAAAATCACCGTGAAAAATTCCGATCCCTGCATCCACAACGTCCATTCCAAGCCCACGGCCGACGGCAACAAGGAAGCCAACGACGTGCAGATGGCCGGCGGCGCGGATTTGACCTACACGTTTCCGAAGCCGGAGATGTTCTTGAAATTCCAATGCGACGTGCATCCGTGGATGTTCGCGTGGGTGAGCGTGTTCGACAGCCCGTATTTCTGCGTCAGCGACAAGGACGGCAAGTTCGTCATCAAGAACGTGCCGCCGGGCAAATACACCGTGGAAGCCAACCACCGCAAGCTCGGCACGCAGACGCAGGATGTCGAGGTAAAGGACGCCGACGTGACCGTGAATTTTACGTTCGAGGTGAAGTAAGTTTCCGCCAGGCAAACGCTGCCGCCAACGGGCGGCGTTTTGCTTTTTTACTTTTTGAAAATGGACAATAATTGCGACAAGAAAAACAATCACTGGCTGCACCGGTTCGCCATGCTGACCGCCGTCGTCACTTTTTTTCTGCTCGGCATCGGCGGCCTCGTCACGAGCAATGAGGCCGGGATGTCCGTGCCCGACTGGCCGACGAGTCTGCATCGCAATATGTTTCTCCTTCCAATCAGCGAGTGGACCGGCGGCATTTTTTATGAACATACCCACCGCCTGCTGGCGTCGGGTGTTGGCGTTCTCGCCACGATTCTTGCAATTTGGATCTGGCTGAAGGATTCGCGTAAATGGATGAAATGGCTCGCGCTCGCCGCATTTCTCGGCGTTGTCGCGCAGGGAGTGTTGGGCGGGCTGCGCGTGACGATGAAAATGGACAGCCTTGGAATTTTTCACGGCGTCGTGGCCCAGTCGTTTTTCGTCCTGACCTGCGCGATTGCGCTTTTCACCAGCCGCTTTTGGCAAAATGTAGCGCAGGCGTCCCGCCTGCATCCGGGTGAAAAATTCGCAGGCGGGACGCCTGCGCTACGTTCATTGCGCAGCCACGTTTTGTTTGTCACAATTTTGATTTTTCTGCAATTGATTTTGGGCGCGACCATGCGGCATCAGCACGCCGGGCTTGCCATTTCTGATTTCCCGCTCGCGCACGGAAAAATCTGGCCGGACACCAGCGCCGACGCCGTCGCGCGCTACAACGCCGAACGGATTGAAACCACCAACGTCAATCCCATCACCGCGTTCCAGATCATTTTGCAAATGGTCCACCGCGTCGCCGCATTTTTGATTTTGGCGGGTGTGGCGGCGGCGGTGTGGCTCGCGTGGAAACGGCTCGGCGGAAAAGATTCGCTGACGAAGCTGGCGCTGTCCTGGCTCGCGCTCATTTTTGTTCAAATCGCGCTCGGTGCGGCGACAATCTGGACGGACAAGGCCGCTGACATGGCGACCCTGCATGTGCTGGTCGGCGCGCTTTCGCTCGTGACAGGCGCGTTCTGGTGCATTATTGCTTTTGGCCGTTTGGGGCAAATGCCGGAGTCTGAAACCGCGCCGCTCGGCGCCTTCGGAACTTTTGCCACGAACAAACCATGAAGGAGTTTTCCGCAGAAATTTTAAGCGCCGCTGCCGCTGAAAAAAGCTGGACGGCGGTATACTCCGATTTGGTCAAGGCGCGATTGACGACGCTCGTTTTGCTGACGACCGCCGTCGGATTTTACATCGGCGAAACCGGCGCGATAAACTGGCTTTTGTTTTTCAACACGCTGGCGGCGACGGCGCTCGTCGCGGCGGGGGCGTCGGCGTTGAACCAGCTTTTGGAGCGCGAATACGACGCGAAAATGCGCCGCACGCAAAACCGTCCGCTGCCGTCGGGACGTTTGCAGCCAACCACCGTCGCGATTTTCGGCGGCGTCAGTTCGGTGGCCGGTCTGGTTTATCTTGCGCTCGCGGTGAACCTGCTTACGAGCGTTCTCGGCGCGGTCACGCTGGTCAGTTATCTTTTCATTTACACGCCGCTGAAACGCGTGACGTGGTTGAACACCATGATCGGCGCGGTTCCCGGCGCGATGCCACCGCTGATGGGCTGGACGGCGGCGCGCGGCGAGCTGGGCGGCGAAGGCTGGGCGTTGTTCGCGATTTTGTTTTTCTGGCAGTTGCCGCATTTTTTCGCCATCGCGTGGATGTATCGCGACGAATACGCGAAGGCCGGTTTCAAAATGCTGCCGGGAATTGATCCCGGCGGCACGCGCACGGCGCAGCAGTCCGTGAGCAACACGCTCGCGCTGCTGGCGGTGAGCCTGTGTCCGTTCGTTTTCAGAATGGCGGGGACAATTTATCTCGCCGGCGCGATTGTTTTGGGCGCGGGATTTTTGTGGTGCGCGGTCCAGTTTTCACGGCAACTGACTTTGGCGCGCGCGAAGCAATTATTTTTTGCCTCGATAATTTATCTGCCGCTGCTATTGGCGTTGATGGTCTGGGACAAGTTGAAATGATTTTTTATGGCTGACACTGTTGACCAATTTCCGCCGTTCCGCGAACCAGACGGTAATGATGGTCATGGTGGGCACGGCCATCACGAGCCGGATTTCTGGAGCAAATATATTTTCTCCACCGATCACAAGACCATCGGCATCCAATACGGCCTGACGGCGCTGTGCTTCATGCTGTTCGGATTTTTCCTGATGATTTTGATGCGCTGGCAGATCGCGCATCCGGGCGCGGCGCTGCCGGTCATCGGAAAACTCATCCACGCGGTGTCGGGCGATGTGATGGCGCCCGCCGTCAAGGACGCGGCGGGCAACGTGATTGGCTACGCCATGTCATCCGACCTTTACAATTCCTTCGGCGCAATGCACGGCACAATCATGGTCTTTCTCGGAATCGTGCCGCTGGCGTTCGCGGCGTTCGGCAATTACGTCGTGCCGCTGATGATCGGCGCGCCGGACATGACGTTTCCGCGCGTCAACATGGCGAGTTACCAGGCGTATTTCATCGGCGGCCTCATCATGCTCGTGAGCTTTTTCATCCCAGGCGGCGCGGCGCAGGCGGGCTGGACTTCGTATTCGCCACTGGCCACGACGATTCCGACGCACGGGCAACTGTTCTGGATTGTCGGCATGGTTTTTCTCATCTCGTCGTCGCTGCTCGGCGCGGTGAATTTCATCGCAACGATCATTCAACTCCGCGCGCCGGGCATGACGTGGATGCGCCTGCCGTTTTTTGTGTGGGCGCAATTCGTGACGGCGTTCATTTTGCTGCTGGCGTTTCCGCCGCTGGAGGCCGCCGGCGTGATGCAATTGATGGACAACGCGGCGGGCACCAGTTTTTTCCTGCCGACCGGCCTGGCCGTCGGCGGAAACCTGGCGCACATCAGCGGCGGCGGCAGCCCGTTGCTGTGGCAGCATCTGTTCTGGTTCCTCGGCCACCCGGAAGTTTATGTTTTGATTTTGCCGGCGATGGGCATCGTCTGCGAAATCCTCGCGAACAACACGCGCAAGCCGATCTGGGGCTACAAATCGCTCGTGTATGCGGCGCTGGCCGTCGGCTTCCTGTCCTTCATCGTCTGGGCGCACCATATGTATCTGACCGGCATGGGCACGAAAATCTCCACGTTCTTCCAGGCGACGACGATGATCATCTCGATTCCGTCCGTGATTATTTTGACGTGCTTCTTCATTTCACTTTGGGGCGGTTCCATCCGCTTCAACACGCCGATGCTGTTTGCGCTCACGTTTTTGCCGATGTTTGGCATCGGCGGGTTGACGGGTTTGCCGCTCGGTTTCAACGTCAGCGACGTTCACCTGCACGACACTTATTACATCATCGCGCATTTTCACTACGTCGTCGCGCCGGGGACGATTTTCGCGCTGTTCGCCGGAGTGTATTATTGGTATCCGAAAATGACCGGGCGGTTCATGAATGAATTCTGGGGGCGCGTGCATTTCTGGGGCTCGCTGATTTTCATGAACCTGGTTTTCATGCCGATGTTCGCGCAGGGCATGGCCGGGATGCTGCGGCGTATGGCGGATGGCGGCGTGAATTATTCCGCCGCCGTCAACAGCAAGGCCGGCGCGGACGTCATCGGCGGCTTGAGCGACAACATCATGCACCTGCACGTCTGGATTTTGTGGGCGGCAATGGGTTTGGGGCTGGTGCAAATTCCGTTCATCATCAATGTTTTCTGGAGCATCAAACACGGCGAGAAAGCGAAAAACGACAATCCGTGGGACGCCACGACGCTCGACTGGCAGACGCCCACGCCGCCGCCTCACGGAAATTTTGAACATGAGATGCACGTTTATCGCGGCCCTTACGAATACAGCGTTCCCGGCCATGCGACGGATTTCACGCCGCAAAACGAACCTGACGGCGATGTTGCGCCCAAACCCATTTCCACCGCGCACTAACCAACATGGACATTCCCTACACCTCCAAGCCCCGGCCGGACACCGGCCTCTACAACGCCAAGCTCGGCATCTGGCTTTTTCTCGCGTCGGAAGTCATGCTCTTCGGCGGGCTTTTTTCCGCCTACGTTTTGCTACGCGTCGGCGCGGCGCCCGGCGAATGGCCGCACGGCTGGCTCAACGTCTGGCTCGGCACGCTCAATACGCTCATCCTCGCGCTCTCGGCCATCACCACGCTCATGGCCTGGGTCGCCTGCAAAGTCGGGCAGTTCGGCAAATTCAAATTTTTCCACGCCTGCACGCTGCTGCTAGCGCTGTCGTTTTTGTCTGTGAAAATGTATGAGTATCACGACAAATGGATTCACTACGAAATTAAGCTTCAGGACGGCACATTCGCCGACGGCCATTTTGAGAGCGCGGTCTATGTGGACAAGGCGGCGGGCAAGGAACTGGAAGAACACAGTTTTCGCGGCAATGATTTTTCCACCGTGGCCAATGGCGTGACCAACCATTACGAACTGGCTTCCGTGACGCTCGAAGGCCGGAAAGTTACTGACGAAAAGGATTTGGACGATTTACGCGCGCAGAAAAACATCGAGCGCAAGGAAGTCAAGGTCGGGCGCGCGGAGATCAAGTCCATGGAAAACTACGGCCCGTGGCACAACACGTTTCTGGCGATTTATTTCACGCTCACCGGCCTGCACGCGCTGCACATCCTTGGCGGCAGCATCGTCATCGGCTATCTTTGGGGGCCGGGCAGCCGGATGTGGAAGACCGATCCCGAACGCTTCACCAACCGCATTGAGGTTTCCGGGCTGTTCTGGCATTTTGTGGACTTGGTCTGGATTTTCCTGTTCCCGGTCTTATATTTGACGTGACGAATTTATGAGCGAATCGCATCCAGTGGATTTCAAAACGTATCTCCGGCGCTGCGCCTATGTTTTCGTCGCCGTCGTCTGCACGACGTCGCTGATGATTTTTGCCTCGTTCCTGCCGCATTACGGCTGGACGGCCAAGGTCGCCATGATTCTCGCCATCGCTTGCGTCAACGCCTTCGTCGTCGCCGGTTTTTTGATGCACTTGCTGTCTGAAAAAAAATTGATCTACACCGTCCTGGTTTTCACCGTGTTTTTTTTCATAGGCCTGATGGGGCTGACAATCTGGGCGATGCACGATTTTCCCGCCGGCACAACGCACTGAACCCAAATGTCGCTTAAGGCCTTCCATCTTATTTTTGTGACGCTGCTGACGACGCTGTCGTTCGGCTGCGCGGCGTGGGCGTTCGCGGCGGATTATCCGCTGTTCGGCGTGGCCGGAATCGCCATCGGGATTTTGGTCGTCATTTACGGAATTTATTTTTTGAAGAAACTCAAAAAAATCAGCTATCTGTGAAAACATCCCGCAAATTTTCAAAATTATTTTTTGCCGCCGCCGCGCTGTCGGCGTTCGCGCCTTCACCGTTGTTCGCCTGCGCCGCGTGCTACGGCAAATCCGATTCGGCGCTGGCCAGCGGCATGAACTGGGGCATTTTCACCTTGATGGGCGTCATCGTCACCGTGCTGGCAGGCATCGCCGGTTTTTTCGTCTACATCATCCGCAAAGAGGCGGCGTTGGCCGCGAAAGCCGCCGCCGAAAGTCCGTCTGAAGTCAAAGCATGAAAGAATTCACCTCCAAGCTGCTGGGACTGCCGCCGATGTATTCCGAAAACGGCCAGGGCGTTGATGATTTGATCATTTACGTCCACTGGCTGATGATCGCGCTGTTCATCGGCTGGATCATTTATTTCTTTTACGCCGTCAACCGCTTCCGCAGTTCGCGCAACCCGAAGGCCGATTACGTCGGCGTCAAAAACCACGCGTCGAGCTACCTTGAGCTTG
>Ga0224554_1000469_pt1 | contig 33463 bp, 26 predicted proteins | sample 714S22024metaG_FD_180666 | JGI IMG/M metagenome (GOLD analysis project Ga0224554, IMG submission 180666) | Peat soil microbial communities from Stordalen Mire, Sweden - 717 S2 20-24 | ecosystem: Environmental > Terrestrial > Soil > Wetlands > Peat | place: Sweden: Norrbotten County, Stordalen...
CCTCAGGCCGGGTGCCCAATCCATCGCGGCCCTTGCGATGGGTGGGAAAGAACCAGCTTCTCAACACGCCTTTTCTAATCGCTAATCCCTAATGCCTAATCCCTGCTTTTCACGCAAAGTGCCACGCAATCGCCGTAAATCCCAGCGCAGTCACCGAAACAATGGTCTCGCTGACGGACCACGTCTTCATCGTCTGGACCACCGTCATGTTGAAGTACTCCTTCACCAGCCAGAATCCGCCATCGTTCACGTGCGAAAAAATCAGCGAGCCTGCTCCTGTGGCAATCGCCAGCAGTTCCGGATGAACGCCCACGCTGTGCAGCGCAATCGGAGCCACAATATTTGCCGCCGTCGCCATCGCCACCGTTGACGATCCCGTAGCCAGCCGCATCGCCGCAGCCAGCAGCCAGGCCAGCAGCAAAATCGGTACATGGCTCTTCAACGCCACGTCAATAATCGCCGCGGAGACTCCGCAGTCCTGCAACACGCGCCCAAACCCACCGCCCGCGCCAATCAGCAGCGTGATGGCCGCGGTCGGCGCCAGGCACTCGTTGCTGAAGCGCAGCACCGTGGCTCGCGAAAATCCGCGCATCGTTCCCAGCGTGACAAAGCTCATCAGCACGCCGATCAGCAATGCCATATCGTCGTTGCCAATCAGTCGCAGTGCGCTGTTCAGCGCGCTGCCCGCAGCGGCAAACGTATCGGCCCAGCTCCCCACAACCATCAGCATCACCGGCAGAATGATCGTCGCAACGCTGAGCCAGAAACCCGGTAGGTGCTTTCCGTCTTCATGGCTGGTCAACTGCTCTGCCATGGGATTCACGTCCGCCAACCTGATGTGCGGCGCAATCAACATTGCATACAGCGGCCCAGCGATAATTGCCGTCGGCGTGCCGATCAGCAGCCCGTAAAGAATCGTGCGTCCCACATCCGCGTGATAAGTCGTAACGGCGAGCATCGCCGCCGGATGCGGCGGCACCAACCCATGCACCACCGAGAGCCCGGCCACCATCGGCAGTCCGGCCATCACCAGTGACGTGTTTGTCTTCCGCGCCACCGTAAAGAGGATGGGAATCAGCAACACGAACCCCACTTCAAAAAATGCCGGCAACCCCACCAGCAGCGCAATCACCACCATGGCCCACGGAACATTTTTCTCGCCGAAGACGCGCACCAGCGTATAGGCAATCCGGTCCGCCGCGCCCGACTCGGCCATCATCTTGCCCAGCATGGTGCCCAGCGCCACAATGATGGCAATGTGCCCCAGCGTCCCGCCCACGCCCGTCTCAAACGACTTGATCAGCGTCGTCAGCGGCATTCCGGTCACAATGGCGAGCGCGAGCGCGGTAATAAACAGCGTGATCACGGGATTCAGCTTGACCACCGCGATCATCATGATCAGGCCAATGACTGAAACCAGCGCTGCAACCAGCAGAAAAAGATTATGCGAATCGATCATCGGCAGCACTCCAGCGCTCATTCAGTCAAAAAGATTTGAAAGGGAAGTCTCAAGAAAGGATTCCGCGCTCTCGATCATGCAGACGGATCCTTGTAGGCAACGCAATCGAGCTCGACCTTGCAGTCCACCACCATGCTCGACTGCACGCACGCGCGCGCCGGGGGATGAGCACCGAAATACTCCTTGAACACCGCATTGAACGCCTGAAAGTCGCGTCCATCGTCAAGCCACACGCCGCACCGCACCACGTGCTCGGGCCCGTAGCCGGCCTCCTTCAGAATCGCCATCACATTCTCAATCGCCTGCCGGGCCTGCACGCCGATATTGCCCGTCACCAGCTCGCCATTTACCATCGGCACCTGTCCTGAGACGTGGAGCCAACCGTCGGCCTCCACCGCGCGCGCAAAGGGCAGATGCTGTCCGCCGGTGCCCTTGCCGCCCTCCACTCCGTACCGCTTGATACCCATCTCTAACCCCTCTTCAGCCGTTCTCACCGCTCTATTGAACCCAAGCCGTCTTTCCCCGCGGCACAAACCGCCCTCCGCGCCGCCCCGTCGCTCCCTTGGCAGTATAGGAGAGCACGCCATTCACCCACACGCTCTCAATTCCTTTTGCCGCCCGCACGGGATCGACAAACGTCGCCGTATCCGCAATCGTCTTCGCGTCGAACAGCACCAGGTCCGCCGCGTTGCCCGCGCGAATCAGCCCTCGCGCTGCCAACCCGAATCGTTGCGCCGGCATGCCCGTCATCTTGTGAATGGCCGTCGGCAGAGTAAATAACCGCTCTTCACGGCAGTAATGTCCAAGCACACGCGGAAAGGTGCCCCACAGCCTGGGATGCGGACGCGGATCCAGTGGCAACCCATCTGACCCGATCATCGTCGCCCGATGCCCGAGAATCCTGCGCATGTCCTGCTCTGAAATGCTGTGATAAATCGCGCCCGCTGGCTGCAGCCGCCGCGCCGCCTCCATCTGCGTTACGTTCCATCCCGCCGCGATCTCTGCCAAATTCTTTCCCGCCACTTCGTCGTGCGGCTGGCTCCAGGTAATCGTGATCTTCACTTGTTCATCTACCTGCCGCAGGTCCAGCGTGCTTGAGCCGGCCGCATAAGGATAGCAATCGCATCCTGTCTCTTGCTCCTGCTGCGCCAGTTCCAGCGCCTCAAGCACCTCTCCGCTCCGTCCCCAATTCGCAATCCCCGCGCACTTCAGGTGCGACACCACCACCGGCACGCGGTTCATCCGTCCGATCTCGAAGGCCTCGCGCATCGAATCTAGAATCGTCTCGGTCTCGGTGCGCATGTGCGTCGTGTAGATCGCTCCGGCCCCCGCCAGCGGCTCCGCCAGCCGCATTACTTCTTCTGTCGTCGCCGCATTGGCCGAGAGATAGGCAAGCCCTGAGCTCAACCCCAGCGCCCCGCCTTCGAGTGCCTCTGCGAGCTGCCCGCGCATCCCGGCAATTTCGTCTTCTGTTGCCGTCCGGTCCAGCCTGTCCATGTGATTATTGCGCAGGGCCGTGTGCCCAACGAGCGCCCCCACGTTCACGGCTGGCCTCGCCTCCGCAATCGCCGCCACGTACGCCGCAAACGTCGGATAGCGAAACGCCTCCGCTGTTCCCAGCAGGTTCATCGGGTCAGGCGGCTCGCCCTTCAGCGTCACAGGCGATGCGCTGATCCCGCAATTGCCCACAATCACTGTGGTCACGCCCTGCGACAACTTGGGCAGCATCGCCGGATTGCCGATCACGACAGTATCGTCGTGCGTGTGCACATCGATGAATCCCGGCGACAGCACCATTCCATCCGCGTCAACCGTCTCTGCGCCGCGCCAACCGAGTTCGGGCCCCACAGCGACAATGCGGTCTTTCACCACGGCCACATCCCCCCGCACAGCCGCGGTCCCGCTCCCGTCCAGCACCGCCGCATTCCGGATCAGCACATCGCAATTCATCATCACTGCATTCCAAAGATATACGCTATATGCTGTGTGTGTTCTTCAACCAGGGCATTCCGCGTTTCTTGAATCCTAACCGGAGATCCATGCGATGAACCAGCCCGTTCCACCAATCCCATCCCCACTCTCCATCATCTCTCCGCTCAACAAGGGCCTCGGCTTTCTTCAACAGTCGCAGTCGCCCCAGCAAATCGCCGCTCTCGGCTGGAATCTCCTTTTTGAAGACCTCACCCTCCCCTGCGCGGTCCTCTACAAAGAGAAGCTCCACCACAACCTCGCCTGGATGCGCGAGTTCATGCGCGCCTACGGCATCCAGCTCGCGCCACACGGCAAGGCCACCATGGCCCCGCGGCTGTTCCAGATGCAACTCGAAGCAGGTGCCTGGGGAATCACGCTCGCCACCGCGCATCAGTCCTTCGTTGCCTGGCAGCACGGAGTCCGCCGCGTCCTCATGGCCAACCAGCTCATCGGCCGCCAGAACATGACCCTCATCTCCCACCTTCTCAGCGATCCCGGCTTCACCTACTACTGCCTCGTCGATTCACCCCGGCAGGTCAACCAACTCGGCGCCTTCTTCGCCGCCCGCAACCAGCGTCTCAACGTCCTGCTCGAACTCGGCGTCATGGGTGGTCGCGCCGGCATTCGCAACGACCAGCAGTTACAGGCCGTCCTCGACGCGCTCTCCCAATGGAGCCAATCCATTGAGCTCTGTGGCGTTGAAGTCTACGAAGGCGTCCTCGACGACGAGCCCTCCATCCGCGCCTTTCTTGAGCGCGCAGTCCACGTCATTCGTACCCTCCTCACCGATGGCCGTTTCCATCGCACGCCCGCAATCCTCTCCGGCGCAGGATCCGCCTGGTACGACGTCGTCGCCGAAATATTCTCCGCAGCCGGCTTCGGCGCTGCCGTCGAACTCATTCTGCGTCCCGGCTGCTATCTCACCCACGACGTCGGCGCTTACCGCAAGGCACAGGCCAGAATCCTCGCCGACAATCCCATCGCCCGACGCATGCACTCCGGTCTTGAGCCCGCGCTTCACATCTGGGCCTACGTACAATCCATTCCCGAGGCTGAACGCGCTATTGTCTCCCTCGGCAAGCGCGATGCCGCATTCGACTCCGGCCTTCCCACGCCAGCGCTTCACTACCGGCCGGGCGCCTCCGCGCCTAATCCCGCGCCGGCCAACTGGTCACTCACCAAAATGATGGACCAGCACGCCTACATGCAGATCGCTCCGAAGGACGACATTCGCGTCGGCGACATGATCGCCTTCGATATCGCGCACCCTTGCCTCACCTTCGACAAGTGGCGCACCCTGCCGGTGCTCGACTCAACATTTCAGGTTGTCGATGTAGTCCAGACGTTCTTCTAGAGATTTCTGATCTATCTTGATGAGGGTCGATGGTGTCCACTACCAAGCACGCCGTCCACCTTCCTAGTCCCAGACCGCAACCCGCCCTACTGCCTCGTCCATCCTCTTCAGCGCTTCATCCGGCAGAGTTACGCCCACCGCGCGCACATTGTCTACCACCTGCTCCGGACGCGACGCGCCGATAATCGCAGAGGCAACTTCAGGCCGGCGAAGAACCCATGCCAGCGCCATCTGCGCCATGGTCAGCCCCAGCTCTGCGGCAATCGGTTTCAGCTCTTCCACCGCGGCCAGCAGATAATCTGACCGGTAGTGCCGCCCCGCAGATTCCATAAATTGATTCATCTCTTCGCTGGCCGCGCGGCTTCCTGGCGGAGGCGCTTCGCCCGCCTTGTACTTTCCCGTCAGCACTCCGTGCGCCAGTGGAGAGAACGCCAGGTTCCCGATGCCATGGCGCGCGCACGCCTCAAACACATTGCTCTCCGGCTTGCGCCAAAGCATCGAGTACTGTGGCTGGCTTGAACAGAAGGGAACCAGTGCCTCATCGCCTGCAATCTTCGCTGCCGCGTCAATCTGCTCTGCCGTCCACTCGCTGAAGCCGATGGCCCGCACCTTGCCCGACTTCACTGCGCTGCTGAGCGCCTCCATCGTCTCTTCCAGCGGAGTCTCCTTGTCGAACCGGTGACACTGGTACAAATCGATCACGTCCGTGCCCAGCCGCGTGAGCGACCTATCCAATTGTTTTTCGATCTGCGCGGCGCTCAGCCCATGATCCGGCTCATCGCCCACCGGAAAATACAACTTCGTTGCAATTAAATATCGGTCGCGCGCAAAGCTCTTCAGCGCCTCGCCCAGCCCCCGTTCTGCTTCGCCCGCGCCATACTGGTTCGCCGTGTCGAACAGCGTAATTCCGCAATCCAAAGCTGCATGAATGCACCGGTTAGCCTGCTCCCGGCCCACGCCTCCAGCCACCGTCAACCATGTGCCAAAGCTCAACTCCGAAACTTCCAGCGGCCCGTTGCCCAGCCGTCGATATTGCATCCGTCCCCTTCGCCGCGCGCTTTATCAACGCCAAATCCAAACCTACCCCACAGCCTGCACCGATCCTTTACCCGCAATCTCTTCCACCCGTGCCACCCAGCTTCGGTCCGCGGCCACATTCATGCCCGGCGGCTCCAGAATCACCGCCCACTCGCCCTTCTTTTCCAAGTGCAGCATCACCTTGCCCGGCCCCGGAGCCGCATCCGCCGCACTCTTCAACTCCGCAAACATTTCCTCAGTTGCGCTGTCCAGGTTCACACGGATCCGCACGCCCGCCGGCAGCTTCACCTGCACATCGTCCAGCGCCTGGATCATGCTTACTGAAATCTTCGGCGCCGCATCCTCGTCGCCCATCAGCACGCCGCGCACCAGCACCGGAGCTTCAATCTTCAACTGTTCCTGCAGCTTTTCGTAGTCGCGCGAGAAGCAAATCAAATCGATCCTGCCCGTCGCATCTTCGAGCACCGCCTGTGCATACTGCTTCTGGTCACGCTTGCTCTTCTGCACCCGCAAGCCCACAATCGTTCCCGCCACCAGCAACTCATCCGCCGGATCGGTCGGCTGTCCCCATCTCCGCTCCGGAGGCTTGCGCTCCAGCGCCTCCGCCGTCGTAATCACGCCCGTCAGGTTCTTCAGCTTCTCCGCGTACTTGTCCAGCGGATGCCCCGAAACAAAAAATCCCAGCACCTCTTTTTCATTCGCCAGCCGCGCGCCCTCTTCCCAGTCGGGAACGCGCGGCAAATCGTCTTCATCCCGTCCCGGCGCCGGCCCTTCGTTGAACAAGCCGAACAGCCCGGTCTGTCCCTGCGCCGCATCTTTCTGCGCCTTCTGCGCGCGTTCCATCGCCTTGTCCACCGCAGCCATCAGCGGCCCGCGCTTGCCCAGCGAGTCCAGCGCCCCCGCCTTGATCAGCGACTCGATCACCCGCTTGTTCATCACCCGCAGGTCCACCTTTTCGCAGAACTCCCACAGGTTCTTGAAGCGCCCGCCCACTTCCTCCCGCGCCTTCATGATTGACTCAATCGCATTCCCGCCCACGTTCTTCACTGCGGCCAGCCCAAACCGGATCGCCTTTCCGCTCTCTTGGACATGCGGCGTAAACTGCGGGCCTGAAATCTGCACATCCGGCGGCTCCACGCTGATGCCCAGTTCGCGGCACTCGCCAATGTACTTCACCACGCTCTCCGGCTTCGAAGTTTCTGACGTCAACAGCGCTGCCATAAATTCCACGGGGTAATGCGTCTTCAGGTAAGCCGTCTGGTAGGCCAGCAGCGCATACGCGGCCGAGTGCGACTTGTTGAATCCGTATCCGGCAAACTTGTCCATCTGGTCGAACAGTTCGCCGGCCGTTTCTTTTTTGTGTCCCAGCGCCGCCGCACCGCTCATAAAGCGGTCCCGCTGGTTCGCCATCTCATCCGCGTTTTTCTTGCCCATTGCCCGGCGCAGCAGGTCCGCCTCGCCCAGCGAGTAGCTCGCCAACACGTTCGAAATCTGCATCACCTGTTCCTGGTACACGATCACGCCCAGCGTCTCTTTCAGGATCCCTTCCAGCTCCGGCAACATGTACTCCACCTTGCGCCGGCCCAGCTTACGCTCGATAAAATCGTCGATCATGCCACCTTGGATCGGCCCCGGCCGGTACAGAGCATTCAACGCCGTCAGATCCTCCACCGTGTCCGGCTTGTAGCGCCGCAGCACATCCCGCATTCCGCTCGACTCAAACTGAAACACGCCCGAGGTCAGCGCCGCGTGAAATACCTTCTTGAATGTCTCCTCGTCGCTCGGCGGAATCGCTTCAATGTCCAGCTTCTCGCCCGTGCCCCGCTCAATCAGCTTCAGGCAATCGTCAATAACCGTCAGCGTTGTCAGGCCCAGGAAGTCCATCTTCAGCAGGCCCATTTTTTCCACGGCCTTCATGTCGTAGGTCGTCACAATTTCGTCGTTCTTCGTCTTCGCCAAAGGAACCAGTTCGGTCAGCGGCCGCGGTGCAATCACCACCGCCGAGGCATGAACGCCCGACCCGCGCACCAGTCCTTCCAGCTTCTTCGCCGTATCCAGCAGCGTGCGAATCTGCGCATCGGTGTCGTACGCCTTTTTCAGCTCCGCCACTTCTTCCAGGGCCTTGTCCAGCGTCATGCCCACCGTGGCCGGAACCAGCTTCGCAATCCGGTCCACATCCCCATACGGCATATCGAGCGCGCGCCCGCAGTCCTTGATGGACGCCTTCGCGGCCATCGTATTGAACGTGATAATCTGCGCCACCTGCTCGCGCCCGTACTTCCGCGTTACGTACTCAATCACTTCGCCGCGGCGGTTCATGCAGAAGTCCACGTCGATATCCGGCATCGACACGCGCTCAGGATTCAGAAACCGCTCAAACAAGAGCGCATTCTGCAACGGATCCACGTTGGTGATCTCCATCGCGTACGCCACTAGCGATCCGGCGCCCGATCCGCGTCCCGGCCCCACGGGAATCCCATGGTCGCGCGCGTACTTGATAAAGTCCCACACGATCAGAAAGTAGCCCGAGTAGGTCATCTGCTTGATGATCCCGATCTCGAACTCCAGCCGCGCCTCGTACTCATGCTTCGGATGGCGCAACACGCCGCGCAGCTCCAGTTGCTGCACGGCCGTCTCCAACCGCTTCCGCAATCCCTCCCTGCAAACCGCCTCAAAGTAGCTGTCGATCGTGTGACCCTCCGGAACCGCAAACTCCGGAAACGGATTGTCCACTTTGCTCAGCTTCAGGTTGCAGCGCTCGGCAATCTCCATGGTCCGCTGCAATACATCCGGCGAATCCTTGAACATCACCGCCATTTCATCGGCGCTCTTCACAAAAAACTGGTCGCTGTCGAACCGGAATCGTTCCTTGTCGTGGACCTTGGCTCCGGTCTGCACGCACAGCATCACGTCGTGCGCGGTGGAGTCTTCGCCGCACAGGTAGTGAGAGTCGTTCGTCGCCACCATGGGAATCTTCAGTTCCCGCTCCAGCCGGAACAGCGCATCCTGAATCCGCTTCTCCTGCTCCAGCCCCTGGTCCTGGATCTCAAGGAAGAAATTGCCTTTGCCGAAGATGTCCTGGTACTGCGCCGCCGTGGCCTTCGCCTTCTCGTATTCGCCCGCCACCAGGTGCTCGCAAAGCTCACCGCTCAGGCAGCCTGAAAACCCAATCAACCCTTCCGAGTGCTGCGCCAGGTAGTTCTTGCTCACGCGCGGCTTTCGGTAGAACCCGTGCAGTGATGCCTCCGACGTAATCCGGATCAGGTTCCTGTAGCCCTCTTCGTTCTGCGCCAGCACCAGCAGGTGATTGTTATCATCGCCCTCGCCCGGAGCCCGGTGATCTTCGTTTTTTGAGATGTAGAGCTCGCATCCGAGGATCGGCTTGACGCCTTTTTCCTTGGCCGCTTCAAAAAAATGCACGGCGCCATAGATATTGCCGTGGTCGGTCATGGCCACAGACTTCTGGCCGAGCGCGGCCACGCGGTCAACAAGCTTCTTGACGTCGCAAGCGCCGTCGAGCAGGGAGTATTCAGTGTGGAGATGTAGGTGCGTGAATTCGGCCATGGCTAAGTCTGATTTTAGCCGCGGTCGGAGAATCCACGAGCGTACATTCACCGTGGAAACGGGGCGACTGAGGAAAACACGGCTGAATCGGTGGTAGTTGGCTTGTATCTGGATTTTTCTAAGTTAATTCCGGAACTACGTGCCCCATCCCTGACGTTTCTCTTTGAGGAAACAAACGCGGCAAGGGTGGGACAACGGGATTCTCAACCACTTACTGGCCGAGGTTCATTCTGTTGTAAGGGTGATGATGGTGATGGTGATGACGATGGTGAACCACAATCACCACCTGCGCCTGCGCCGCATACGGGACTGCGAAGCAGAAGAGGAGCACGAGGCCGAGCAGAGTCTTTTTCATGGCTATGAGTATGGCGCGCGGCATTTGAGGATACTGAGCTACTGTGACCATTGCCTGTTGCTCCTCAATGAACTCGCAAACAGAGCCTCGCGCCCCATCCATCACGCGGCCTGGAGCCCCAATGGACAAATCCTCGCGCGCAGGTACCCCGGCCCAATCTGCGTGATACATTGGATTTCGTCTTCCTTCCCCTTCCGGAGGTCTCCCATTGTTGTTCAAGCGAGCTGTTCTGCTCACGTCCTTTCGACTCACGTCGTTGATCGTAGCTTCTGGGGCCTTACCCGCAGCCGCCCAGGTCGTCAGTGAGCAACTCGTCAATGCGCAGGGAGCGCAGGCGCCCTGCCTCGGTATCGGTCCCATCGGCGGTCCCGTTGCCCAAAAGTGCGTCAACGTCGCTCTCCAGTCGGGCTTCCTGCCCACCACCGAACTCGGCCAAAGCGGCCTCACCCTCAGCACTTCCGGCAGCAATGACGGAGTCGTCACCAAGGTCGATCCCGGATCACCGGCCGCGCAGGCAGGGCTCGCCGTGGGAGATGCAGTCACCGCCGTTGACGGCAAACCCTCGCACCGCCCGCCTGCTGAGCTGGCCGTCGAGCGAAGTTTTGGCGCGAGCGGAAAGACGCTGCAACTTACTGTGCGCCGCGCCGGAGCTGTCGTTCCTGTCAGCTACGCTCGAGCACCCCAGACCGCTCCTCCCGGGCCCAAAATGTCGGGATTCATGATCGTCGTCAAGCCGCTCATCAATTGGGAAAATCAGTTTGTTCCCTGCATGGGCGCAGGTCCCGCCGCACCGCTTGCTCTGGCCATCTGCACCAGTAAATTTGAGCCCTACGGTTACGTCAAAGTTAGTGACCTGGGCGGAACCGGCTTCCAACTGGACCCCAAGGCCACAGATAAAGCCCTCATCGCCGCCGTGGACGCGGGTTCGCCCGCCGACCATGCCGGCCTGAAACCTGGCGACGAGATCGTCACGGTCAACGGCAAGCCGCTCACTCCGGACCTTGGAGAAACCGCCAACGAGTACCTCTTTGGCAAAGCCGGCGAACAACGCAAAGTTACCCTGCACAACTCTGCCGGAGACAAGACGGTCGTCCTCACGCTGGCGGCTCCGCAAAAGAAGTAGAACTGGATGCACGAATGCTCCCCAGCACCCGGCAGGGAGGGGAATTTGTGGTTGCGCATTTTGCGCACACAAAGTTTTTTGAGCGGCTGTGAACTGCTGATTTGCGCGCAAAACAGCAGCCAGGACGCGACGATTTGGCAGGTGTAGGTGAAGGGCAGTTAAGTGACCAGGACCAGCACGACGGTTTCTTAAGGAAATGACTCTTACTGGCGGACACCTGATGCGCTTAAGGTGCATTTTTGGTCGTTTTTTTGCGCGTTCTTGCATGTAATTAGCGCGTTTTTGTCCGCCCTCGGATTGCGCCTCGGGGCGAATCTCACCTTTGGGCTGACAGTCAGTCCACGGATGTCAGCCGGGAAGAGATGCAGGCGCTCGCAAACCTTGTTGCACTTCATATTTGAACCAGGAGAGCCGCCAGCGCCCGCCCTCCTTTTGGGCTCTGTTGCACATCGACCTACCCCCGCGTATCTGCGCTGTTTTTTATCCGGCCCATTGGTATACTGGGTGATGTGACCACAACTGTCCTAGATTCCATCCCAAACGGTAATGCCGCCGGGACTTCCCCCAGCCAGAAGAGGGTGTTATTGCTGAAGCCGAGAGGCTTTTGCGCCGGAGTGGTGCGCGCGATCGACATCGTCAAGATCGCCCTTGAAACCTTCGGTGCGCCCATCTACGTGCGCCGCGAAATCGTCCATAACCGCTATGTTGTCAACGAATTGGCAGAGAAAGGCGCCATCTTCGTCCACGAGATCGACGATGTGCCCGATGGCCAGCGCGTGATTTACTCGGCCCACGGTGTTTCACCCGCTGTTCGCGAGATCAGCAAGGGGCGCCACCTGAAGGTGATTGACGCGACCTGCCCGCTGGTAACAAAGGTCCATATTGAGGCAGTCAAGTTTGCCAAGCAAGGCTATTCGCTCATCCTCATCGGCCATCGCGACCACGATGAGATCGAAGGCACGCTGGGTGAAGCTCCTGAGGTTACGCAGGTGGTTTCGAACGTGGCGGAGGTGGACCTGGTGCAGGTTCCGGACCCCAATCGCGTTGCCTATCTGACGCAAACCACGCTTTCGCTCGACGAAGCGCGCGACATTATCCATGCGCTCAAATTGAAGTTTCCAAACATTGTCGGCCCCCACTCGCAGGACATCTGCTACGCCACTGAGAATCGCCAGGTTGCGGTTCGCAATGTGGCTCACGATGCAGGGCTGGTGCTGGTGGTCGGTTCCACCAACAGTTCCAACTCCAACCGGCTGGTCGAAGTGTCGCGCAACCTGGGCACCATCGGCTATCTCATTGATAACTCTCAGGCCATCGATCCTGCGTGGCTGGTCGGGGTTTCCACCGTCGCGGTGACGGCGGGCGCCTCGGCCCCCGAGATTCTGGTTGAGGACGTAGTCAACTATTTGCATCAAAATGGTTTCACAAGCGTCCAAGAGATAGAAGTCATGCCCGAGAACGTGCGTTTTGGACTACCGCCCGAGATCATCCAGGCGATTGGAAGCGCGGACGGCGACGGTTCGGTTGCCGTGAGGGCCTGAAAAACTTTTTCCTGAGCATAGGGATTCTCAATCTGAGGGCGCGCCCATTGGAAACACAGGCGCCCTCGAGTCGTTTAGATATTGCTCGCACTGAAGAAACTGAGGCATTTTGAATCGCATGAGCTTTCAGCAGGCGAAATCACAATCTGCGGTACCCAGGTTTGGCCGGATTGACGCGGACCTGGCGGATGTTGACTCAGCAATCGTTCGTTCGCAGGACCACCTCTTCTCCCGGCAGCATCCTGAAGGCTACTGGTGTGGCGAACTCGAAGCCGATTCCATGCTCGAGGCCGACTACATCTTCCTGCACACTTTGCTTGAAAGCGGTGATCCCGGAAGGTTGAAGCGCGCATTTACCGAGATGATGCGCTACCAGAATGAGGATGGCAGCTGGAGCATCTATCCGGGCGGTCCCGGCAACATCTCGCTGTCGGTCAAGTGCTATTTCTCAGCCAAGCTCATGGGTGTCGGGCCAGAGGATCCGCGTCTGACCCTATGCCGCGAGTGGATTCTTGCCCACGGCGGCGTGGTCGCTTGCAACACCTTTACCAAGATGTACCTTTGCGCGCTCGGCCAGTACGACTACGACGCCGTGCCCGCCATTCCGCCCGAGATTGTTCTCTTTCCCAACTGGTTCTACTTCAACATCTACGAGATTTCGTCCTGGTCCCGCTCCATTCTTGTTCCGCTGGCGATCATCTACGCCAAAAAGCCATACAAGAAGATTCCTGCTGAGCAGGGAATCGATGAGTTGTTCGTTGGCGGCCGCGCCAATTCCATCCTGCGTTTGCGCCGTGACCGCAAGCGTCTGTTCAGCTGGCGCAACTTCTTCATCATCCTCGATCGGCTGATGCATTGGGCTGAGGCCGTGCACATGCGCCCGGTGCGCACCATCGCTCTGCGCAAGGCTGAAAAGTGGATGCTGGAGCGGCTGGAAATGACGGATGGACTCGGCGCAATCTATCCGGCCATGTTGAACGCGATCATTGCACTCCGCTGCCTGGGGTACTCCGAGGATGATCCGCAGGTGATTCGTGCCCGCGACGAATTTGAGAAGCTGGGCATTGAGCAGGCTGCCAGTGACGATTTGCCCGAACCCACGTTTCGCATGCAGCCGTGTGTCTCGCCTGTCTGGGACACGGCACAGGCTGTGTATGTGCTGAGCGAGGCTGGTGTGCCCCGCAACGATCCGCGTCTCATCAAGGCCGCTGACTGGATGCTCTCAAAGGAAGTGCGCCATAAAGGGGACTGGTCGGTCAAGGTTCCCGGCGTTGAGCCCGGCGGCTGGTACTTCGAGTTCAACAACGAGTTTTACCCCGACACGGACGATACTGCCCAGGTACTGCTTGCGCTTAACCGCGTTGACAACCCGCGCGAGCGCTATCAGCACCAGGTTGCCGAGCGGGCCATTGACTGGGTGCTGGCCATGCAATGCCGCAATGGCGGATGGGGCAGCTTCGACAAAGACAACACCAAGATGATCTTCCAGTACATCCCGTTCGCGGATCACAATGCCATGCTCGATCCGCCGACCGTGGACATCACGGGAAGAATTCTTGAGATGCTGGCGAACTACGGCTATACGCGCAGCGACAAGCACGTCGAAAAGGCCATCAAGTTCATCTTCAATGAGCAGGAGTCGGATGGGAGCTGGTTCGGGCGCTGGGGCGTCAACTACCTGTACGGCACCTTCCTGGTGCTGCGCGGTCTTGATGCGGTGGGCGTCGATCATCTCGAGCCGCAGATTCAACAGGCGGCGGAGTGGATCCGCATGGTGCAGAACCCTGACGGCGGCTGGGGCGAGAGCTGCGGAAGCTACGACGATCCCAATACGCGTGGCATCGGTCCCAGCACTCCCTCGCAAACGGCCTGGGCAATGCTCGGCCTGCTTGCCGCCGGCGACGATCGTTCCGACTCGGTGGCCAAGGGCGTCCGCTGGCTGCTTACGCGACAGAGGCATGACGGAAGCTGGGACGAAACAACCGGCACCGGCACGAAGCACCAGGCCCTCTACACAGGAACAGGTTTTCCCCGAGTCTTTTACCTGGCGTACGAAATGTACAGGCAATACTTTCCGCTGTTGGCCTTAACGACCTACAGACGGGCAATGGATCGCGCTGCATTTGGCGCTGGAGGTTAAATCAACAATGGCTGTTCCGATCTCACAAATGTGGACGGTGTCCACCTACGTGTTGAAGAAGAAGCTCGCCGGCAACAAGCGATATCCGCTCGTGCTCATGCTTGAGCCGCTCTTTCGCTGCAACTTGGCCTGCGCCGGTTGCGGCAAGGTGCAATATCCGCCGCACATCCTCAAGAAGCAGCTGACTCCCGAGGAATGCTTTGCCGCGGTGGATGAGTGTGGCGCGCCCATGGTGTCGATCCCCGGCGGCGAGCCGCTTCTGCATCCGCAGATCGTCGAAATCGTCAACGGCCTGGTTGCGCGCAAGAAGTACATCTACCTATGCACCAACGCGCTTGAGCTCAAGCGGCGCCTGCCGGAGTTCACACCCTCCAAGTACCTCACTTTCTCGGTTCACCTCGATGGCCAGCGAGAGCACCACGACTTCTCGGTTTGCCGTGAAGGCGGATACGATATCGCCGTCGAAGGAATCAAGGAGGCCGTCAAGCGCGGCTTTCGCGTTACCACCAACGCCACATTCTTTGACGGAGCCGAGCCCAACGGTGTCCGCGCCTTCTTTGATGAAGTCATGGGCATGGGCGTCGAAGGCATCGTCCTCTCGCCCGGCTATAGCTACGACAAGGCTCCCGACCAGAACCGCTTCATGGGCCGTGCCCGTGTGCGGCGGCTGTTTCGCGCCGTCCTCTCCAATCGCAAGCCCGATTGGAAGTTCAACATGTCGCCCCTGTTTCTGGAGTTCCTGATGGGCGAACGAAACTACGATTGCATCCCCTGGGGCATGCCGGCTTATAGCATCTTCGGCTGGCAGCGGCCTTGCTACCTTCTGCAGGAAGGGTACGCTAACACCTACAAGGAACTGCTTCAGGAGACAAAGTGGGAGCAGTACGGCGTTCCCAGCGGCAACCCCAAGTGCGCCAACTGCATGGTGAGTTGCGGTTATGAGGCTCCAGCAGTGATCGACGGGTTTGGTTCGTTGAAGGGCTTTCTGGCCATGGTTCGCGGCACATTCAGCAAGTACCCTGACCAGCACGCGCTCAACTTGTTGAGTGAGCCCATGCCCCATGGCGCGGGCAACCTGGTCCAGATTGGACAATCTTCCCACGATTTGGAAGAGACGGCTGTCTAGCGAGTTTTCCAAATGCCTGGCTCTACTAAGGTTGCCTGACTAGTGCCTGGCGTTGGAAATAATCGGAAGATTGGTCCAAGCTGGAAGCTAACGCCGGGATATAATCGACCCACAGGGTTCCTTGGGCGTTTTTTTGGCGCGTTACCGCCGTTCCAGCCTTTCCCGCCAATGGTGTGTCCTGCTTCAACAGGACATCGGAACGCACTTCCTGAACGTCATTGGAGGCAATACCCTATGGCCATCCCTGCACGGCAGGCTCTGAGAGTAGCCAGCTACATCATCAAGCACAAGATCAAGGGAACCAAACACTATCCCCTGGTGCTCATGCTTGAGTCCACCTTCCGCTGCAATCTGGCCTGTGCAGGCTGCGGAAAGGTGCAGTATCCGCCCCACATTCTCAAGAGGCAGCTTACGGTGAAAGAGTGCCTCGACGCCATGAACGAGTGCGACGCGCCCATCGTGTGCATCCCCGGCGGCGAGCCCTTCCTGCACCCCAATATCGTTGAGATTGTTGAGGGCCTGGTCAAGCAAAAGCGTTTCGTCTATCTATGCACCAACGCGCTCGAGTTGGAGCGCAGATTTCACGAGTTCAAGCCGTCCACCTACTTCAGCTTCGCCGTGCATCTTGACGGATTACGCGAGCACCACGACATGTCGGTCTGCCGCGAGGGCAGCTACGACATCGCCGTTGCGGGCATCAAGAAGGCGACAGAGGCCGGCTTCCGGGTCATCACGAACACAACCGTCTTCGATGGCGCCAACCCCAAGGACATGCGCCAGTTCTTTGACGATGTGATGAGCATGGGCGTCGAAGGCATGACGATTTCGCCCGGCTACAGTTACGACAAGGCGCCCGACCAGACCCACTTTCTTGGCCGCGGCCGCGTCCGCAAGATCTTCCGCTCCATGCTTTCCAATCGCAAGTCGAGCTGGAAGTTCAATATGTCCCCGCTCTTCCTCGAATTCCTGATGGGCGAACGCCACTACGAATGTACGCCGTGGGGCATGCCCTGCTTCAGCATCTTCGGCTGGCAAAAGCCTTGCTACCTGATCCAGGAAGGCTACGCCGACAGCTACAAGGAACTCACGGAGTCAGTTGATTGGTCGGGCTACGGCGCCGGCAGCGGAAATCCAAAATGCGCCAACTGCATGGTCAGTTGCGGCTATGAGTGGACGTCGGTGGTCGACGGATTCAGCTCGCTCAAGGGCTTCTGGGGAATGGTGCGGGGCACGTTCAGCAACTACCCTGACGCGCATGCGCTTGCATCGCTCGACGAACCCATACCTCACGGACCTGCCATGCTGGTTCAAATCGAGACTCCGGTTCACGAGCTCGAGGAGACACTTGCATGACGGCAGAAGTCCACAAGTACACGCTCGAGCAGGTTGAATCGCTGGAACTGAAGCCGGGAACAGAGCATGAGGTCCTTGAAGGCTGGGTGCCTGAACTCGCTTCGCCCGAGGATCTGTGCCAGGCTCTCGAAAAGGCGTTCGACTATCGCGGAGACGTAACCATCACCACCAAGTCCGGCGAGAAGATTGAGGCTTTTATCTTCAACCGGTATACAGCTGCCACGCTGGCTGATTCCTGGGTCATGTACTTTACTCCCAAGGCGCCGGAGAAGCGCAAACTCAGCTACGCCGAGATTGCCCGCCTCGAATTCAGCGGCAAGGATCGCGCTGTCGGCAAGCACTGGGAAGATTGGGTCAAGGCCTACAACGAAAAGAAGGCCGCAGGCGAAAAGAATATCGCCCTGCATCCGGAATCACTGGAATAGTCCAGTAGCCCGCCAGAGTTTTTCAAGACCTCCATGCTCGGATCATCATCTGCCCCTTGCGCCGTGGCCGGCCTGGGGGCACAAGTTTTTGGGCACATGAAAGATTAGAATGAAACTTTGCGTAAGCATTTCTCTATGAAAGTCTTCCTTACAGGCGCCACCGGTTTTGTCGGCCATCATGTGGCCCGTGCTCTTGCGGCTCAAGGCGCCAAACTCCGCCTGCTTGTCCGCAAAACCAGCAATCTCGCCAACCTCGAAGGCATTGACGGCGATACTTTCACCGGCGATCTCACTGATCCAAAACCAATAAAAAATGCTCTGGAAGGCTGCGATGCTGTCGTACACGTCGCTGCCGACTATCGCCTCTGGATTCCAGATCCCGCCGCCATGTACAAGGCCAATGTGGACGGCACCCGCGAGTTGCTGCGCATGGCGCGGGAAGCGCAGGTTCCCCGCGTGGTCTACACATCGTCAGTGGCCACCATGCACTTCCGCACCGACGGCATCGTCATCAACGAAGACACGCCCGTCTCCCTTGCCGATATGGTGGGTCATTACAAGCGCTCCAAATTTCTGGCAGAACAGGAAGCCATCGCCGCGGCCCGCGCCGGCCAGCACGTCATCATTCTCAATCCGACCACGCCCATCGGGCCCAACGATGCCAAGCCCACACCCACCGGCCGCATCTTCGTCGACTTCCTCAACGGCAAATTCCCCGCTTATATGGACACCGGCCTGAACCTCGTGGACGTCTCTGAAGTTGCCCGCACTCACGTCTCAGCACTCACCATGGGCACGCCGGGCAGCCGCTACATTCTGGGCGGAGAAAACCTCACCCTGAAGCAGATTCTCGACAAGATGTCGGCCATCACCGGCATTCCGTCACCCAAGGTCAAGATCCCCTTTGCCGTTGCGGCTACGTACGCGTTTTTTGAGGAGTGGATTACGGGGCGGATCAGGGGTAAGGAACCGCGCGCCACCCTGGAAGAGGTGCGCATGGGACGCAAGAAGATGTACGCATCGTCGGCCCATGCCCAGCAGGAGCTTGGATTCCGCATCGTCCCTGTCTACCCCGCAATGCGCTCCGCAATCGAGTGGTTTCGCGCTCACGGCTACGCGCCATAGGCTTAATATCGGATCGTCGGGCTTTGGCCCAGTTGGGTGTGATCCCCATGCAAAATAGCTCCGCAAGTCGCAGATCGGGCAGGCCTCGCAAGGGTAAGCAACATGCTGACCTCTGGGGTTATTTTGCGCTTTCGTGTTCTGTTTGCGGAGGTGCAAGCTATATCCACGACCTTTGGAACGAGCCAAGCACGTTCGACTTCGGCCTTGTCCTTTTCGTGGAAGTGGGAATGGCCTCAGCCTGGATTCGGCTAACGAACGGAATTCTTACGGAGATCGAATGGAACAAGTTCATGTTCTTTCCGTTTCTGTCCCCGGTTGCAGTGCTCATTTTTGTCGAGGTGATGCATCCTAATGCTGATGCCAAGGCGCTGGCACTGCTTCAGGTTGCCTTTGCGGTAGTTCTCGCGCTCCTTGCCGCCGGAGTAAGGAAGGAAATGGCCGCGAGTCTCGATAAGGGCGGGTCCTCATGACTCGCGTTGGCCTCATCGCCGCAATGCCCGGGGAACTGAAGCCGCTGGTGAAGGGTTGGCAGCATGAGCGCCGTGAGGCTCCGAATTCCCGCCCCGTCGATCTCTGGCACTCGCGCCAGGGCGACACTGAATTGGTTGCCGCATGTTCGGGACCCGGCCAGCAGGCTGCGACCCGCGCCTTTGCTGAAGCTGAAAAGGACGGCCCGCTTGCCTCGGTTTACTCCATCGGCTGGGTCGGAGCCCTGTCGGCATCTTTGCACCCCCGCCGCTCCTACACCGTAACCGGCGTCATCGACGTGCTCAGCGGAGAGCGCTTCCAGGCGCAAGGCGCGCCAGCTGGCCTGTGGCTAGTGACCAGTCCCCGGGTTGCAAACCGAGCCGAAAAACTCCGTCTGGCTACCGCCTACAGCGCCTCCCTTGTCGACATGGAGGCAGCCGCCGTCGCCCGACTCGCAGCCATGCGCAGCATCCCTTTCCATTGCATCAAGGGTGTCAGCGACGGTTTCACCGAAGATCTGCCGGATTTCAATCGCTTTATCACCCCGGATGGGCACTTCCAGACCTCCCGGTTGCTGTTTTTTGTTCTAATCCGGCCCTGGTACTGGCCCGCACTCATCAGGATGGGCGAGAATAGCAGCAAGGCTTCCCAGGCCATCCGGGACCTCCTGCTCGAAAATCTGAACCAAACAGGAGCTATCGCAAACCAGAATGGCGACTCAAATTTCACGCGCTGAAATCAGCTCGAAACCAAAGATCCCCACCACAATGCGCGCCGTGGTCTACCGCGGCATCAACGACATGCGCGTTGAAACCGTTCCCGTTCCTGAGATTGGCCCCGGCGAACTGCTGATCAAAGTGGCCACCTGCGGCATTTGCGGAACCGATCTGAAGAAGATCCACATGGGTTCGCACTCGGCGCCGCGCATCTTCGGCCACGAGATGGCAGGAACCGTTGTCCAGGTTGGCGAAGGCGTCACAAAGTACGCGGTTGGCGAGCGCGTGATGACCTTCCATCACGTCCCCTGCGGCGAATGCTACTACTGCCGCAAAAACACTCCCTCTCAGTGCCCGCTTTACTTGAAAACCGGCGTAACAGCCGGCTTTGCGCCTTCCGGCGGAGGCTTTGCCGAGTATATTCGGGTCTTTGATTTCGTCGTGTCCGGCGGGGGCGTGGTACACATTCCCGAGCATGTGCCCTTTGAGCAGGCCGCCTTCATCGAGCCATTGAACACGGTGCTCAAAGGTAAGAAGGTGCTCAAGCTTGCTCCTGACGATACGGTCCTGGTCATTGGCCAGGGACCCATCGGGCTGATGCACGCGGCTCTTGCCCGTCGCACCGGGGCCCGTGTGCTCACCTCTGACCTGTTTCCAGAGCGCCATGCCATCGCTGCGCGCTTCGGGCTCAACGAACCCATTCATGCCGGCACTGAAAATGTGGTCGAACGGGTGTTTGCGGCCACTGAAGGTCGTGGTGCGGATGCCGTGGTGCTGGCCGTCGGCGGCAACGCTCTCATCAAGACGGCCATGGATGCCTGCCGGCCTGGCGGCAAGGTCATGCTGTTTGCCCAAACCCAGCATGGCGAGGTCACAATCGACCCCGCGGCGGTTTGTGTGGACGAGAAGACGCTGCTCGGTTCATACTCATCCTCATTTCCAATTCTCGATGAAGTAACAAGCCTGGTTCTGGACGGCTACCGGAACGGCTTTGATCTTACGCAGTTGATTTCGCACCGCTTTCAAATGGAACAAGCGGTGGAAGCCATTGAAGTCGCATCCCACCCCCAGGGCAGCTCAATGAAGATTATGATTGAACCAGTACTTGGCGGCGGAGCAAAGTAGGGGGCATTTGATGGCGGCCACGGTGAAAGACGCGATCCTCCGCGGTCGCAAGACGGTCGAAAACGTCGTTGAGGGTGGCCGCAAGACGGTCGAGACGGTGGTCGAAGGAGGCCTCAACACTGTCGAAACCGTCGTCGAGGCTGGCCTGAATACCGTCGATAAGGCAGTCGTCAAAGGACGCCGCACCGTTGAATCCGCCGTCAGCCTGGGCCGCAAGACCGTCGAGCATGCGCTGCTCCATAACCGAAGCACAATGCAGGCAGCCGTCTTGCACGGCCGCGAAGACGTCCGCATCGAGAATGTGCCCGTTCCCAGGGCCGGGCCGGGCGAACTGGTAGTCAGGGTCGGCGCGGCTCTCACCTGCGGTACTGACCTCAAGGTCTTCCGCCGTGGCTATCACGCGCGCATGATTGTTCCGCCGGCGCTGTTTGGGCACGAGATGGCGGGAACGGTGGTGGAAGCGGGCGAGGGTGTGGAAAATTTTGTGCCCGGCGGCCGCGTGGTGGCCCTTAATTCCGCACCCTGTGGACAATGCTATTTTTGCGAACGGGGACAGGAAAATCTCTGTGACGACCTGCTTTTCAATAACGGAGCGTACGCCGAGTTCATCCGCATCCCCGAGCGCATCGTCGCTAAGAACACCCTTCATGTCCCGGAACACGTCCCGCTTGAACATGCAGCATTGACGGAGCCGCTTGCTTGCGCCGTCCACGGCTTCGTGGATTGCGGTCCGCGGCTAGGCGACACCGTTGCTGTGATCGGCGGCGGACCACTCGGGTTGATGATTCTGCACGTGGCGGCGCTGGCCGGCTACGAAGTCATCGCCATCGTCAAACACGATGGACAGGTTGAAGCAGCCAAACAGTTGGGCGCAGCCCACGTGGTGCAGAGCACGAGCATTCGCAAGGCGATCCTCGAAACACGCGCGCTCACGCCGAAGGATCGCGGCGTCGATATCGCCATTGAAGCGGTAGGCGTGCCTGAAGCCTGGCAGGAGGCGGTCGAGTTGGTGCGCAAAGGCGGCACCGTGAATTTCTTCGGCGGCTGCGCGGCCAACACCCACGTCACCCTCGATACCAACCGCATCCATTACAGCGACATCACCCTGCGTGCCACCTTCCACCACACCCCGGCAATCTGCCGCAAGGCGCTCGACCTGATCGCCGGCGGCCGATTCCAGGCGGGCGCCTTCATCACCGGTCATGCTCACCTTTACGAACTCAACCGCGTCTTTGAGAAGCTGATGAACCGCAGCAGCGAGATCAAGACCGCCATTGTCCCGTGAGGTGATCGAGTGAACGCCGCAACCATGCAACCGAATAAGAACGCCCTGGACCGGGAAGCCCCATCGCAGCCAGGCGCCGGAGACCGTGAAGAACTTCTTGCGCGCGGCTGGGATGCTCTGCCCGCCTCCTATCGCATCCCGGCGGTTGCGCCAACACTCGAAGAAGCTCGCGCCTGGTGCCGCAATCTGGCCGAGACGCATTATGAAAACTTCCATGTAGCCACATGGTTCTTGCCCAAAGCGTTGCGCCCCCACTTTCACTCCATCTATGCGTATTGCCGGGTCTCGGACGACCTTGGAGATGAAGTAGGTTCCAGCGCGCAGGCCCTGGCGCTGCTTGACCAGTGGGGCCACGAACTGGATGCCTGCTACGAGGGCCGTGCGCTTCATCCGGTCTTTGTCGCGCTCAGCGAAACCATCCGTGCCTGCTCCATCCCGAAGGAGCCGTTCGCTGACCTGCTCACGGCCTTTCGCCAGGATCAGGTCGTAACCCGCTACGCATCCATGAGCGATGTGCTCGGCTACTGCCGCTACTCAGCCAACCCAGTGGGCCGCCTGGTTCTCTATGCCTGCGGAGAAGCCTCGGAAGAGAAGTTTGCGCTCTCCGATGCAACCTGCTCAGCCCTGCAACTCGCGAATTTCTGGCAGGATGTGCGCGAAGATTTTGCCAGGGGGCGCGTCTACCTGCCCCAGGATGACATGCGGCAATTCGGCGTGAGCGATGCAACCATTGCCGCGGGCATTGCCACACCCGAATTCCGCGCGCTGCTGCAGCACGAAGTGAAATACGCGCGTGCCCTTTTTCTTCAGGGGCTGCCCCTCATCGGGATGGTCAACCGCGATCTGGCGCTCGATCTCGACCTGTTCAGCCGAGGCGGACTTGAGATTCTGCGCGCCGTAGAGCGCCGCAATTTCGACGTACTTTCCGCGCGTCCGGCGATCTCGAAGAGAACCAAACTATTTCTCGCGCTCCGCGCCCTCGCGGGCAAGGCGCTCCCATTTCTCCGCCTTGGCACGGGCTTTTGAGAGAAGGCGGCTTGACTCAGGAATCTGCATCCAACGGTCTCACTCTCGACAAGGCCTATAAGGTTTGCCGGTCGATCGCTCGGCGTGAAGCCAAGAACTTCTATTACGCATTTATCGCGCTGCCCAGCGCGCGTCGCAACGCCATCTGCTCCATTTACGCCTTCATGCGCCGTGCCGATGATCTGGCCGACGATGAGAGTTTCTCCATCGCGGATCGCCGCGTCCACCTTGATGCGTGGCTTGCAGGATGGCGCTCTGTCTGCCAGGGAGAGCCGACTGCAGACCCCGTCTTCATGGCCGTGCGCGACGCCACCACGCGCTTCAAGATTCCACTCAGCCTGCTCGACGAACTCGTAGCGGGTGTCACCATGGATCTGGACCGCGCTGACTCCGGCGCGCCCGACACCTACGCCACATTCGCGGATCTCTACCGCTACTGCTACCTGGTGGCCTCCGTGGTCGGATTGGTCTGCATTCGGATCTTCGGTTACTCCGATCCGCGCGCCGAGAAACTTGCCGAGGAAACCGGCATAGCCTTCCAGTTGACCAACATACTTCGCGATGTGGCGGAAGATGCGGCCCGCAATCGCGTCTATCTTCCTCTCGAAGATCTGGCGTCTCACAATGTCCCGCTCGACTCGTTGCTGCATCGGCCTCAAGGTGCGCCGCCAACAGCCGAGGAGCGCGCGCTGCTTGTTGATCTTGCTCTGCGCGCGGAGAATTACTACCGCTCAGCTGAAGCGCTGCTCCCCTACATCGACGCCGAGAGCCGCCCGGCGATGCAAGTGCTCGTATCCATTTACCACGCGCTGCTCAACCGTATCGAGCGCGCGGACTTCGATGTCTTTTCCACGCGCGCCTCCGTGCCTCTGCGTCAAAAGCTCGCTATTCTGGCCGTAGGCCTCACCCGCATGACCTGGGCGCGGCTGTCTGCATGAGCACAATACTGAAAGTTCCGCAGAAAACCGTGACCATCATTGGCGGCGGCGTTGCCGGCATGAGCGCTGCCTGTGCGCTGGCCGAAGCGGGACTCAGCGTGCACCTTGTCGAACGCCGTGGCTATCTCGGCGGACGCGCAAGTTCCTACCTGCATCCAGGCGTCAACGAGGTCATCGACAACTGCCAGCATGTGCTCTTCGGCTGCTGCACCAATCTCGTGGGCTTCTATCGCCGCATCGGCGTTGACGATCGCATCCACTGGACCAGCGAGATGACCATGATCGAGCCCGGCGGACGACGGTCTCTGCTCGGGCCAAGTTGGCTTCCCGCGCCGTTGCATGGCCTGCCGAAATTGCTCTCCGCTCATGCATTTTCGCTTGCTGATAAATTCGCGCTTGCCCGCGCCTTCTCGGCCCTCATGCGTCCGGTGCCCGCAAGCTCGACCGAATCGCTCGGCGCGTGGCTCAAACGCAATGGTCAAACGCAGGGCGCCATCGAGCGCTTCTGGCGCCTCGTCATCGCCAGCGCTCTCAACGCTGAGATCGACACCATTGCTCTGCCCTATGCGGCTAAGGTGGTTCGCGAACTGTTCATGAACTCAGCCTTCGCCGGAAGCATGGGCATGAGCACTGTGCCGTTGAGCCAACTTTACTTGGGCGTAAGCCCACTCCTTGAGCGGCAAGGCGGCAGCGTCCTTCTCAATACGCCTGTCGAAGGAGCAGAGTGGGACGAGGAAACCTCGCAGTGGTCGTTGACGACGCAAACAGGTTCGCTGATCTCTGATTTTCTGGTTCTCGCCTTGCCCTTTGAGGCCACGGCTAAGATGATTCCGCATCTTCCGCCCGCCGAGGGTGCTGAAGTGCTTCTTTCGCAGACTGAGAACCAGGAACACTGGCCAATCTGCAGTGTGCACTTGTGGTTTGACCACGAAATCACAGAGCTCGAACATGCGGTTCTGCTCGATCGCGAGATTCACTGGATGTATAACCAGTCGCGCCTGCAAACCGGCCGTGGAGGCCACTACATCGAGCTTGTCGTCAGTGCAACGCGCGCCTTTGCGGCACTCAATAGGGAAGAAGCCATTCGCCAGGCGCTTGAGGAACTCGGAGAGTTTTTCCCTCGCGTTAGAGAGGCAAAGCTTGAGAAGGTGGCGCTGGTCAAAGAAGTTCTGGCAACCTTCGGCGTTCCGCCAGGCATTGATGCCTCGCGGCCGTCCGCCGTGTCCCCGTGGCCCAACTGCTTTCTCGCCGGCGACTGGACTCGGACCGGCTGGCCTTCTACCATGGAGAGCGCCGCTCGCTCGGGTCATCTTGCCGCTGAAGCGCTGTGCCTCAACCTGGGCGACCCCCGCGCGATCCTTGAGCCTGACCTGAAGCCCGAAGGCCTGATGCGGATATTTGGATAGCCAGCGCATGTGGAAACGTTGGAGAAGGCCGGGATCAAGGTCAGCTTCTATGAGTCGCTGGGAACCGCGCACGAGTGGCTGACATGGCGCAGGGATTTTCACCAATTTGCACCGCTGCTACTCCGCTGGAGCGTTGGATCCTTCGACTGCTCAATCGTCGTCGGCGGCGTTCTCGCATTCAACGTTGAGAACGTTTAATCGCCGTAAAATACCTTGCAATAGTTCCATGAGAGGATGATGCAATGTCAAAATCGGATTTTGAGAATCGCGTTCGATTGAACCGCCGCGAGGCACTGATCCTTTCGGCAACCGCGGGCATGGGTCTGGCCATGACCAACCAGGCCCACGCTTCTGACAGCATCAAAACCGCAGCTCACCAGCAGGAGCCAGGAAATTGTTCTACGCCCCGCACGGCAGTTGCCAATACCCAATACGGAAAGGTGCGCGGTTTCGTCGATGGCGGCGCCTTGACTTTCAAGGGCGTCCCTTATGGGCAGAACACCGGCGGAGAAAACCGATGGCTGCCGGCCAAACCTCCTGTGCCCTGGAAGGACGAGTATCCCGCGCTGATCTACGGCGGAAACTGTCCACAAAACCTTCATGACTGGACGGGAATCGAGCAAACCTTCCTGCAGGACTGGGACGACGGTTGGCAAAGCGAAGACATGCTCAAGCTGAATATCTGGACGCCCAGCCTGACCGGCAAGCGTCCCGTCATGTTCTATATCCATGGCGGAGGATTTTCATTCGGGTCCTCCTACGAACTGCCCTCGCATGAAGGCGCACAGATGGCGCGCCACCACGATGTCGTTCAGGTCTCCGTGAATCATCGCCTTAACATTCTCGGTTTCCTCGACGTCTCCGAAATTGGAGGCTCCGGCTATGAAGACTCCGTTAATGTGGGCATGACCGATCTGGTGGCCGCGCTGCGGTGGGTTCGTGAGAATATTTCGAACTTCGGCGGGGATCCCGACACGGTGATGATCTACGGCCAGTCGGGCGGCGGATCGAAGGTGACCACCCTGCTTGGCATGCCGGCCGCCGCGGGATTGATCCATTGCGCCTCGGCGCAGTCGGGCGGCGGTGGAAACATCCCGACCAAAGAGCAGCAAATAGAAGTTGCGCGCCTCATGATGAAGGACCTGGGCCTGGCGCCGAATGACATTGCGTCGCTGCAGAAGATGGAGTGGTCAAAGCTGGTAGCCGCAGGCAATGCTGCCGCCGCCAAGATCAATCCTCCCATGCAGGGCTTCCCCGGCCCCGGAGCTCCTGGAGTGCCACGCGTAGGATGGTCACCTTGCGTTGACGGCAGGAATATCAACATGCGGTCGTTTTTCGATGTGGCTCCCGAAATCTCGAAGAACATGCCCATGCTGATGGGTTCGGTGACCGAAGAGGGCAATCATATGCTCTCTCGCCCCACTGAGACTCAGTGGCATGCCAACCTTGCCAAAGCATTTGGCGAAGACAAGGCAACCGCCATCGTGACCGCGTTGAAGAAGGCGTATCCGCGGAAAAGCATTCGCACACTGTCGTACATGTGCGCCGGAGCCGGCGGCTTGAATGGCCTGGGCATGCGCAACAATGTCGTAAAAATGTCCAAGCTGAAATGTGAGCAGAAGGCTGCTCCGGTTTATACGTACTACTTCACCTGGCAGTCGCCGATGCTTGAGGACGCAGGCGCGTGGCACACGGCTGAGCTCCAATTCTGCTTCGACAACACCAAACGCTGCGAGCAGGGAACAGGCAACACGCCTGAGGCGCAGGCGCTGGCAAAGAAGATGGCCACAGCGTGGGCGAACTTTGCCCGTACCGGAAATCCCAGCCAGCCAGGCTTGGCCTGGACACCGACAGATCCGGTTCATTGCAGGACCATGATCTTCGACAATGAATGCCGCATGGTCGACGATCCTGAAAGCGAAGCGCGCAGGGTTCTCTTGAGTTGATGCATCTCTCGTGCCTCAAATTGAACCGGGCAGCCATCCGAATTATTGAATCATCCATGATCCTCAGGTGGCCTCCCCGATGTTTTGTGGCGGTGAGGAGTTAGTGTAGCGCGACAGGTGATCGGCCCCTCTAAGCTAACTGGACCCCGACTAGTGGCAGGATAGAAGTGTAGGACACGCATGGCGTTCCATTAGCGGTGGTTCTCAATCCATTTGGATCCTAACGGAGACTTCTCGCCGGCTGAGATGCTTCCCCTACGCCAACGATCAGTGTCATGCCATGGGGGAGGCTATCACTTGCCGATGTGATTTCCGCACTTGACTTGACTCTTTTTGAGTGGTGTACTGCGCAGTTCGTTCCAGACAGCGCATTACGCCGGAGACCTGCCTGAGCCTGCGTCAATCAAGACGCCTGCACAATCGGGGCCCCGGAGCATCGCCGAGAGGGGTATCATCCATCGATGAACGAGACCGACACGAAATCTCTTCCAGAAAACGCCTACCAGCCGCTGAAACCTGGCGAAGCCTACACGCCTATTGTGCCCGCACACTCGATGCAAGCTGAACTAACGCTGCGATCGGTCTTCTGGGGCGTTGTGTTTTGCGTGATCTTCTCGGTAGCGTCTGCCTACTCGGCCTTGAAGGTGGGCCAGGGGATGGATTCTGCCATTCCCATTTCAATACTCGCCATCGGTCTGGCGCGCTTATACGGGCGGCGCACCAGCCTTCTGGAAAATGTCATCATCACTGGCATCGGCGCCGCCTCAGGCAGTCTGGTGGCTGGCGCTGTTTTCACGATCCCCGCGCTTTATATCCTTCACCTCGACCCGCACCCGGTACAGACCATCTTCATCTGCCTGGCGGGCGGTTGCCTGGGCGTGCTCTTCCTGATTCCGCTGCGCCGCTACTTCGTGCGCGAGATGCACGGCCAGCTTCCATTTCCCGAGGCGACGGCCATCACTGAAGTCCTGGTCACCGGCGAACAGGGCGGCTCGCAGGCCAAACTGCTTCTGCAGGCGACCGCCGTCGCCGGCATTTACGACTTTCTGGTCACCACATTTCATGTGTGGAAGGAGTATCTTGACCTCCAGTTCGTGCCGGTGATTCGCACCCTCGCTGATAAGGGCCGGATGGTATTCAGCTTCGACGCCATCGGCTTCATCCTGGGACTCGGCTATGTCATGGGCTTGCGCAGTGCCCTGGTCTTCTGCGCGGGAAGCATTCTCACCAGCTTTGTACTTGTTCCGATCATCTGGTTCATCGGCAGCCACACAGACATTTCTCTCTATCCGGCCATGATTCCCATCTCCAAGATGACCGCGGTGGAGATCTATCGCAACTATGTGCGCTTCATCGGCGTCGGAGCCATCGCCACGGCCGGCATCATCGGCATCCTCAAATCGCTGCGCGTTGTGGCCGGTTCATTTGGCATTGCGTTGCACGCATTCCGTCATGGCGAGGCTGCGCATACAGAGCGGACCGACCGCGATATTCCCGTCGTTTCCCTGTTGCTGGGCGTTGTCCTGGGCGCCATCTGCGTCGCAGTCTTCTTTGGACGCCTTCAGGTTTCCTGGACGGTATTGGCACTGGGCCTGGCGTTGACGCTCCTGTTCTCGTTCTTCTTCACCTCGGTGGCCGCCAACGCGATTGCCACTACGGCCAACAATCCGGCCTCCGGCATGACCATGCTGACCATCATCATCTCCGCTGTCGTGCTGTTGAGCTTTGGCTTGTCGGGAGATACCGGGATGTTCTTCGTGATGGCCATTGCGGGCATGGTCTGCACGGCTCTGTGCGTATCGGGTCAGTTCATCACTGATTTGAAGGCCGGCTATTGGCTTGGCTCGACGCCGTCGGCGCAGGAGAAGGGCAAGTTTATCGGCGTCATCGCCGCGGCCATCACCGCCGGCTTGACCATCATCCTGCTGGCCCACGTTTATCAGTTCGGAGAGGCTGCACCGGGAGACACGCGCCAGATTCTGGCAGCGCCGCAGGCTTCCATCATGAAGGCCCTGGTCGTGGGATTCATGAACAACCAGCCAGTGGCCTATATTCTGTTTGGCATCGGCGCCATGGTGACCATCGTGGTGGAGATGCTGGGCAAGTCCTCCATGGTCTTTGCCCTGGGCATCTACCTGCCGCTGGGGCTCACCTCGCCCATATTGGCCGGCGGAATCATGTCGCACCTGATCAGCAGGCGTTCGGATAAGGCCGGCGCTGAGCAGGGCGGCCGGATTCGCGAGCGAGGTTTAATTATTGCTTCGGGACTCATGGCGGGTGGTGCGCTGGGAGGCGTCCTGGGCGCATCACTGCGGCTCTTCCCCTGGTATCGGGAGGATCTGATTCAAACCCCGTTCTACATGAACAACCCAATCTCGCAATCGGTTTCAATACTGCTGTTTGTAGGCCTCTGCTTCTATGTATGGTTCTATTCTGTCAGGAAGGATAAGGTGTAAGTCATGGATCAAGCAGGAAAGTACGTTGCCGACGCTGTGCTCGGCATTGACACACTCTGGGGCGGCGACGTCATGTGTCCTTCGGGCACAGGGCGTTTCATCGCCGATTCATGGTTTTCCGATGAGCCGCTGCCTGCGGCCTACACGCATCCCTCTGCCGCGATGGTGCGGGAATTCGGTGGAGTGGCAGGCAAGAGAATCGACCAGGAGGCGGTCGAAGAGTACCTGCGCCATGTAGACCTTCCTAAAGCTATTGCTGGAGTGCGCGAAGAGGCAGGAAAACTCCAGGGACTGCGCAAGTCCTATCTGATCGGGCTTGCCGACTCTCTCGAGGTCATGTGGGACTTGGCCATGGAGGTCATTGGCAAGGGCGATCCGGTGCCATACGCCCGCTCAGTGGAGGCGTCGACGGCGAAGCCGCCTGAGCCCTCCAGGCCGGAAAAAAAGCGGGAACGGGTGACCGAGTTGTTGGGCCGCGCCGGTTACGCCGTGTCGAATGCGGGCGGGCTGCTGGAGGCAGTCGATGCATGGCGACGGGAGCGCATGGTCCCGATGGCATCCGTGCGCGCACTGGGTGCAGCGGTGATCGCGCATTTTGACAATCTCAGCCAAAAAAACCTGCTGCCATATCTTCCCCCGGAACTTGCGCGGGTACCGCGGGCGAACATCGACTTCATGCCCATCAAGGATGCCTGGTTCTCAGGTTCGATGAACTACCTGGGGCGTGCACGGAACGCCGATGGCACTCCGCAGTACGAGGCGACCTACGAGATCAATGCTTCGCTGCAGATGTCATATCCGGAGTTTGAACAGCTCGTCAGTCACGAGGTTGTGCCTGGGCATGTGACAACCTTTGCCTACCTGCAGGACTTGTACGTCCGCGAAAAGGCCGGCTTCGAGGCTACGGTTCTCACCATGAACACGCGCGCCGCCACCCTTTTTGAGGGAATTGCCAACAATGCGATACTCATCGCGCATGACGTCACTGAAGTGGAACAGTTGCCGGACGAAGACCTGCAAATCGGCGTGCTGCTGGCTCTCTTGCAGGATGATGCCAAGAACCAGTCGTCCTATATGACCTGGGGCGAAGGAAGACAGCAGGCAGAAGTCGCTACTACACTTCGGCGTGATTTTCTGGTCACGGTAGAACGCGCCGATAAATTGTCTGGCGCCTGGGGGCGGCATCCTCTGCTCGGCCGAATGTATCTCCCCGCGTACCGCTCCGGGACAGAGAAAGTTGCTGAGCTCAGGCGAACTTTCCCCGCAGAGCGAGTGCTTCCGGCAATTTACGGATGCAACGGACTAGTCGATATCCAGACCGTCGATCAGATCCTGAAGAGCTAGAAGCCCCGCGAAAGATCTTCAGGTTTTTCGACGTTTCATAAGGTCTGTAGCGTCGGTATCCCGGAGATCTCACCTTCGTTTTCAGGGGCTGAGGAGGTGACGTTGTTAAGCTCTATTACTTCTTGCTCCGGATGTAATCGATCAACTGCGCAATCTGTTCACCAGTCAGGCGAGATTTAAAAGCGGGCATCTTGCCCTTCCCGCCGCGGATGGTTTCTGCCAACTCCGCATTGGTCTTTTCCTGAACCTCCGGGCTGCGCAGGTCCTTCACCTGAAAGCGATTCCCCAGGGCCGTTCCGGCTCCATCCTCCCCATGGCAAATCACGCAGTTCGCCTTGAAGGTGCTTGCCGGCGCTGCCGAGTCTTGCGGGCTTTGAGCCATCGCATGCGGACCCGCTGTGGCGATTGCAAGGACCCAAAGGCACGCAGCCATCAGGATTCCATGAACTCCCAACTTACGCAGGCGCGCGATCATTGCAGCTTGAACCTCCTCATCTTCGATTGCCGGCACATCGGGCGTGATCGCAATTGCTATCGGCCGGGCCTGCCTGTTAAACACCGGGAACGGGCGGGCAACCAGGGAACTCCATCAGGAATGCATTGCCATCGTAGCCCAAATACTCGATGCCAATTTTGCTGGTAAAGAAACCGTCCGACGTCAGATCGCGCAGCAGCGAAAAGAACTCAACTCCGTATCGCAGCGCCGTGTTGCTTTTCGCATTCCTGCGATATGCGATTAGATCGAGAATCTCTTTCTGTTGTTGCGGTGTGCATTGCAGAAACGCGTTACCGTACCGGTCCGCGCATGTGGAGTCGAGCCAATTCAATCCGCCGCCCAGCTTCAACTGATATTCCTGATTCTCGCTTGTCAGCAAATCGATGAACTCAGGAGCGCCGGCTTCGATTGCGCCACCCGACTCTGCGTCCGCGGGGAAGATCGTTTCGCACAGGAACTGCAAAGTGGCGTACTGATGCGGAGAAAAGAACTTCGCCGCATAGCCGCCGGTTTTATCGGCGCGCTCGGCTTGGATAACGCCGTGAAGATAGGCGGCAGCCTCAAGCGGAATGGCCCGCAACACAGAGCTTGCCGCGGCCCCCAGGCTCAGCGACTTCAAAACGCATCTGCGCGAAACAACCCCCTCTGCCCTCCCGCTCACGAAAGCTCTCCTTTCCTGGCCTGTTCCAGCAGATACTCTGATGTCCTCCACGACAGCGCCATGATGGTCAACGTCGGATTCTTGTCAGGGTTGCTGACAAACGGCGCAGCGTCGGCGACGAACAGGTTCTTCACATCATGTGCCTGGCAATGGCTGTTCAGTGCCGACCTCTTTGCATCGTTGCCCATGCGCACCGTGCCCAACTCGTGAATGATTTCGCCGCCCACCGAGATGCTGTCGGAGTGCGTGCGCCTGTGAGAACCACCAACAACAGTTCCTCCCGCTGCTTCCACGATGGAGCGGAACGTTTCCTGCATATGCCTGGCCATCCTGATCTCGTTCTCGCCCCACTGCCAGTGGAAGCGCAGTACCGGAATGCCCCACCGGTCCACCACGTTGGGGTCGAGCTCGCAAAAGCTCTTTTCGTTTGGAATCATCTCGCCCCGTCCGGCGAACCCGATGTAGTTTCCATACGAGCTGCGGCACCTCTGTTTCAGCGCCGCCCCATACCCCTCATGCTCCGCGCACACGCCGTCGAAGCCGCCCACGCCGGGCATGTTGCGCCCGCCGCCGAACTCGATGTGATATCCGCGCAGGAAATCGTTCTTCTTTCCAAACAGCCACCAGGGCATATACATGTGCATCCCGCCCGCGCCGTCGTGGTTGTGCGGGGGAACCTTTTCCAATTGCGGGAAGTACCCGGCCAGGCCTGCACCGACCGAATCGGTGAGATAGCGGCCCACCACCCCCGAAGAGTTTGCCAGGCCGTTGGGAAAGCTTGGCGAACGCGAATTCAGCAAGAGGCGCGCCGACTCGCAGGCGCTGGCCGCCACAACAAAGGCTCTTGCGTACACCCGGCTTTCGCTGCGCGTGGTCTTGTCAATGTACGAAACCGCCTCTGCTTTTCCCGTCTTGCCGAGGACAATCTCGCGCGCCATGGCATTGGCGATCATGGTAAGCCGGCCGGTCGCCTGCGCCGGGGGAATCATCACCTGGCTGGAACTGAAGTTGGAGGCGGCGAT
>Ga0224554_1000471_pt1 | contig 33340 bp, 20 predicted proteins | sample 714S22024metaG_FD_180666 | JGI IMG/M metagenome (GOLD analysis project Ga0224554, IMG submission 180666) | Peat soil microbial communities from Stordalen Mire, Sweden - 717 S2 20-24 | ecosystem: Environmental > Terrestrial > Soil > Wetlands > Peat | place: Sweden: Norrbotten County, Stordalen...
TCGTGGCCATCGCCTAGCCGCTTTGCTTCTGGCCCCCATGGGGGCCAGAAGCAAAACAACCTCAACCCAACAACCTTCCGGAATAAGACGGAAGATCGAAAGTGCGAAAAAGTCTGGACACTACCAGGCGCTCGGCTCAATACCCAAAACTAAGCTGGTAACAAGAATGAGCCATGCGACCGGTTATGCCGGAGGTATCCCATAGCACTTCCGCGAGCATGGTCCTATGAAACTTTCGCTACCAGGCTTTTTGAATCTTCTAGCCTTGGATTCGGAACGAGACAGCATACTGACTCGGCGGCTCGTCGGGCAACTGAATCTCGAGCCCCTGCCCTGTCCGCGTCCATTTCAATTCGGACTTCGCTCCAAGCAGCTCCACCTTTCGGATCTGGCGTGGGTAGTTTACGGAGTTTTCAGCAAGCGACTTGATCACCAGCTTTCCATCGGACGGCCAGCCAAGGGCGATCGCGTATAGGACATCACCCTTCGTGGTGAAGCGTATGTCTGTGGGTTGGAACTTGAGCCTCGACAACTGATACATCGGCAATTCCCTGGCCGCTTCAGTAGCGGGACCTTCCCCGTAGATGGTCCAGGGACGTGTCCCTTTAATCGCCTCTGAATTGACCTGTTGCCAATCGGCAAGTTCTCCCAGGAATGCAATCTCATCGCTGTCCGGCTCCCCATACCCGGGTAGCGGGATGCTAAGAAGAAGATTGCCATTCTTGCTGATGACGTCAACCATGAGAGGAATCATCAAAGAGGCCTTCTGATAAGTGTGGTTCTCAAAGACTTTGCGATCGTAGTGCCAATGCCCGATGCAAGCCTCCGTTTGCCATGGCTTTTCCTGCAGCGTATCTGCCAACGTCATTTCGAAATCGCGCGTGAGTGCTCCCCACACGGGCTCAGGAACCTCTTTCAGGTCGAGAACTCCCTCAAGCCGGCCTCCATGCACTCGCACATTCTTGTTGTAGTAGTAGGCCATGATTTCCGGCGCCAGGTCTGGAATCCCCAGCCAAACACCTAAATCCGGGGCTGCGGGTCCGCCACGATCGAAATTGAACTGCGCTCCATCGTCAAAAGTCAGGATGTCGGGAGCATAACTGTCAATCGCGTCCTGTACGCGCAGGAGAAACTGCCGTACAAATTCCGGGCATGGGCTGCCCTTCGCGTGGGGCTTCCCGTTGATCATTTGGGGATCCCTGCCCGCCCACCACTTGCCCTTCCCGTCGGCGATCGTCTGCATGCCATCGTAGGGCACCCCCGCGAGCGGCCCGGTGGTGTCACTCTTGTAGCGAACTGGAAGGAATTCGTCCCATACCCGATGTGGAGTCCCATGATAGCTCACGCCGAATCGCAGTCCGTTGGAACGTGCAACCCTGGCCCAGTTGCCCACGATGTCCTTCTTGGGACCTATGTTGACGCAGTTCCATGGCTGATGCTATGAATTCCAACAATCGAAATTATCGTGATGAGTTGCCAAGGCTACGAGGTACTCTGCGCCCGCGCGTTTGTATAACTTGACCAGCGCCTCTGGGTCCCATCTTTCCGCTTTCCATAGATGGCAAATGTCTTTGTATCCAAACTTCGATGGGTGTCCATAGGCCTTTACGTGGTACTCATATTGGGCTGATCCCTGGATATACATGTTCCGCGCATACCAATCCCCCTGCTCAGGTACACACTGCGGACTCCAATGGGCCCAAATTCCGAATTTTGCGTCCCGAAACCACTCAGGGCAACGATAGGACTTCAACGATTCCCAATAGGGAAGGAACGGACCATTGGGAACAGCTCCCTGAAAAAACGGCGAGTTTCCAAGCGCCTTCGCCATCCGCGACAGCGCGACCGTCGCGATCCCACTTGTTAGAAACATCCTGCGGTTCATCGATTTGATCTCTCCATAAACTGGATGCACATCGTTCGAATCAAGCTAACTCTCCGCCGAGGTCCGGTCCCGTGCACTTTCCATACCTGCCTGAACATCACAGGGCAGGATTTCGCCGCGGCGTCCGCGAGCGGCGCGCCCAAGGTATTCCAGCAAGGATCAGGCTATTCCTGGCTGGCTTGGGTCGCAATCAACTTACGCCGCTCAGTTCATCCACATCTCTTCAATGTCCCGGTTCGCCCACATGGACGGTTTCTGAATCGCCCGCGTAGGACACGGTTCGATCCGGCTGAGGCGTCGCATCCAATCCAGTGCCATGGCCCGGCTTTACAACGACAACCAAGAATTTCCGCTCTTTGCGCATACCCGGAAACTCGCCGCTACGCGCCCCAATTGTCAATGTTTGAGAAGAATCGTTCCACGTAATTGGTATCGTGGCGTACTGGCCCTTCTCGTAATCGTAATTGTCGTTTTCGTCCTCATAGAGAACAAACGATCCGTTTGCGCCGGGGTACACTCTCAGTTCAATCGGATCTTCGGGCTTCTGTGTCGCATATTCCATCGTGGGCCCAAGAGGAAGAATCGCTCCAGCGCGCACAAATAAAGGAATCTGTTCCAAAGGAGCTTCAACATTAAGATGCTGACTCCCGGCAACTCGCTCGCCTGTCCAGAAGTTGGTCCATCTTACCGCTCCCGGTAAATAGACTGACCGCCGATCAGCGGACGTCGTGACGGGAGCAACCAGAAACGCCGAGCCGAACATATATTGATCGCCGATGTTATCGACATTTCGATCGCCCTGGAAATCCATGACCAGCGGACGCATCATCGTATTATTTCCATTGGTCACTCGCCACGCTTCTGAATAAATGTAGGGCAACATGCGGTAGCGAAAGCTGTCGTACATGAGCAGGTACTTATACGACAGTGGCCATTTCCACATCTCCGTCTCTGTCTTAAATCCATGAATGCGAAGGATGGGACAGAAGGTGGAGTACTCAAACCAGCGAACCAGCAGATGGTTATAGTCTTCTGAGGTGTATTGATCATCAGGGCGAAAGAATCCGCCCGTGTCGGTGGTCCAGTAAGGCATACCGCCAACCGAAAGATTCAGGCCGGCTGGAATCTGCTGGCTGAATGCCTGCCAACTCCCGTGAACATCTCCTGACCATGTCACTGCGGCATACCGCTGAAATCCAATAGTTGCAGTTTTACCCAGTTGCACCACCCGTTTCGAAGGATCCGCCGCGCGCTGGCCTTCGTAGATCGACTGATTGGCAGCCTGGGGATAGTAGTAGGTGTAGGGGTTTCCGGAGACATAACCCAGGTTGTCAACATACACCTTATGATTCCTTACCTGCCCATTCACTTCTTCGCCATCTTGCCACCATGCATCGACACCGAGATCGAACATGTACCGCTTGAGATACCGCCAGCGGATGCTGCGCCCCTCAGAAGAAAGCTCGTTCACATAGCCGGTGTCTTCGATTTCGCCATGATGCTTGGCCAACTCATCGAGAACTTCGTTTTTGGGATCCGCCCACACCGAGATCATGTAGTGAAAATTCAGGTCGTGGAGTTTCTTGATCATCGCGGCGGGATCTGGGTAAGCCGTAGGATCGAACTGATAGGCTCCCCAGCCCCATTTCCCCCAGTACTGCCAATCCTGAACGATCAGATCCACAGGAATTTGACGGCTGCGGAATCCCTCGGCAGCATCGAGTGTTTCCTGTTGACTCCCATAATGCTCGCGGCATTGCCAGAATCCGTACGCCCATTTGGGGAACATCGGCGCAGTACCCGTGAGCGTTCGGTAGCCAGCTACGACTTTATCGAGGTTGGGGCCATAGATGAAGTAGTAGCTGATGTCGTTACCGACTTCTGACCGGAACACCGAAGTGTTTCCCATGAGCCGGCCATAGAGCTTCGCCGTCTTACCGCCGCCGAGCAGCTTCACGGGGTAGCTTTGGCCTGCGGTCAGGTGCGCTTTGACCACAGAAGTATATGGCACCCACATATTCGTATCGTCGTGGATCATGTGGTCGCCAACGGCGATGCCAATTTCACGGGCTCCATCTCCGCCTCTGGCGAAGAATACATAGTCTCCGGTGGTTCGAGCCGTAAACACTCCCGCCCGGCTCGAGGGATCTACGGAAATCTCCTCATCCTCAGTCACTGGATTGAACTCCGTGAGCGACTCGTTATCCCACACGAGCCCATAACCGCGGCTGGAAACCATGACAGGAAACGCACCGATAATATTCTGGCTAATCAGGTCGACGGGCATTCCCCGCCAGTTCCATACTCCATCCTGCCCTTCTGCCAGACCGTAAAGCGCTTCGTCGGGCGGGGAAAGAAACTCCTGCTGCAGATGGTAAGTGTCTTCCTCGTTCACCGTTGCCTTCTGCATCGCTTTTCCGCCGCTTTGCGGTTCCGCTAAAATCTTGGCGCCCGCTGGAGTCAGAAACGTCAGCGCTCCTGTGCTTCGATCCACGAGCACCGATAACTTGTCTCCGGAAAGGCTGATATCCTTCGGGGTCTCAACCAGCTTAAGAGGGAGATCGTATTGCTCCTCACATCCAATTACAGCGAGACTCTTGTCCGCAGAGGGTTCATTGCCTGGAGAGTAGGAGACGTGGACAATGTTGCCGCTGCAGAAGTGAACGGTCATCACTCCCGGCTGCATCATAAAAACGGCTCCTCCGGCGATCTTGTGAACCGATGAGATCGGGATGGGTGCTGCCGGCGTCATGGGTATAAGGTTGGTTTCTTTGTAATCCGCATCCTCCTGCTCCTCTGGATTGTTCGTCCAGGCAGGATTTGCAGTTGGCTTTTGAGACGACCCGGCGGAGGTCTGCCCTTCGCTTCTCAGACCGAGCCACTGAGCGCAGCAAACCGCTATGACCATGGCGAGGCAAAGGTTCCGCAGTCGCGCTGAATTGTTTTGATTTGTGGTTTTGCATTCGATGCCGTGAGTTGAGTTGATCTTGATCGTCCGCCGGATGCTTCGGATCGTCGCAAAGTGTTCATCTTTTATGTGGCGCATAAGCCCTAGTTTCACCCGGAGTTCCGGGATGATCGGTTTGGGTTCAGCAGCCTGCGATCCGCTGCGGCCGCGAAACGAAAATCCCCCCGGACTGAGTCATACGGGCCTCAGCACGGAGGGATTCAATGGTTTGAATTGACGCCCTTCCAATGACGATCGCGTTCACGCTTGAATCTGTGAACGCGATCGTCAGGTAGAGTGCAACTACGGTTCATTGCATAGATCGGCCCTAGTAAGTTATCTTGAGCACCCCCTGCATCTCTCTCGCTCCCTGCGTGGACGAACTCTCACCCATTGTTCCATCGCCGACGCCGGAGTCCGGTATGCCGAAATTGGGGTGATTGAAAGCGTTGAACATCTGGACAGCGAACTGTAGCCTGAACTTCTCCGTGAAATTGAACCACTTTGCCAACGTCAGATCTTCGTCCACGTATCCCGGCGCCCGCAGATTGGAATAGTAGCGTGGTCCAGTGCCGAAGGTGTATGCGGGCGGCGGCGTAAAGGCCGTCGGGTTGAAGAAGCAATACTTCGTTCCCACGGGAATGAACGGGTTACCGGTCGTGCCTTTGCCACAGGTGCCGGTCCTGAAAGGCTGCCCGGTCAGGTTTGCATGTTGACTGCCGCCAAAGACGGTTGAGCTGTTCCCGTTGGGGCCGATCGACATTGGGAATCCGCTCTGGACGGTAGTAATTCCATTCACCTGCCAGCCGCCCACGATTGCATCCGTGGCCTTGTTCATGCCGCCGCCAAACCTCTTGCCCTGGCCAAACGGCAGTTGATACACATAGTTCAAAACCAGGGAGTGAGGAATATCCTCGCCGTCGACCGACCAATCGCCTTTCAAGTCGTAGTAATTGCGGATGCCGGAGCCACCGGTATCGCCGTTGACCGATCCCCATTCCTCCGGTCCGGCTACGTCGGACAGGAACTTCGAGTAGGTGTAGGAGGCCGTAAAGACAAGGCCTGCCCCGAAACGATGCTTGAAATTTGCCTGCAAGGCGTTGTAGTTGTTGGTTCCAACCGGCTCGTCTGTGGCTGAGACGCCTCCGCAGAACTCCGGATACGGCTCCAGGGATTGCGCCACAGTCCACGGGCAAGCCATAGCAGTAAGTCCAAGGTTGCTCAACGCGGCGGCATACGGATTGGTGCCCGCCGAGCCGTTCAGCGCCGAACCCCTGGAAAGATATGTTGGATTCAGTTGGCCGTAATTCATGCCGCCGAGGGTAATGCGCGTTCCGCGGCCCCCCACATAGGCGACATCCAGCACGTCGTTGTTCGTGAATGCGTATTGGAAACCAAAGCTGAACTCCTTGGTTCGTGGATCGGGACGGAATGGATTCACCGCGCTGGGGCTTTGCCCGACGCTCGTCAGGCTTCCCAATGCGTTCCCCGTCACCGGCACAAGTCCCGTTTGGAATGCCTGCGCAAGGGGCGTCGACACCGTGACGCCGTCGGGCGAAGAAGTCCATGACGTTGAGGTCGAGTATCCCGGGTCCGGTCCGGAGCCGCCATACCAGTTTCTCGCATAATACACACCGAAGCCGCCGCGCATCACCAGCCTCGGGATGATGGCGTACGCAAAGCCAAGGCGGGGCTCCAGGTCGGCCAGGTTCTTTTCATAGAGGCCGCGGTTCCCCGGATTGTTGTAGACGAGTGCTCCATAAACTGGAATCCCCGTCGCCGCGCTGATCGGGTTGAGAGCGTTGAAATCGAAATACGCCTGTTGGTTATGCCGGGCAGTTGCCGGCATTTGGATTTCGTAGCGGAAGCCGAGGTTCAACGTCAACTTCTGGCTGGCTTTCCAGTCGTCCTGTACGTACATCCCGTGCAGGTAATTGGTCGTCGCCGCAAACGCAGTGTAACCAGTGGATCCAGCTGAGCCGATCCCGGAGTTCCCGGCGCCCGCCAGGAAGGATGCAAGCCCGTCTCCGTTTGTTGATGTCGCCGGGTTCGACGGGTCGGGACCTGCCGTCATGGCAACCGAGAAATTCAATACAGTTGGCGTCAACCTGCCGCCGTCCGTGGTTTGCCAAATGCCCAGGTACCCGACCGAAATGGAATGAGCTTTGAAGCTTTTGTTCACGTCGGCGTTCAGGCTGCCATTATTCTCAGGGAACGTGGCTTCGCCGGAGTTTTGCGTCGCTCCCAGGGGAGCATAGGATCCTTGGCCGCTAAAGGTGTTTCCAAATGAAATTTGTGGAAACTGCGGAGTCCAGGAGTCAAGAGTCCCAGGCAACCCGAGCGACGAAGGTTTGAACGGATAGCCCTGGACGATGTTCCCCGCGGCAAAGCGCGTGAAAAACAGGTCGGTGGAGAGGACAAGGGTCGGCGTAAAGACGTGAGAATAGCCCAGAACCCCAAACAAGCGGTTGTTCGGGTCATCTACGTAGGGCCCCGCAATATCGTTTCCGTAAAAGGCCCCTGTTTGGACTTTTGCTTCGTGCTTATTCGAGTATTGCCCGTAGATCTTGTTATTTGCATTGATGTTTTCGTCAATGCGGATTCCCCATTCGTTGGAGGAGGTCGGCGCGCTCACCACGGTGTTGAAGTTGTAGCCTCCGCCCGGGTTCTTTGGCGCCGGCCAATAATTTCCAGTGGCGAATTTATTCGCCAGTGCGTCGATTGCGCCCACGCCGGTTGCGGGTATTATGTTTCCAGAATACGGGTCGCGGATTTCAACGGTTTGTCCAACGGTGTTATTGGCTGTGGCGCAGGTAGCCGTGACCGATCTGGAGGTGTAAGGGTTGTAGATCGCCCCTTGGTAGATCGGCCGGCACAGCGCATCGGTTCCGACCTGAGTGGTAGTGAGTTCCGATGAGAAGTTACCACCCAGCTCGGCAGTATCCGGCACATTGCCGCCAAAGGTGAGGCCGCCGTTGAGCCGCAGGCCCTCATAGTTGGCGAAAAAGAAGGTTTTGTCCTTCTGTTTATAGATGCCGGGGATATAGAGCGGACCGCCACCGGCGATTCCGAACTGGTTCCGGTGATCGGCAACCCTGGGCAGGTGGGCGAGCTTGTTGAAATAGAGGTTGGCGTCCAGGTCCTGGTTGCGCAAGTATTCGTCGGCCAGAAAATGGTAGCTGCTAGTGCCGGCCTTAGTCGTGATGCTGATCGCATTGCCAGTGCTGAATCCGTATTCGGCTGAAAATGAGTAGCTGGTTACTTTGACCTGATCTGTGTCTTCCGGAGCGGGCACATACTGGCTTCCTCCCCAGCCTTGGGCTACGTCGTATCCGCCCTCCAGAAGGAACAGGTTGGTTCCGAAATAACCGCCTCCGAAATTCAGGAACGAATAATCCTGGTCTGCGGTATCTTCACTGCCGCCCGCCGCCAATAACTGCCGGTAGCCTTGTGTGTTCACGGCGGAGTTCAATGTCGCAAAAGAGAGGTCGTTCCGGAGGTTCAGCGGAAGCTCCTGAAGTTGCTGGTTCGTGAGCTCGGTGCTCATGCTCGAGTCCTCTGTTTGAAGCAGCGGCCCAGTCGTGTTGACTGTGACTTGCTCGGTGGCGCCGATGGTCAGGCTCACCGACATGGTCACCGTGTCTCCCTGAGCGAGAACGATTCTGTTTTGCCGGGTCGTTTTGAATCCCGGCGCGCTCACCTCGAGAACATAGGTGCCCGACGGAAGCAGGGCGAAGGTGAAGTCTCCCTCCGGGCCGGATGTATCAACCCGGGTGATTCCAAGGTCTGGGTCGGAGAGTTTTAAAGTCGCTTTGGGCACCCTGGCCCCGGAAGGGTCGGTCACTGTCCCCGACAGCGAGGCGGTTATGCTTTTGCCTTGCGCATGCATTTTCGAAAGGAACGTCAGTCCGATGGCAGTCACCAGGACCGCCAAAACTACGAAACGTAACCTGGTCATTTTGCCTCCTAAGATTCTTCTCTGTTGATATCGCTTCCGATTCGCCCCAGGTCCTTCAGGAAAGACCCAAAGCCTCTGCAGACCGATTGAACGGGTGATTTGGCCCGGATAGACCCCCGAGGACACACCCTTTTCGAGCACGCAGGAAGTAAGCGCTAACTTTATGGTTATTGGCAAGGTACAGTACGGTACTGTTCGAGAGCGTTCTCCAACGAAATGTGGACTTTGTCATCGCCCATCCGTTGGAATACAGTACCGCGCTGAGGGGAACTAGAGTCGGGGTTCTGACGACATATGCCGTTGAATCCAACGATACCCTGCTAACACCGTGCAGAAATCAGCCCAGCATCCACTCGCAGGCTTGCAGAATTCTGCGACGGCTGATGATGCCATTCTCAAATCTGATTGAACGGACAGTTGTCTTCTTGAGCTACACAGAATGCCCGATAGCAATCGCTAACTTTAGCTTTATCGTGCAGCGTATAATCGGGGTGGCCGAGATGTTAAGAACAATGGAAACAGGACTTTCAGGTGCCGTACTTTGCCTGACCGGGCGGAATCGGCTCCCGGTTGCGAGATTGGAGGTATCGCTCGCAACATCAACAGACAGGCCTTTGTGCAAGCGTTCGTCGCAGGTCTTCACCGGATCCGCGAAAGTGTTCGCGTCCTCCCCAACGCGGGGATGGATTGCGTGATGAGTAGAAGGCGCGAGCCGGTGGATTCGAAGACGATGCGCTTTTGCGTTACGGTGCGGGTGTTCGAGAGGATCCATCTGATCCTTCTTCTTGTCGCTCTCGTCTTGATAGCGGCATCCGGATTATGCGCACAAGAATTGCCGCCCGCGGACAAGGCGACCTCGCAATCGAGCCCGGGAAACGCCGAGAAGCCGGCGCAACGAACCCAGGGCGGAATGGCGACTGCAGGTCCGCAAGAAGCCATTTTCGACAGTCAGCACCGTCCAATTACTGCCGGTGGGTTCGTCAAGAGTGGTCCCATCGTATTCCAGAATGTCGCGGCAGCGGCTGGGCTCACGCGGTGGCATCATACGGCCGGCACTCCCGAAAAACGATTGATCGTGGAGGCCAAGGGCCCCGGTGTTTGCCTCCTGGATTATGACAACGATGGCTGGCTCGATATCTACCTTGTGAATGGCTCGACCTACGACGCTCTCGCTGGGAAGGCCACTCCTCCGCATGCTGCTCTCTTTCACAACAATCATGACGGAACCTTCACCGATGTGACGCAAAAGGCGGGTGTGGCCAATGATCGCTGGGGATACGGGTGCGCGGTTGCGGACTACGACAACGATGGCTGGCCCGATCTCTACGTGACCAACTACGGAAAGAACCGGCTTTACCACAACAATCACGACGGAACTTTTACAGATGTTGCCGACCAGGCAGGGGTGGCGCTCGGAACTTGGTCAACAGGTGCAACCTTCGGCGACTACGACGGCGACGGCCGTCTTGACCTGTTTGTCGCTGGCTACCTGCAACTCGATCTTGCCAATTTATCCGAATCGGGAGGGAAGGCAGGCTCCTTGGTCTGCCAATTTCGTGGTGTGCCTGTGATGTGCGGCCCGCGCGGGCTGAAAGGCGAGCATGACCATTTGTTTCACAACAATGGCGACGGCACCTTTACCGACGTGAGCAAGAAGCTGGGAGTCGGCGATCCCAATGGCTATTACGGGCTGGGTGCCCTCTTCGCGGACGTCAACAACGACGGCAAGCCGGACCTGCTGGTAGCTAATGACTCCACGCCAAACTACCTCTACATCAACAAGGGCAATGGAACATTCGAAGACGACGCTTACATGAACGGCTATGCGCTGAATGGAGACGGACGGGAAGTCGCCAATATGGGTATCGCGGTTGGAGACTATGAGAACAACGGGCACCTGTCAGTGGTAAATACGACCTTTGCCGACGATTACGACGTGCTCTTCCAGAATGATGGAACCGGTTTTTTCGACGATGTCAGCTATCAGGCCGGAATCGCACAGCCAAGCATTCCGTTTGTCGGATTCGGAGATGGATTCCTCGATTACGACAACGACGGCTGGAAGGATCTGCTCATCATCAATGGCCACGTTTATCCGCAGGCGGACCAGCACCCGGATTGGGGCCAAAGCTATGCCCAGCGCCCCCTGCTCTATCACAACCTGAAGAACGGCAAGTTCGAACTGGTCCCGGCGGTGGAGGGCACCGGACTCGCGGAGTTGATGGTGGGCCGCGGTGCGGCGTTCGGCGATATCTTCAATGATGGCAAGATCGGCGTAATCGTCAACAATATGGACGGAGTCCCGGTGCTGCTGCGCAACGTAAACCCCGATCATCACCACTGGGTCGAGCTGAAGCTGATCGGGGGACCCAAGAGCCCACGCGATGCTGTTGGAGCGACTGTGTACCTCAACGCTGACGGACTCCGCCAGCGCGAGGATGTTCTGAGTGGCGGCAGCTATCTTTCTTCGAACGACATGCGTGTCCACTTCGGCCTGGGAGACGCCACGGATGCAGGAACGGCGGAGATTCACTGGCCGTCAGGTGCTAAAGAAAGTGTCAAGCTGCCCGCCATTGACCGCATCTTCACCATCGAGGAAGGCAAAGGGATCACTGGCGAACTCTGTACCGCGTGTGGCACTCCAGGTAAATAGAGAGCCGCATGCGACCGAATGAGTGTCTGGAAGATTGATGGAACGGTGTTGCTTGTGAGTATGCAGAGCAAATGTCGCGATTGCAACCAAGAGTCTTCCCAGCTTCCCCACAAGGCCAACCGCGAGAAGAGCCAAGTGGCGTCTCCGCACTGTCGCAGCAGGCGCGTCGAGCAGTTGGTCTAGGCATTCTCCGCCGTCCCTTCAGAGAAAAGCTAAGCTGCGGGTCCGATTACTTGCTCGTCGCCTGTATCGGTATCTCAAGCGATCCGGTCTTGATGCTCGCCGGATCGTACACAACGGTGCGCAGCACAACCGCGCTCGCAGGCAATTCCACCACAAGCCGCATTGGGACGCTGTTTCTGGCCGCGCGCATTCGCTCATACTGTTCGGTCTCAAGCTTCAAATCAAATCTGCGGCCAAGAGATTTCACGGCTTTGCCCTCGCTGTCGTAAGCTAAGAATGCACACTCCAACTGTGCGCGTCTTGCCCCGCCGGCATCCTCTGCAAATGTCAGATCCTGTAGGTCCACATTCAGGTCCACGACAAAGCTGTGCGTTCCCGCCGGAAGACTTGCAGGTTTCTCGGTTCCAGAGCCCTCATCGGGCACCGGACCCTGGATTTGCGGATCACCCTCCGGCAGCACCCGCTCCTGAAAAAGAATCTGCGTCGACGGCGGCGCGCCGAGCACCGCTGCCGCGGCCATGGCGCTGTTTGCTCCATCGGAGCCGCTCTCAGGCTTGCTTCCATCATCCGCGTAATAGCCGCCCCGGTAGGCAAGCTGATATTTGCCGCCACCCACCTTCACTTCGATCTTGTGGAATTCACCGCCTTTCCTGCCGCCCGTCTGTGGCGGCGGAACATAGCTCAGCGCGTAATAGCTCGATCCATTCGCGACGATCCTCTCCACGACCTCCTCGAGGCCGTTGCTGTTAGCGTATCCGCGCCCCCCCGTCTCCGTCGCAATCGCGTTTATCGTTCCCTGTTCCTGCGGCGTCTTTTCACCGAAAATGTTCGGCTGGGGGTCCGACGCATCCGCACCGGGCGCCTTCATCAGTCCGCGCACATCCACGGGATACACGGCAACGCGAGCCGCGGCGAGCAACCCGTCCGTCCGTTGCACTGCGTCGCGGTAGTCTCTCAGATTCTTGATAGGCGCACGCTCAAACGCATCGGGCCAGAGCCCCATCGGGAACGATCCCGAAAGCCAGATCAGGTTCTTCCTCCCGAGAATTGCCGCCAGGTATTGCGCCAATTGGCTCAGTGCATCCAGTGTCATCATCGTGCGCTGGTCCGAATTGGAAGTTCCCAAATCATCTTCGAGCTGGAGCTTCATGTCGGCGTCATTTCCCCCCCTGGTTTTGCTGGCTATCGCCAAGGCATCATGGAACTCTCTCGTGGACATACTGGCGTCGCTGCCCAGTCCAACTCCTGCCGATGCTCGCGGGTTGGTCTTCTGGTCTTGCATGGCTTTGCTCAGATGCGCAACATCGGTAGTAAATCCAGCTATCATCTGCAACCGCGATGAAAGCGAGAAAATCGCCAATGGCGTGCCCGTCTTGACCGTTCCCAGAAGTGCGATCACCTGCTTCCTTGCCTGCTCCTGGTCGCCCGCAGGTGTGTTTAGCGTGTCCAGCAGCAGAACATTCACAGCGGTGGACTCGGGATGCACCGGAATATTCGAGTAGGTATTGGGCGGCAATGCAGGAGGCTTCGCAATCTCCACGCTTGCCGGCGGCTCATTTTCTTCAAACGACGCAATCGGCTGCTCATGCCCATCCTCAGAAACATGGAACCGGCTGCGATCCAGCCCTTGCACCGGCCGGTCGTGGTCGGTGACTACTACATCGACGAGCACCAGGTTGGATTTGGCGTGAAGAACCGTCCCTGTCGTCACCGCGCCTGGCGTTGGGCTGCTTGGCGCAGGTGGTCCCAATGTTGCCTCGGCGGTCTTCGCGTTCTTCGTGGAGGCCGATTCTGACGCACCGTGAGCGGCCGCCTCCGCAGGCGTAGCAGAAGTCGAGTTCGGGGCCGGGGTCGCGGCCGTTTCTGCGGAGGGGGCAGAGGCCAGGTTGGACAAAGGTGCCACTTGCGCCACAGCGGCAGGGGTCTGCGCATCCGCCGCCACGGCCGCCGATGCATTCGCACTCGCCGACGCAGCTGCGTCTTTCGTCTCGGCCGCTTGCGTTCCACCGCTCTGGGCGGCGTTGGTGTCGTTTCTCGCGCTCTCATTCGGCACAATCCGCGCGTCCGATCTGAACAGGTGATACTGCGTAAATCTCACATCGTTCAACTGCGTCTGCACCATCGCAGCCGATTTCTGCACAGCCTGCCCGGCACCCTCAACCGGGACCCTCGAGTAAGCCACCCCGTGTGCTGGGCAAATATAGGTGCGATCTCCGATCGCCACCGATGCATACTCCACCAGAATCGCGTCCTCGATCGCCTGGTGCGGAGGCGCCATGTCCGCCACCGCGCTCAGGCGCAGAATGCTCCCCGTAGCCGGCTCGATTGCAATCTCGCCATGGTATCCGGGATAAACCATTTCCAGTTTTGTCCCATTCGGGATCCCCACCATCCAGTTCGAACGATCTTCAGGTACCGAATAATGGAAGACCGCCGCTGGATCGTTTTCGCCCTGTTCCCAATGGCTCCAGGTCACCTGTCCGCGACTCGCATCCTCTAGCACTGCTCCTAACATCGGGCCAAATTCGCCGTAGGTAGTTAAGCCGGCCGGTGACGCTTCGTTCTTTGAGTCTCTGCCCGCAGCATCCCGCACCTCCGAGCCGTCTCGAAAGGTCACCGTCACGCTGTACGTGCCCGCGACATGCAGAGGCTTGGCTTCGGGCCCGCCCATCGACAAACCAAACGGCCGCATGTTATGGCCTGGCAGCCTTTGCGCGTTTGTCACGGCTTGTTCCGCCGACGGCATATCTTCAAAGTGTGTCGTCGCGCGCGTCGCAAAGAAATTCGGCAGCTCCGAAAACATCTTCCTCACATACTCCATGGCCAGATCAAACATTCTTGTCTGTGTTTCGCCATCGGGAGCGGGGTCGCGGATCACGTCCTCCGCGGGAGGTTTGAGAAAGGCAGCGCTATCGGCCAGCTTCATTAGTTCCTCGGCTGTCTTCCTTCCATTGAAGTCCTTCTCCCATCGGGCGAGCCGCGCAAGGCTTACGCGCTCCGTCAGTTCCAATTCTGAAAGCTGCTGCGCAATATGGCCATCGGATTTGCCCTTATTCGCGGCCAGCAACTGCTCCAACTCTGCCACCGAAAGGCTCTTGGCCGCCATTGCCGGCAAGGCCGTTCCCGCAAAAAGAAGCAGCGTCGCCCATTTGACCATCCAGACCCGCCCTTATGACCACGGCAGAAGTATAGCGCCTTTTCTTTTTGCCCCCACGCGGCCAAGGAACCCGGCCGGTGCTCAACCGTCTTACACATAGCGATTTGCCGCGACGGTATACTGGTCGTGGCCCGCGACCTGGCCGGCGATGCTACCTTCGCCAATGGCATCTCTTTAGAGACGCCCAACATGAGGACCGGGCAGAGATTTCAGAATGAGCGAGCGGATTTGTCATTCAAGACCCGCTCCTCACCATCGGCTGGGACAATGGGAAATGTGACCTGCCCAATTCGAGCACACCCGTAATGGGACTTAACGCAGGCGGGTAGTGCGATTGTTAGAGCAGTGATAGAAAGCGAGGCAAGATGACCGCGCAATTTCCGCGAACGATGATCTGGCCCATTTTGGCGTTGGCTCCCTGTCTATGGGCTCAACAGACAAACTCCTGTGCCAATCTTCTGAATTTCAAAGCTCCAGGTGTCGAAATCACCAAAGCCGCTCCCATTGCCGCAGGAAGCACTGAGCCAATTCCTTTCGCCCCAGCGGGACAGTCCCTTGTGCTCCCTGCATACTGCCGCGTCGAGGGAGTCATCAATCGGCGCGCAGGAGTTGGTGAAGAAGAATTCGGCATCCATTTCGCGCTGGCCATACCGGACCAGTGGAACGGTGATTTCCTGATGCAGGGCGGCGGAGGCGGAAACGGAATCGTGTATCCGCCGCTCGGCCTCACCGCGTCGGGAGATACACCCGCGCTCATGCGCGGTTATGCCGTTGTCAGCACAGACACCGGCCACAAAAGCCATGACGGCGCATTCGATTTCGGATTCATGAAAGACCAGCAGGCTTATTTGGACTTCGCCTATCAGGCCAACGTCCAAGTCGCCGCGGTCTCCAAAAAGATCCTTGCGCAGCACTACGGCAAGTCTGCGGCCTTTTCGTATTTCGCCGGGTGCTCAACGGGCGGCCGCGAAGGAATGGTTCTCTCACAGCGGTACCCCACGGAATTCGACGGAATCATCGTCGGTGACCCGGCAATGCGCACCGGTCTTTCCAACCTCGCTATCGGCGAATGGATGCCTGCCGCGTTCAACCAGATTGCGCCTAAAGATGCCAACGGGAAACCGATGATTGAGGAGGCCATCACAGACAGTGATCGCAAGCTGGTCATGGATGCCCTGATGAAGCAGTGCGACGCGAAAGATGGAGTGGCAGATGGCATGATTTTCGATCCTCTTGCATGCGATTTTGATCCCCAGGTTTTAGCATGCAAAGACGCTGAGAACGAATCCTGCTTAGCCCCGAACAAAGTCGCCGCCATCAAGAAGGCCTTCGGCAGCCCAAGAACGTCGCGGGGAATCCAGGTCTATCCGGGATTCCTCTACGATTCCGGCATTGCAGCGACCACTGGGATCAGGGGAATTCTGGTTCCCGGCCCGGGCATCTTCGGTCCTGCGCCGGCAGCGACCGAAGTCGACGTCGACACGGAAGCGATCAACGACAGTCAGCCGCTTGTAGACTCAATGTCCACGAACCTGTCAACCTTCGCCGGTCATGGAGGAAAACTGATCTTCTACCACGGCGATAGCGATCCGTGGTTCTCGCCTCTCGATACGTTCAACTATTACAAGGACATGGCTGCCGCTAATAGCGGGCTCGAAGCAATTTCAAGCTGGAGCCAGTTTTATTTTATTCCGGGAATGAGTCACTGCGGTGGTGGCCCCGCGCTCGATCAGTTTGATCTCTTGAACGCTCTGTCCAACTGGGTGGAGAAGGGGGTCGCGCCGAAGTCGGTGATCGCTACCGGTAAGGCATTTCCAGGTCGGAGCCGTCCACTCTGTCCGTATCCGAAACATGCGCAATACAAAGGACAAGGCAACACAGAAGACGCGAACAACTTCGAATGCCGTTGATCTGAACAGGCCTTCCGGATCTCTCGTGGGCCCGATTCCTCGAGATACTGACAGGTTGGGAAGCTCTTCCGGAGGTGATGCGTTGAGCCGCAGGGATTCGCCGCGTGCAGTTTGAGTAGCAAAATTCAGTGAACGGCGAGTGTGCCAATTTCAAACTGTCTCAACCGAGGGATTCACCCCAGTTCGAGTCATTTGCGATTCCAATGCTTAACATTGCAAGCTGGGCTGTCCACTTCGGTTCGGAGCTGTTCTTAAGATGTCTTTGGCGCTGTCCTGACCCCAACAAAGCTAGTGAATGCCTCGATATCAAATGTGAGGCAGCTATTCTGAGCTGCATCCCTCCCTTTAGTCCAGCGGAAGTGAGAGTTCTCCGATAAATTGGGGCGATGAGGCCCTGAGGAGGAGGACTTCCGATGAAGAAGAGCCGGTACACAGAGGAGCAGATTGTAGGGATTCTGGAGGAGTCGGAAGCAGGTCTTCCGACGGCTGAGCTGTGCCGCAAGTACGGTATCAGCGAACAGACGCTTTACCGCTGGAAGGCGAAGTACGGCGGGCTGGAAGTGAGCGAGGCGCAGCGGCTGCGGCAACTGGAGGAAAAGAACCGCAAGCTGAAGCAACTGGTGGCCGAGCAGGCACTGGACATTGTCGGCTTCAAGGCGGTGCTATCAAAAAAGTGGTAGGCCCACAGGCTAGACGAGAAGCCGTCGGGGTGTTTCGCGCAGCTGCGGAGTGCTCGGAACGGCATGCCTGTGGGCAGCTGGAAGTGCTGCGAGCGATGTTACGATACCGGCCGCGAGGAACCCGTTTCGCGGAAGCGAACGAACATCTGCGTGTGCGACTTCGGGAGCTGGCTGAGGATCGGCGCCGCTGGGGCTACCGAAGGCTGCACGTTCTGCTGCAGCGTGAAGGCTGGGCGGTGAACAGCAAGCGAGTGTACCGGATCTATGTGGAAGAGAAGCTGATGGTGCGCAGGCGCAAGCGGAGACGCCGTATCTGCGCTCAGGCGCGGGTGTTGTTGGCAGCGCTGGCGAGGAAGAACGAGACCTGGACGATGGATTTTCTGCACGATGCGCTGGCATTTGGCCGCAAGGTGCGCACCCTGTCAGTCGAAGACGCATTTACGCGGGAAATGCTGGCTATCGAAGTGGACACCTCGCTGCCGGCGCTACGTGTGGTGCGGGTGCTGGAGGAACTTCGGACCGAACGCGGGTTTGCCGGTGCGAATCGTTATTGATCACGGCACTGAATTCACTTCCAAGGCGCTGGATCAGTGGGCTTACGAAAACAAGGTCACTCTGCACTTCATCACCCCGAGTCGGCCGATGGAGAACGGCTACATCGAGAGCTTCCATGGCAAGTTCCGCGAGGAGTGCCTCAACGAACACTGGTTTCTCACTCTGGACGATGCGCGAGACCATCGAAGACTGGCGGATCGATTACAACCAGGTGCGCCCACACAGCGCGTTGGGCTACCTGACACCGGAAGAATTCGCAACAGGCCATGCAAATGTGGAAAGCAAAAAACGCTTTCCACATTCGCACAGCCTCGACTGCTGCTGCGGGCTGAATTTGCAGTTAAACTCAAACCCGAGTGCTCTCACGTGCGCGGACTAAACGAAGGGGGCAGCTCACCGCTGAGAATTTGCCCCAAAAATCGATCTGGGCCTGGTAACAATGCTGGTAACATTTTATGCAACTTGCCGTAGTTTTCCGGCAATCGTCCGTCTTGTTCCCAATTTTCATTGGCTCGCTTGAGATGACTGAAGGGCTTTGAAAATACAGGCAAATACGGGATAATCGGGGCAATTCGGGAGACACCGGCGAATCGGTGCGGACCTGACTCTGGATCAGCATATCGGGGTTCGAATCCCTGGGGGGCAGCCAATTAAACCGACAACTTTCGCGGCTTTCCCCACTCACTCAATTTCGCCGGGTCCTTTTGCGGGAGCAGCGATTTGTCGTGACGTTGCCTGCAGCGGCCTCACGGTTTGCTCACGCCGTTGCCGCTTGTCGAATGATCGCTGAGGGAATTCTCGCCCGCAGGTTTGCTCCATCGCGTTGCAGCCCAGACGTGGTAGCTGTTGAAGAGAAATTGACTGCCAAGAATCAGCAGCCAGACCCAGAGCGCGAAGCGTAGAGGCCGCCGCGGAATGCGCTTGCTCAGCATCGTGCCGCCAATTGCCCCGGCCACGCCGCCAATGATGAGCTGCATCAACAACTCAGGATTGGAGGCGTGCGTAAACCAATGCGCGCCACTGCCGATGAGCGAAACAACAAAGCCGAAGACGATATCGGTTCCCACCACTTGCGCGGGCGCCAGCGGTGTCATGCTCAAAAGTGCGGCGCTGCCCAGCGCTCCTGCTCCCGCGGAAGAGAAACCCACCTCCGCTCCCACGGGGAACATGAGCCACGAAAGAATCGGACTGCGGTCGCGCGCACCGAAGTTGTCCTGCACTGGACGGAACGAATAAAAGAGCTGCCAGCTCGCCGTGGTGACCAGAATCGCCCCGAGGATCGCGTTCAGAAGATTCTCTGATCCCGCGTTGATCAGGTGCTTCAGAAAGAGCGACCCTACGAGAACGCCTGGCGCTCCGCCGAGCAGCATGTAGCCCAGTGTGCGCCAGGCAACGTTGCGGCGCGCGATCTGTGCTGGCACCAGGATTAACTTCACCGCCGTGGAAAACATCAGTCCGATTCCCACCGCGACTGGAGCAGGCACTCCGAGAAAGAGCACCAGAACAGGCACAGTGACAGTGCCGGCGCCCACTCCAGTGAGTGCGATGAACAGTGCGATGAGGAATCCGATAATGTACTGCATCTGCTGGCTCTCAGTCTCTCAGCGAACGCTTCACTTTGCCGGTGCTGCCTGAATGTGTATGCCGCACTCCACTTTGCGCCCCGCCCATCGGCCCGACCGCGGATCGTTGGGATCGAGAGGAAGCGAAGTGCATGGTTCGCAGCCGATCGAGGTATAGCCCCGCTCATACAGCGGCAACAAGGGAATGCCAAGCTGCTCGCACGCGTACCAAACGTCGCGCGTTGTCCACTCAGCCAGTGGCGCCAGTTTCAACACCTGTTTGCCTCCAGGCAGCGAAAACATCGCCGACTCTTCCAGTGCCGCGCGGCTTCTTGCCTGCTCGCAGCGCAGGCCGGTAAGCCACACGCGATACCCAGCCACTGCCTTGAACAACGGCTCGACCTTGCGCAGCCCGCAGCAGCGGTCAGGCGCGGTTTGATACAGCAAGCCGAACTCCGCCTCCTGCTCAGCCACTGTCTTTTCCGGCAGCAGATTGATTAAATTCAAATCCCACTCGCGCGCAATGCGATCGCGATATGTGTAGGTTTCGGCGAAATGATAGCCCGTATCGAGAAAAAGAACAGGAATGTGCGGATCAAGCGCGATTGCGAGTTTGGTCAGCAGCACGTCTTCGGCCTGGAAGCTGCACGTCAAGCACACATCTCCCTTACCTGTCACTTCGCGCGCTAACGTGGCCCGCACCGCGTCCAGCTTTGTATTCACTTCGGCGGCGATTTCCGCAACGCTCATTACAGGTCTGCCCCTTCTGAAGAAATGAAGATTCCCGCGCGCTCGAGAAGCTGGTGTACCGCCGCGACGGCGTGCATCCTGTTTTCGGCATCGAGCGTGATCTCAAAACCACCTGCGCTCGCCGTCAGCGCGCCCTCTTCGCCCGCGCGCGCCAGGATGGTGAGCAAACCCGATTGAGTTTGCAGGTCGGTAACAGCGTCGAGCAGCCCCAGTTGTTCGAGAGATGCTCGCTGGCCGGCATCGATGCGGCAGGTGGCTGCGCCAATGGCAAAAAGCGAGCGCTCGACGGCGTCGATCAGCTGCGAGGAGCCCGATAACTCGAGAACGCCGCCACGATGCCTCCAACGTGCTTCGCGCTCGCCTGCGGTTACGCGACCCCACGCAGCGGCCTCGTCTTCTTCTTCCGTGACAGACTGGCCTTCCGCAGCGGTTACCATGCCTGCTGCAACGGTCGCATTGGTCTCTGGATCGATCAGGATCAATGCGCCGGTACTGCGATTGTCCCGATAAAGATCGACAGCGATCGGCCGCAGCAGATGCAGCGAGACCGCGCCGATATCGTTCATGCGGAGCGTCAGCGCCGGCTCGTGCTTGAACGCGCTTAGATCCACACGGTGATCGACGAGTGAAATAAATGCGGGTACAGTGTGGCTGGTGTGCTTTAGCAGATAGCGGCGATTCAAATCCAGTGGGCGCTGATCCATCCACACTAGCGACGCCTTTACGCTACTGGCCACCACTGGTGTTGCTCCAATGCCGGCAATCAAGTCGCCCCGGCTGATGTCGAGTTCGCGATCGAGCACGAGTGTGACGGAGAGCGGCGCGATCGCCTCTTCAAGGTCGCCGCCGAATGTCACAATGCGCTCGATCTTCGCGCTTCGTCGCGAAGGAAAGACAGCAATCTCGTCGCCTCGATGAACTGTTCCCGAGGCAATCTGTCCCGCGAATCCGCGGAAAGTGTGGTCGGGCCGCAGCACGCGCTGCACGGGAAAGCGGAACGGGGCGCTGCTCGTCTCCTGCGCGGAGGGAAGCGCCTCCAGCAGTTCCAAAAGTGACGGCCCCGCATACCACGGCATCGCGTCCGTTGCATGGACCACGTTGTCGCCCTTCAAAGCACTGACGGGGACAAAGTGCACCTCGACAGGCGTTCCGGTGTCGGTGGCAATCTGCTCAAGGACGGCCTTAAAGTCTGATTCGATTGCGCGGAAAGTCGGCTCATCGTAGCCAATCAAATCCATCTTGTTCACGGCCACCAGCGCATGCCGCACACGTAACAGTGAAGCGATGTAGGCGTGGCGCCGCGACTGAATCTGCACGCCCTTGCTCGCGTCGATAAGCACAACGGCCGCGTCGGCCGTCGACGCGCCCGTGGCCATATTGCGCGTGTACTGTTCGTGGCCGGGCGTATCGGCAATGATGAACTTGCGCCGCGCCGTCGAGAAATAACGATAGGCCACGTCGATCGTGATGCCCTGCTCGCGCTCGGCTCGCAGCCCGTCCGTCAGCAGCGCGAAATCGATCTGCCCGGGCGCGGTCGTGCCCTTGCCCTCAATCGACTTCACCTGGTCTTCGTAGACCGATTGCGTGTCGTAGAGCAGCCGCCCGATGAGTGTCGACTTGCCGTCATCCACACTGCCTGCCGTGGAAAAGCGCAGCAGGTCCTTCCCGCGCTCCGCGAGCAGGAATTCCTCAATCGAAAATGCGGGAGCCGTAAGCGTCGCCACTTAGAAATAACCCTCCCGCTTCTTGATCTCCATCGACCCTTCCTGGTCGTGATCGATCACCCGATTCGCCCGCTCCGAAGAATAGAACCCGATCAACTCCGCAATGATGGCGGGCAGAGTATCGGCATCGGAGCGTATGGCGCCCGTGCACGGGCTGCATCCCAGCGAGCGCAACCGGCTCTTCACCATCTGCGGCTTCTCGCCCGGCCGTGCCACAAAATCCTGCTCAATCGGCAGCAGCGCTTCCTGACCCGCGCCGATTGGGCGCACGTACATCGGTCGCTCCTTGGCAAAGTAAAGATCGACGACCGGAATCTTTTCCTCGTGGATGTACTGCCACACGTCCATCTCCGTCCAGTTCGAAAGCGGAAATACCCGAATGCTCTCGCCGGGATGGATGCGCGCGTTGTATAGGTTCCAGAGTTCCGGACGCTGATTTTTCGGATCCCACTGCCCCGCCGTGTCGCGGAACGAGTAGATGCGTTCCTTGGCCCGTGATTTTTCCTCATCGCGGCGCGCGCCGCCGAAGGCCGCATCGAATTTGTAGTGGCGCAGCGCATCCAAAAGCGCTTGCGTCTTCAGCAGTCCGCAGCAGCGCTTGGTGTCGAGCACGATGGGATTCGTTCCCGCGGCGATGGCCGGCTCATTGCGCCAGACCAGCAACTCCGCTCCGACCCGGCGCGCCATTTCGTCGCGGAAGGTGAGCATCTCGGCAAATTTAAATCCGGTATCGATGTGCAGCAGCGGGAAGGGAATCGGTCCGGGGTAGAAGGCCTTCTGCGCCAGCCTCAGCATCACCGAGGAGTCCTTGCCGATGGAGTAGAGCATCACCGGCCGCTCGAACTCCGACGCCACCTCGCGCAGAATATGAATGCTCTCCGCCTCGAGCAGGCGCAGATGGTTCAGTCGCGGGGATGGGCCAGTTGGCGTTGGCGGCGACGTTTTGACTGATTCACTTTCTGCGACCGGCATTGCGACCTCTCACCATTGGGAACGCTGAAGGCCGGTGCGCGAAAAGACAAACCCGGCATTCAGCAACGGGTGCGTCTTCTGGATCGGTTGTGCAGGAGATCAGAGACTAGCAGGGACACCCGTCGAAGATGTTCGACAGGCGACAACAGGAGCGGTTTGGAGAAGCGCAAACCATGCGTAACCAGATGGTAACAAACCCCCCCGCCCGAAACAAGCGGCGGGGTTTCCTATGCGAAATATGCGCACATTTCGCAGGATTGACGTAGGATAGGGGCGTCTCATTCTCTCGCCCCTAAGTGAACGCGCACGCCAGACCATCCGGTGGCAGCCCGGCGGCCATGACCCGCTGTAGCGGGAGCCCGCATGCGTTCGCGACCCTGGCAACCCTCGGCGCACTTATTTTGTGTCTCCTCTCTGCAGGCTGGGCCGGCCGTCGCATCCTTCATTTCGGGCCGCGGGGTCGTGCCCAGGCAATCCCAACCGCGCTGGCCCATTCCCGGCCGGGCTTGGTCTGGGGCGACCGTTTCGGAGACGGCACGCCCGACTTTCTGCGCCTGACCGATCCGGCCGACCAGGCCGCCTTCCGCCGCTGGTTCACGCTCATCGCCGAGTATCAGGCCGTCCGCCCCCCGGCTGAAGTCCCTTCCGAAATCGCCGACTGCGCCAGTCTGCTTCGCTACTCCTATCGCGAGGCTCTCAAGCGCCACGATGAAGGCTGGTTCCAGACCAGCGGAATTCAGGTTCCGGCCCCGCCGGGCGAGATTCGCGCCTGGAGTTACCCCCATACGCCGCTCGGCACAGCGCTTTTCCGTGTGCGGCCTGGCGACTTTCAGCCAGACGACCTGTCAAACGGTTCCTTCGCCCAGTTTGCCGACGCGCGCACGCTGGTCGAGCGGAACGCATACTTTGTCGGCCGCGATGTGCGCGCGGCGCTGCCCGGCGACCTGCTCTTCTATCGCCAATTCGGCCAGTCTTCGCCGTGGCATTCCATGATCGTGATTAGATCCGGCGCCGCCGCTGAAGTCGTTTACGACACCGGGCCGGATCACAGCCGGCCGGGTGAACTTCGCCGCGTCCTTCTCTCTGAACTCCTTGACCATCCCCAGCCGCAATGGCGGCCGCTCGCCGGCAATCCGAACTTTCTCGGCATCTACCGCTGGAACATTCTGCGAGGAACTCCATGATCTACCGGAAACCGACCTACCGGAAATCGAGCCATCGGAAACCGACGCTTCCTACGCCGCTCCTGGCCGCTCTCCTTCTGCTTCTATTGGCTGCAGCCGCCGTCCCTAGCTCGGCAACAGATGCGCCGCGCTCCTTTTCGCTTTCCACCACGCGGACCTTCGCGCCCCGCGAGAGTGTCAAAATCCAGCTCATGGCCCACAACGTGCCGGAACTCGAATTCCGCGTCTACAAGGTGCGCGATGCGGAGAAATTCTTCGCCGGCCTGAAGGATTCGCATAGCTTCGGCATACAGAACTACGCGCCGGGGGAACAAATCGATCAAACCACCTTTGTCGAGCGGCTGCACGACTTCAAGGCCCACCTCTGGTTTCTGATGCGGCACTTCTTTCGCGGCCAGTTTACCGATGAGGCGCGCGACAGCTTCCGCGAGCAGCAAGGCAAGCTGGGCAAGCGCAGTCAGGTTGTTGGCGCAGCAAAGTTCGCGCAGATCCCTTTGCTCAACGCCAGCCAGTTAGTGGCGCGGTGGAAGCTCGAAACCCCGCCCGCCCTGGTCAGCGACACGCAGCAGTTGCCCATCGACGGGTTGGGCGCGGGCGTCTACTTGATCGAAGCCACTGACGGCACGTATAAGGCATACACTGTCGCCATCGTCACCTCCATCGCTGTGGTGGAGCGGACAGAGGACGCGCGGGCCGATCTTTATGTCGCCGATCGCAAGACCGGCGCCCCCATCGGCAATGCGGACGTCGTGCTCTGGGCGAACGGGCAGCTCCAGTCATCCAGCAAGACCGGCAACGACGGCATGGCCTCGCTCACAATGACGATTCGCGGCGGCGCGCAAGGTGCGGAGCCGGAAAACGTTTGGATTCTGGCTAACCACGGGGCCGACGCAGCGCTGGTCACGCCTTGGGGCTACAACTTCCAGGACAACGGAACGCAAACGGAACGTTCCTATCTCTACACCGACAGGCCCGTATACCGGCCTGGCGATGCCGTGCACATCAAGGGCATCGTGCGCCAGGAACAGAACGACACCCTCGAAATTCCCGGGCCACAGACAGTCACGCTGACCGTCCGCGGTCCCGATAACAAAGAGATCCTCAGAAAACAGTTGACCCTCTCGCCGCATGGAACGGCCGCTCTGGACCTCAATCTTGGATCCGATGCGGCGCTGGGCTACTACTACGTCGAGTTTGCCGAGCAAAATATCGGCGGCGCCGGTAATTTCTACGTCGAGGATTACAAGAAGCCCGAGTACCAGGTCACTGTGAAGCCCGCGGTGACGCGCGTGCTGCAGGGCAATTCGATCCAGGCCACGATTAACGCGCGCTACTTCTTTGGCGAGCCGGTTGCCGGCGCCAAGGTCACCTACGTCGTGCATACGTCCACTCACTATTGGTGGGATCAGGATGAGGGGGACGACAACGGCGCAGACGCCGACGCTGACTCCAGTAATTCGGACAATTCCGACGAGTCCGATGATACTTACGACCAGACCGAACAGCAGGAGCATCAGGGCTTGCTCGACGCGAACGGTCAGCTCACGGTCACGCTGCCGACTCGGGTTGATGGCAAGCACACCGATCAGGACTACCGCATCGAGGCACGCGTGACTGACGTGGCCAATCGCGAGGTCGCTGGCCACTCCTCCGTGTTAGCCACTTACGGCTCGTTCCGAGTGGGCGTGGAACCCACGAATTACGTCGTCCAGGCCGGCCAACCGGTGCGCGTCAAAGTGACAGCGCAGGATTACGACAACAAACCGGTGCTAACCCAGGTTCACATCGCCGTTGCGCTTGAGACATGGGATTCCGTAACCCATGAGCGTAAGGACACCGCTGCCGACGGCAAGGATGCCGTGACCGGAGCCGACGGAACGGTTCTCGTCGACTTGCCCATTAGCGGCAGCGGCGACTTCGCGGTGAAGGCCACCGCCCAGACGCCGGAGAGTCGCACGGTGGAAGACTCAACCTATGTCTGGGTTTGGAACGGTGCGGGCACGTGGTATCAGTCCAACGCGCAGGCGCAAATCGTCGCCGACAAGAAATCGTACACCGTTGGCGATACAGCGCACTTGCTGCTCGTAACCGGCTTGTCAGAATCGTGGGCCGTCGTCACGGCCGAGGGCGACAGCGTGCAGTCGCGGCAGCTCATTCACTTGACCGGTGCGAGCGCCGCCTTCGACGTTCCGATTACGCAAAAGGCTCAGCCAAACCTCGTCGTTACTGCCGTCGTCGTCCACGACGATCAGTTAATGACGGCGCAAAAGAGTCTCAAGGTCCCGCTTGTTGAGCGCACGCTCACCATCACAGCCACTCCGAGCAAGAGCCAATACGAGCCTGAAGAAGCAGCCAGCTTCGACGTGCTTGCTGTCGATTCCGCGGGCAAGCCGGTTCAGACCGACCTGAGCTTTGGCGTTGTCGATGAGGCTCTCTACTCTGTGCGGCCCGATACGACGCCCGACATTGTCGGCTCGTTCTACCCGCAGCGATATGTCTACCTCGAGCCGCAGACGTCCTTTGATTTCTATTTCTCAGGACAAGCAGGCGCCAAGAGCCCGCTGCTCGCTGACTTGGCCAACGGCCTCTACCATCCGCGCATGGCGCAGGTAAAGCCAGGCTCCGACCTGGTCGTTCCCAAGGTGCGCAAGGCTTTTCCCGATACGGCTTACTGGAACGCCAGTGTGCAAACTGGCGCCAACGGCCACGCACGTGTCGCATTCAACTTCCCTGACGCCCTCACCACGTGGCGAACCACTATCCGCGCCATGACCGACGATGGAAAAGCCGGCGGCGTGGTCACACGCGTGCTGGTGCGCAAGAACCTCATCGTGCGCCTCGCCTCGCCGCGTTTCTTCCGCCAGGGCGACGAGACCGTGCTCCGCGTTATCGCGCACAATTATTTGGCGACGGCCAAAGACGTGACCTTTGCCCTCGACGTGAGCGGCGTAGACGTCCTCAGCGGTCAAACCCGGAAAGTCACCATCCCCGCTAACGCCGAGAGCTACGTGGATTGGCGAGTGAAGGCGCGCGTCATTGGCAACGCTGTTCTCACCGCCAAAGCGCTCACCAATGAAGAATCGGACGCGCTGCAAACGACGCTGCCCATTCTTCCTTACGGCGTGCAGCAAAGTGCAGCCGGCACGGGAGTGGTCTTTTCGGGAGCGGGACAGAACCAGTGGCCGTTCAGCTATCCGGCCGCATCGGATCCCGGCTCGCGCTCGCTTACAGTCACGGTCTCTCCATCCGTCGCCGGAACCGTCTTCGATGCGCTCGACTACCTCACCAGCTATCCATGGGGTTGCACCGAGCAAACCATGTCGAGCTTCCTGCCCGACCTGATTGTTGCCCAGGCCGTCGACAGGCTGCATATCAAGTCGCCCATCGACCGCAAGACGTTGAACGACGAGGTCAGCGCAGGACTTGAACGGCTCTCCAGCTATCAGCACGACGATGGTGGTTGGGGCTGGTGGCAGGACGATCCCAGTCTCGTCTTCATGACCGCCTACGTTGTGAGTGGTCTGGGCCAGGCCAAACAGGCCGGCTACACGATCGACGATGACCGGCTCAACAACGCGCGCAACTGGCTGCTGAAGACGCTGGCCGCGCATCCCGATATGATCCCCGACCTGCGCGCCTACACCGTTTACGCGTTAGCCACCACGGGCGGCGCGCCAAAAGACGCGCTCGACCGAACATGGGCTAGCCAGGACAAACTCAGTGACGAGGGGCTTGCGCTGATCGGGCTTGCCCTCGATGCGGCGGGCGATGCGCGAGCGCACCAGGCCGCGGTGCTTCTCGAAAAGAAGGCCCACGCGACCGACGTCGATGCCTACTGGGAGGGCAAATACGACGGCATGATGGATTTCTGGGACGACACCTCTCCAGAAACCACGGCATTCGCGCTCAAGCTTCTCATCCGCCAGGACCGCTCCAGCAGCCTGATGCCCAAAGCCGCGCGCTGGCTCGCCGAACATCGCGAGGGCGACTACTGGTATTCCACCAAGCAGACCTCAATGGTCATCCAGGGGCTCACCGATTACCTCGCTCTCAGCGGCGAGCTAGCCAACACCTCCGACGTCGAGGTTCTCGTGAATGGCACAAGCATAGGCAAACGCCACTTTGGTCCCGACGATGTCTTCGCCGCGCCCTGGCAGATCAAGGTTCCCGCGGCCGAAGCCTCGAGTGGCGGCCAGGTTACAATCCGCAAGAGCGGCAACGGCATTACCTACTGGTCCACTGCGAACAGTTGGTACTCCGCCGACCGCAAATCCTTCCAGCAGGGTCAGCTCGCGCTCAACATCACCCGCGATTACTACCTGCTTCAGAAACGCCAGGATAAGCCGACCGATCCCATCACTTACGATTTGGTTCCGCTTAAAGGCCTTGTTCACATTGGCGACATCATTGCCGTCAAGCTGGCGCTCAACGGAACCGATTGGAAGTACCTGCAGGCCCAGGACCCCATCCCCGCAGGCACTGAGATCCTGTCAGACCCTGGCCTCTATACACTGAACAACAAGCCCGACTGGTGGTCCGAATTGTTTACACGCGAGGAATTTCGCGACGACCGCGCCGCATTCTTCAATACCGATTTCAGTTCGCGGAGCGTTTACGTCTACCTGATTCAGGCTGATAATTCCGGCCTCTTCCAGATTAGCCCCGCGCAGGCCGGGCCCATGTACCAATCGAACGTCCAGACCACTACCGATCCCGCAACGCTGGAGGTGCAGCCGTGAGTGATGTTGCAGCCACCAACCCTTCGAACGATCTGTTTCACCGTCTCCGCACGAGTCTTGCGTGGATCGCGGCCCAATTCTGGGCCACGCTTGTGCTCGTTCTCGCGGGTGCGGCCTGGACGCGCCTGCCCGATAGTTACGCGTGGCAAGTGGGGCTCTCCTTGTTCGTGCCGCTTGTGCTGCTTGCGGCGGCTTTGCTGCTCCAGGCCGGAACCATGCGCAAACTCCTCCACGACGAGAAGAGCCGCGTGCACTTGACCCTGGGCGTGCTCACGCTTTTGGTCTGGGCAGCGATCGTTTGGGCTGCGTGGGCGCTTCTGGATTGGTGTAGCGATCAGATTCCCGAATGGGCGGGCTATCTGAACTCGCGTGCCTCTGCTCACATGCGCGCCACGCTCTTCACTTACGACCACATTCAAAGTTGGCTCACGATCCTCGTCTGGATCTTCCGCTGGATCGTTGTGCCGGCAAAGGTGATTCCCTATGCAATGGGCTCAGCGCAATGGGGCTGGCTGTTGCCGTGGCGCAAAATCATCCGGCTCTTGTTCAACTGGCGCTGGTGGTTGGCGGTCGTTGTGGCAGCGCTGCTGGCCGTGGAGTGGCCAAGTCATTTCTTCACCGGCGAGCCGCTAGGGACGGTATCGCATCAGGTCTGGGCTGTCATGCTCAAACTCGCGGGAACTTATTTGCTGGCGATTGTTTGTTGGGTTTTTCTTCTGGCGTGGTGCGCAGTGCTGTTGTGCCGTAGTGAGCCCGCCGCAGAGAAGCCTTCGGACGATTCGCTCGTGCCCGCTCCCGTGGGCGCAGGCCCGCTCGGAGAAGACTCTGTCCGGTTACCGCTGCCCGAGGGTGACGACAATTCCAGCAGGAACGCCTGACCTGAGCCACTCGAGCACCTGCGTGCGTCCATAGCGCGCAAGCAGTTGCGCTGCGTACCACTCGGCTGCGCGATGCGCGGCCGCAGATTCGGCCTCATTATCCGCGTGCATCAGCCCGTTGTCGGTGGCGTCGGGCGTAAGCGCAGGCGCGGTTTCAGATCGTGCCGTGCGCGGCAAACCCGCCCCGCTCTTCGCCTCGCTCCAAGCTTCCACCAACCCCTCCCGCAGCCAAAGCGGCGCGCGCGGTCCTGCCTGCTGCTCCACCAACACATGCAGAAACTCGTGGCGCATCGTATCCGCCAAATGCCGCCGCCCCGCCAGCGTTCGCAGCGGCTGCGTTCCAATCCAATCCCCTTCAGTGAACGCCGCCACCCAGCCGGGCGCGAGCGTCGCCTCGCGAAAGGCCGGAGTGGACGCGAACGCACGCACAGTGAGAGGAGCCGTCGCATGCAATCCGGATTGCTCAATCGCCTCCGCCTGCGCCCGGCTCAGATCCTGCAAATACACCGCGTCGCCTGCATCGAGAGATTCGAGAACAAATCCGTCGCCCGCAAGCCTCCGCCACTCGCGCCCAGTTGCTTCGTCGGCCACTCGCGTACCCGGAAAATACTGCGCCAGAATCTCCTGCGCGGAGCGCCCTTGTTGCGCCATCGCCGCCGCGCCCTTCTGGCACAGCCCTACGCCATGGCCCCATCCGCGCCCATGGAACGCGAATCCACCGCCCTGACGGCTTACTTCGAACCATGTGCTGGGAATCTTGTTCCATCCCAGCGATTCGCCAACCGCCAGCCGGAACTGATCGGCGTTGATCTCAGCACTGTCGATCTTTAGCGTCACCGCGCGCCCCGACTCGCCTCGCCGCGCGACGGTGATGTTCTCCCAGCCGGGAGCGGCGAGCCCATGCTTCGCCAAGGCTGCCGTAAGCTCAGCGCGGGAGATCTCCGACGCCCACTCCCTGCCGCCATCCGCCGTGCAAAATCGATCGGGCTGTGACGGCAGATAAGGAACGAGTTTCGCATGAGGCCAAATCTCTGCCGGCGAAGCAGTGCGCCCGCCGCAATCCTTCCCAAAGTAAGCCAATGCGCGCTGCTCGTGAAACCACAGCGTCTCGCCGCCCGTCGCCATCGTGGCGGGGTGCGCTTGAACCCCACGCTCGCCGTTGCTGCCCCAATGCAAAAGCTGACAATGCGTGGAGTCGCAAAGATCGTATTCCGCATGCCCGTGCGCCTCGTGCAGCGCGAAGCTTCGCACCACAATCGCCAGCGCCTTCAGCGATTCCGCGCTGTCCGCTGCGCCGCTTTCGCTCGCGACCACCCGCTCAACGTAGCTCTCCACCGGCAGCGTCACCACGATCACGAGCGCGCCCGCCCGCGCAGCAATCGTCACAGGATCGTGCAGTGTGATGGTTTCGCCGTGCGCCGTGAGCGTCACCGGCCCGGCAACAAAAACGCGCGCAGCATTGCTCTTTCTACCCGCCGCCGTCAGCGTCAGCGAATCTCCATCGGCGCGAACGTCGGCCTGTCCTGTGAATGTGAGCGTCGCGCAACCTGCGCAGCTTCGCAACCTGATCTGGTGATTTGGCTGGTCGGGCGTAAGCACAACCTCGCGGTCATGCCAGAGCGTCCACATTCCCACGCGCAGCGTTTCTCGCGCATGGGTCGGAGTTTCTCGCGGCGTCGCAATTGCGGAGTCTACCGCGGCCTGCTGCGCCGGCTGCATTCCGCTCCACGCCACACCGCCTGCCGCCAGCAGGCTTACGAGCCATCGCGCCATCCACTGTCGATTCACGGCCGATCGAGTCACGGGCGCTCCAGAGGCGCGTTGGCCAGAATCTCTCCGGCCAAGTGCGCTGCATCCGCGCCCCGGCCTCCTGGCAAATACACAACAATCACGACCTTGGGTTTCTGAGCGGGCGCCAACCCAGCAAACCAGCCGTGTGATTGGTTCGATGCCACGCCTTCCGCCGTTCCCGTCTTGCCCATCACCGCAACGCCGCCCAAACTCGCCTGCCCAGCCATGCCGAAGCTGGCCGAGTCCTCGAGTCCAGCGCGCACCACCTGCGCAGCATCGGAATCTGGATGTGCCGCCAGTTCCATCGCCAGCCAGCGATACGCCGCGGCCAACTCCAGCGGCGTCACGCGCACGCCTTCAACTCCCAAAAGTGCCAACTGTTCCGCATCGGCGGATTCAGGGTCGCGATATTCAGCCGCTGCCTCATCGCGCGCAAGGCCGGTCACGCCGAGCAACCCTGTAGGCCGCAGCAGCCGACCCAACTCACCCGGGCGCAGCGTGCGCGCGACGGCTGCAAAATAGCTGTTGCACGACCAGGTCAGCGCTGCGCGCGCGTCGAATGGTGGAGCAGGCGGATGCGTGCAAGCCAGCCGATGGCCGGCGACAACCAGTTGCCGGTTGCAGGCGACGCGGCTCGCAGGGTTCCATCGGCCCGTGCTCACCAGACCATACAGAACCAGCGGCTTCAGCGTCGATCCCGGCGCCGCCAGTGTCCGTGCCGCTTCATTCAGGTGGCGCGCCGCCAGCAAACGTCCGCTGGCGATGCCGAGCACAATCATCCTGGCCTCAGGAGCGTCGCGCGCCGCGCCGTCAACGGCGCTCTGCCACGCCGGAGCGCCTGTTTGGCAAAACGCGCTCACTGCTCCGCATGTTGCCGTTAAGGCAATCAACCGAGGGATTCTGCGCACTCCAGAAGTATGAACGATCCGCGCTGGGAATGAACAATTCTTGAATCCCATCTGCGGACTGGCATCGACAAACGGGCTTGCTATTGAATTCCGGGGGCGCCTTTGATCGTTGGTATCTATGAATCAGAATGATATTCTCGTCCGGCGCTGCGCAACCCAGATTCGCGCTCCCAAATCAACGCTGGCGAATCGTACAGCACTCCTTCCGTCGCAGGGTCCGAAAGGTTGGGCCAGTGCTGAAGAAAGAAAATGTACAGTATGATCCTTAGTCCCACCCACGGACGGCCGTTGCCCGCCTTCGGGTAATGCCATGAAATCAACGATTTCAGATCCGCCCATGGCATGATCCGATCTATCTCTTCCAGAGATTTCTCCCGCCGTGTCATCTTGCCATTCGTCTCGAAGCCCTCAGTGCGAAGTCAAATTTAGTCGCCGCGTCTGCTTCCTGCTTCCACATTACCCGCTCACTGTTTGGCTTGTAGAATTCTTCGGAGATCACGAAGAGTGAGGTAGATCACAGAGATTGGAGTTGATTCAGCTCACACTCGTTTAGTTAGTCGAAGCCACTCAGCGGAAGGAACTCACAAATGTTTTGCAACTGTCGCACATATTCTCTTGCTTCTGTCTTAGTCCGGTGCTATAGTCCGAGTCAATTCTCCAACGTTGTTTGAGGTCGAGCGCAGCGTATGACGCTTCCATGCGAAGCTACGCGCGTTAGATCTCAAGAGCCCTGGCGCCATGGCAAAGTACTGTGGCCAAGCGGGCCGTGTGCCTTCGACTTTTCCCTAGACTCTAAGTCCCACCTGTGAGCAAGAGGGGCGAAGCTGCGCGTGTTAGATCTCAAGAGCCCTGGTGCCATGGCAAAGTACTGTGGCCAAGCGGGCCGTATGCCTTCGACTTTTCC
>Ga0224554_1000476_pt1 | contig 33072 bp, 34 predicted proteins | sample 714S22024metaG_FD_180666 | JGI IMG/M metagenome (GOLD analysis project Ga0224554, IMG submission 180666) | Peat soil microbial communities from Stordalen Mire, Sweden - 717 S2 20-24 | ecosystem: Environmental > Terrestrial > Soil > Wetlands > Peat | place: Sweden: Norrbotten County, Stordalen...
ATTGTTGTACTTCAGGATCTGCCATTTGGGTATAAGAGGCTGCGGAAAAAGGCATGTGTGGCCGGGCGAGGTTAGCAGGGGCAGAAGCCCGACGCCTATTTTGCGGCCTTTTCGGCACGAGTAAACTCGTGCCCTGATACAAATCTCACCCTCGGAATTGTTCCGCATCCTGATAAGCCAGATAGTTTCGGTTAGTCCAATTACTGTAGGAGCTAACTGCTCGCTCAGCTCATGTATTGGTTTCTACAGCGTGCGCTTGAACAGCGGCGTTGCGATCAGTAGCGTGCCGATGCCAAAGGAAAACAAGAACAGCAGGTCGTATTGAATGGCGACAAATCCGCCATCTTTGAGCAGGACGGCTTTGAAGCCATGGACGCAATAAGTGAAGGGGTCGATGACGGAGATGGCTTGAAGCCAGGGTGGAAATGCGGCGATGGGATACATGCCTCCCGAGGGATAGAGGAGAAGAGTATTGAGAACGCCAAACATGGCGCGGGGAACCAGTGGATCGTTGACGCGAACCATCATCAGAAACATCATGCCGTTGAACGCGATGGAGCCGGCAACGATCAGGCAAAAAAGCTCTGCGAGGGCCTCAGGATGAAAGATCACTCCGAGACCTGCCATAAGGGACCCGATGACTGTGATGCAGATGCCGGCCAGAACGGCCTTCATCGCGCCCGCGATGTTCATGCCAAAGACCAACTCAAACTTGGTAATGGGAGTGACAAGATAGCCCTCATGTACTCCCCGGGCCTTGTCGTCGATGTATAACATGCCGCCGCCGATCATGACCGAGATGTACATGGCCAGGGCGATGGTGAGGGGGAGCAGAAACTTCATGTAGTTGACGTACGGATACAGCTCCACGATCTCGAGAGCGATGGAGTTAGCCAGACGCGGCTGAATCACCGGCGCCGTGAGAGCGGTGACGAGGGACTGCATCTCGGCCTCAAGGGAGCCGGACATAAACTGGTCTGAGTTATCCACAACCAGGCCGAGCTCGGGCGCGTCCTGTGCGTAAACACGGCGGGAGTATTGCGCCGGGATGATAATAGCGGCGTCGATCTTGCCGGTACGGACATCTTCCCGTGCCTGAACTTCGTCGTTGTAGTCGATCGTTCTAAATGTCTTGATGTTGGCGGCGATGGAGGCAAAGGCTTCGCGGAGCCTGACGGATTCAGGGCCGTGATCGTAGTCGACGACGGCCACCTTGGCGCCCACGATCTTGCCGCCAAAAGCGTTGCCCATGATGATGAGCTGCATAATCGGCATCATCAGCGACATGATCATCAGCGTTGGCGAGCGGAAGAACTTGCGCATCTCGCGCTCGATAATGGCGAACATTCGGTTCATGGCTGTACTCCGGGCCGCGGCGGCATCGTAAACACCGGTTTGACCTGTTCATCGCGCAGCTGGCGCCCGGTGTAGTGGATGAACACATCGTCGAGAGTGGTGTTTTGCACGCTGAGAGAGGTGAGCGTTTCGCCCAGCGAGGCCGCCAGCTCCACCAGTTGCATGGTGGTTTTGGAACCGGAGGAAGTGAGCACGCGATAGAAGCCGGCGCTCTCCGCCTGCACGCTGGTGACTCCGTCAAGGCCTTCGAGCCGCTTCTGCCACGATTCGGTCTCGCGATCGAAGTGCACTTCGACCACATTGGCGCCGGGAACGCTGTGCTTCAACTCGATGGGAGAGCCGAGCGCCACCAGGTTGCCGTGATCCACAATGGCGATGCGGTCGCAGAGCTTGTCGGCTTCTTCCATGTAGTGGGTGGTCAGCAGCATGGTGAGGTGGCGTGTTTTTCTCAGGTTATCGAGCATCTCCCAGACGGCGATACGCGAGACCGGATCGAGGCCGGTGGTGGGCTCGTCGAGGAAGAAGATCCTGGGGTTGTGAACCAGTCCACGGGCAATCTCAAGCCGGCGGCGCATTCCGCCGGAGAGCGTCTTGGTCTGCGCGCCGCGCCACTTGGTCAGGTCGACCGCTTCGAGCACATCGTTGATGTTTTTGATCCGCTCCGCGCGAGGCACGCTATAGAGCTTGGCGTAGATGCTGAGGTTCTCTTCAACGGTGAGATCGGGATCGCTGGTCATGGCCTGCGGGATGACGCCGATGACGCGGCGGACCGCATCGGGCTCCTTCTCCACGTCATGGCCGGCAACGATCGCTCTGCCGCTGGTGATGGGGATGAGCGTCGTCATCATGCGGATGAGCGTGCTCTTGCCGGCGCCGTTGGGTCCCAGAAGGCCGAAGATCTCGCCATTGGCCACCGAAAAGCTGACGCCCTTGACCGCCTCAAACGTACCGTAGCGCTTGACGGCGTTCTCCACCTTGATGGAGGTGTCGGAGTCAGCGGAGGCAGCTTGTATTGCGACCGCGCTCACTGCTTCACCAGCTTGTCTTTGGGAATGTAGACCTGGGCTGTCATGCCGGGGACAAACTCGAGGCCGGGATTGTCAATGAGCAGCTTGAGCTGAATGGTCTTGATGTCGCGCTTGCGCGAGCTTACGTCGCGCTGGGTGGCGAAGTCAGCTTCCGCGGCCTTGTTGATGACCTTGCCGTAGATGGTTTTGCCACTGGGCATCACGACACGGAGGATGTCGCCCACCCTGACCGCATCGCCCTGCGTCTCCGGCAGGGGAGCGTAAACCCACGTTTGCGTCAGGTCCATGATGGTGACAATGGGCGCGCCCATGGCCACCACCTCGCCCTGGCGCGCGGCCCACACATTCACGCGGCCGCCGATGGGCGCAAGTACCTCGGCATAGCTCTTCTCAATGCGCGCCTGTTGGGCCAGGGCGCGGGCATTGGCTACATCGGAGCGCGTGGAGTCGACCGTCTGCGCGGAGACCTTGGCGAGCAGTTCATGTGCGCGCGCCTGGCGCAGGTTGGCCTGGGCCGCGGCGAGATTATTTGTTGCCGTGCCTACGGCAGCCTGCGCGGCCTGCAGCGCGGTCACCTGCTCGTCGCGCGATTGCGCGCTCATGATGCCTTGCTGGGCCAGCGCAACTGTGCGGCTGGTATCGGCCTGCTGATGGTCGTAATTGGCCTTTGCCTGCTCAAGCGTGGCCTGCGCGGCGCGTACTGCGGCTTCCGCGCTGACAGTGGCGCTGGTGGTTTCGCCCTGGTTTTGTTTTTCGGTTTCAACGGATCCGGACAACTTGGAACTCTGGCTTGCGGCCGCGGCTTCAGCGGCCTGGAGCGCGGCTTCGAGGTCGTCGCTTTCGATGACCGCGATCAACTGGCCCGCCTGCACAGGGTCGCCTTCCTTCACGGTCAACGTCTGAATGCGGCCCGGAATTCGCGCGCTTACCACCACCTCGTTCGCGTCCACCGTGCCGATCAGTTGCAGATCGCCCGTGGGCCGTACCGTGACGAAGTAGAAAATCAACGACCCGATCGTCAACAGGGCCAGAATCATGAAAACTCGATTGCGTGCGCTCACTTGCCCTTCACCTCAAATTTCCTGAACTTGAATTCGCCACTCGCGGGCATGGGCGAGCTGGCCAGCACCCGCGCCGCTACCTCCGCGCCATGCTGCCTGTCGGTAAAAATAGCCATGCCCAGATACTCCATTGCCGCCTTGCGGCGGAACTCCATCGCGCTGCGTTCCAGCAGATTCGTACCAGTCATCATCCCCATCGTCGGAGCCGACAGAAAATAGAAGACATTCGCTCCCAGCGCCGCGTACATAATCTGCCACTCGTCGGCGTCAATCAGCTCGCCCGTTCGCTTGCCCTCGACGAATTGATCACGCAGCACCATCATCATCGGCCGAAATACCTTCTCCACAATCGGAGTGAGCGCGTTCTCCTCGCCCCGGTGCATGCGCATCATTTCCTGCTGCATCAGGCTCTGGAACGCCTGCTGCGAATGAATGCGGTCAAAGTGATTCAGCGCGAAATGCATCACCTGCTCGCCAGCCGAGCACTCACCGTTCATGCCCTCCATGCTCTTCGCCACCACCCGCTGCGCCACGTCTTCCAGCGCCGCCGCATACAGGGCTTCCTTGCCGGCGAAGTAGTAGTAGAGCAGCGCCTTGTTGACGCCCGCTGCCTCGGCAATCTGCTCGGTGCGTGCGCCCGCCAGCCCCTTCTCACTGAATTCGCGGACGGCGGCCTCCAGAATGCGCGTCCGCGTCTGATCGGCGCGCTCGGCCTGGGTGCGTGTTGGGGTGGCTTGAGACATTTTTAACTAACTGGTTAGTAAAATACGCTTCAGACGAGAGTTTTGCAACTGTAGACGGTAAACCTTTGATTAAATTGTCGATCGGGATGAGGTTAAGGGCGCCCGCTGTTGTTCTGTCCCTCCCGTTCACCCAAAACGCCAGCGAATGGATGGGGCGCCCGGCCCAGACAATAGTCTCTGCCGAAGGAGGGCCGTTTATTTTGCCGGAGCAGGCGTGCTGGCCGCGCTGCCACTGTCGATGGGGAGCAGCGTGGATTTGGGCCACGTGATCGGGATGGACTCGATCTTCAGCCCGGGCCAGTCGGTGGGAATCGGCTTCAGCGCCGCGGCAGACCCGATGGGCAACAGGCGCAGCCCGGGGAAGATGTTCTGCGCGACCAACGTACCCGGCGGCTGAACGCCGACACTCGATTTTGGCGGGTGAACGATCATCTGCGGATCAATACGGGAGCTGTTTTGGAGTTGATCGGGTGCGCGGAACCCTCCAGGCCTGGGGTAGACATAGATATTTCGCTGCACGGTTGGGGGAAACGCGGGCGCGAGTTGGGTTGGCATGGGCCAGGCTTGCGCGAGCTGAGCGACTTGCGATTGTTCGGGATTGGCGAGGCCGGGCACTGCAGACTGGCAAAGCACGATGGGACTGGCACAGAGAAGGACGGCGAGAACGGCAAGACGCATGAGGCACCTCCATGAGGCTGGCAGCATCTATCCCAAAATTCTAAGGCAGATCCCAGGCTTCGCAGCGGGATAATTTCACCTCCCCGCATCCTGCGTGCGTCAGCCCGATCCAGCCGCCCCAAAGTCGCGGTTCGCGGGATTGAAAGCGGTAACGCCCGGCAATCGATTTGCCAACCTCAACACCACCCACAAAAGTAACCATTCTCCGCGTGCTGTATGACCTTGCCCTCAGAATGCGTATCTCTTAGCGGGCCGGGTTTTGAGGATATTTGATTCATCCTCGTGGTCGTCGTGGCGGTGGGAATGTGGGAATCGGCTTGATCGATTTCCAAGGTTTGTGGGAAGGGCGGAAAACAGCACTATCGTTTTCCGGGCTTTCCATAAACCGTCATTTCCACGGCCTGCTTCGATCACCGCGAACTGTCAGGCGGCGATCCTTGTCGTTTCATCGGTCCAGTTTTGTTCAAACTGCATCGGGCTGACATAGTTCAGCGTCGAGTGCATGCGTGATTGGTTATACCAGAGCAGCCAGGCGATGGTTTCATCCTTAGCCTGACGGATGGTTTCAAATCGCTGCCCATGCAGCCGTTCCACCTTCAGTGAACCAAACAGCGTCTCCGAGCACGCGTTATCCCAGCAGTTTCCCTTGCGGCTCATCGACGGCGTGATGCGATGCTCTTTGAGCACCTTGTTGAAGTCGTCGCTGGCATACTGGCTGCCGCGATCACTATGAAAAATCAGCCCTGCCGCGCTGTCCGGGCTACGCCGAAACCAGGCCATCTCCAGGGCGTCGATCACCAGGTTGCGCCGCATATCAGGTTGCATCGACCAGCCCACCACACGGCGGCTGAACAGATCAATGACTACGGCCAGAAACAGCCAGCCTTCGTCAGTGGCAATGTAGGTAATATCACCAGCCCACGCCTGGTTGGGCCCGGACACTGTGAAGTTGCGATTCAGAAGGTTCGGCGCAATCGGAAGATCATGACGGCTGTCGGTGGTCATAACCCGAAAACGCCGCTTGCCACGAGCGCGGATGCCGTGTTCCTGCATCAGCCGTTGCACGCGCTGCTTGCCTACGCGGATAGCTTGAGACCGAAGTTGCCGCCAGATGCGCGGCCAGCCATAGGCTCCACGGTTCTCCGCATACGCCGCACGGATGTGCACCAGTAGTGCTTCATCGCTCAGATGCCGGCGACGCGCTATCTCCCGCCGCCGGGCCATGTGTTGGTGATATCCGGATACACTTACGCCGAGAACTCGGCACTGAACCCGGATCGGCCAGATCCGCTTGTGGTGTTGAATGAAGGCGTACTTCACTTCTGGCCCTTTGCGAAGAACGCCGTCGCTTTTCCCAGGATGTCGCGCTCCATCGTCACACGAGCCAGCTCGGCACGCAGACGACTGATCTCCATCTGCTCGGCTGTCACTCCGCTCTTGCCGCTGACTCCCTTCAATGCGCCTGCGCGATGCAACTTGACCCAATTGCCTAAAGTCTGTTCAACCACACCCAGACTCCGCGCCGCTGATGCCAGCGTCTGGCCCGACTCCACAAGCCGAACCGCTTCATGCTTGAACTCAAGCGTGTACCTGCCTCGTTTCCCACTCCGCATCTTCGTGTCCCTTTCGCTATTAAATCAGCTCGCTATGGGATACGTTTTGCGGGGGCAAGGTCAGGGTGAGGGGCTCGAATCGTCTCATGATAAAAGAGTTATGCTTGACATTTCTGAATTTACCCCGAAAATACATCCCTCAAACTGACGCCGTATTTGTTTGTTCAAGAATGGCATCGCAACCTGTAGCGCGAGCCATTGGATCATTCCGGGGAAGGTTCTTTTGCTGCGAATGTGGTCGGGGTGGAAGCGAGCTTTTATTCTCGTCCAATCAGGGATTGTAATTCGTTGGCATTGGGCCGGTTTTTAGTGGTATTGGACGTGGCTCTCGCGGCATCGGCGTCATAAGAGAATCGTGTTATTATTACAGTTGTAACATTTTGTCATAATGGTCATTTTCGACTCATCCACGCTGATCCTTACCACGAAGATCGAACTTCTGGACGTGTTCCTGAAGGACATTGGAATGGAGATCGCGATTCCGAGAGCGGTTGAGTATGAATGCTGCGGCGGCAAGAAGACGCTTGATGCGCTGATGATTCGTAAGACCCTGGACGAGTCCAGGATTAAGGTGAGGAGCGTAAGGAACAGAAAGCTGGTCACGAAGTTGGAGGAAGACTTCAGCATGGGCAGAGGGGAATCGGAAGCCGTCGCGCTCGCTCTGCAGGAAAAGGCGCTGCTAGTGGGCATCGACGACAAGAACGGAATCAATGCCTGCAAACTGGCCGGAATTCCGTTCACCACCGCTATAGGCATTCTTGTGAGAAGTTGCCAAAAGGGTCTGATTGACCGCAGCGATGCCTTGGTCAAGCTCTCGGCCCTAGCCAAGTACGGATGGTATAGGAATGCGATTTTAGAAGATGCCAAACTGCGACTGGAGGAACAGCTATGACCAAGACGATGAGCATCAGGATGGACAGGGACAACTATGAATTCCTCTCCGCGATGACTGTGGAAGAGCAGAGCGATTTGTCGAAGGCAGTGCGCGACCTTGTGACGAGGGGCAGAATCCTGCTTGCCGTGGAGAAATACAAGAAGGGCGAAGCCTCCCTGGGCAAGGCTGCGGAAGTGGCCGGACTGCCCGTGGGACAAATGATCACGCTCCTTGAGGAATTCGGAGTGCGGAGCAGGATCGACCGGGAAGACTATCGCCAAAGTCTGGCGAACCTCGCCAAACTCTGGTAAGAAACTATCCACTCGGCTTACTCGACAGATCTACCTTTTCTTAACGGTTAATCACGAGTCATTCGCTTCCGGATAGAATTTTGGCGAGAGACGGCCGAGTGAAACCGATCATGATCAGTTCAAGCAGTACTCAGACAAGCAGGGAACGGCGTCCGCGCCGAGTCTGTGATTGCTCAAGTGCGATCTGCTTTTCCAAGGCTCGACCCGCCTCACAGTTGTGGGTCGAGGTGCCGGGGATTAAATCAGCCTCCGTGCGAATGCCGTTATTGCAAAGCAGACACCAGCCAACATTCTCATCCCTGGAGTTTGCCCAATTCTCAATCATTTCGTCCAAATTCTCGGGGCAATTTATCGGAACCCAATCGTCCTTCATCCTCCCCTCCTTATAGCGGTTGATTCGATTTTGCGCCCTAACAGTACAGCCTGCGATTCCAAGTCACCAATCGCGTCAGCGCGCTCCAATAAGGAGCGCAAGACAGAGGCCGAGTTGTTTCCTGCACCTCGTCTCGTGTCGGCATTCACCACTCCATACGTGCCTCACTACCGTCACCAATCCTCGTCGTCTTTGTGTCTGGACTTCGGCATGCACCCTGGACATACGTAACCCGCGCATCCCCCGACGCGAGAGCATTGCGCGGATTACGCTGGTTTTGCCGTTCCCCGGCGGACCATGCAAGAGGTATCCACGACGGAAAGGCAATTTCAGGCTTCGGAACCAGTCCTCCCGGGCAAAGAACGGCTCGTAGTCGCTCTTGAGCAGCTGCAAAACTGGTTCGTCGAGGACCAGGTCATCCCAGCTTGAAGACTTGACGCTTTTAAAGCTCCTTCCGGTGCTGTAGAGAGCGCCGTCTTCTGAAACATTCGATTCCCGTATCATGTCCATCACCAACGCGATCTCGTCCTGCCGGCATATCACGATTTCACTCCAGCAGGTTGCGTCGTGTTCATGGTGGGGCATCTCCAAGGCAATGATGGCTCCTTGGAGTTGTTTAAAGCGAACGGCAACGGGGCTATCGCCCCAACTGATATCCCACTGGTTCTGCCGGTCACCGGATCCTGGGCTCGCTTTGGAATGCAAATCTGCGCGAATCAGCGGCGGCATGCCCTTCGGGTACTCGATTGAAGTCACCGCGGCCCGCAACTTGGCTGTCGGACCGTTGTGCAGTTTGTTCAGAGGAACGCCACGGAGAATCTTGCGAGCGGCTAAGCTGGTGAACCTGTTGGAGACCTGGAGCACAGCCATTCTTTCGATGGGCACACCCTGCACGGACTCAATCCATTCGCGGTACTTCTCAATTGTGCTCCGGATCCAATCCGGTTCGGTAGCGACCATCATTTTTGTGCTCATCCATATATCTACGGGCGCGCCGCCGTTTTCGAGTAGGTTGTGAGGCTGGGCGCAGAAATTCTCTGCCAAACCGAGAGACTCTGGTTCAAAGGGCTTGCCTGCGTTCGGTACTCGATAATGTTCAGCGGTGATATTCATTCTTGGGTGCATACAGTGTTTTACGGCGTAAATAGGAGAATCGGGTAGTTTTTCAGGAAGATTCCTGGTGAGTCTGCGACGATTCCCTGCTAAGGAGCTTTCGACTGCAGTCACTTTGTGGTTGCCGACCGCAGGTCAGGCTGATAATCGAATTGCAAAGAGCTAAACCGTGGCTGCGAAGTGGGAGTTTGTGTGCTGGAATGCCGACTGCATTTCCTGAAACTCTTTCTTCGCCTCGGCTCGCAACCGTCCATTGTTTTCGAATCGGTCAGGATGAAGTAAATAAATGGACGTGACGACGCGACCTACGCCGATATCAAAAAGCGGCCATTCAAAGCAAGGTGGCCACGCTACATCCGGGTTCACGATGCAGATCCCTGCTGGCTCCAGGGCTGCAGACTTTTGCCGTGCAAGCCGGACTGGTGCGGCGCAACTGGGGCGCGGCCAGCAACGACTACGGAAAGATGGCGGGAACTGCGATCTTCAGACGCGGGCTTAGCCGGAAGTTCACCGTAGAGGCCGGCGGCGAAGGGACACCTGGAACATTCTTAGCGGGAGCGGGCGGCGACGAGCAGATTGGCAACCTGGGAGAGATCAACTTTTCTGCGGCGATGAGTTCAGGAACAGCAAAGACCGGGGCTCAGTTCCTATTGGGCGTGCAGCATATCGGCCGGATCTTCAGCGTTGGCGGATCGGCTACGATTGCCAACCGCAACTACCGCGATGTGGCGGCGATGAATGGGGATGGAATTATTCGCAAGGAACTGAGCGGCTTTGCGAGCCTTTACCAGAGACGAATTGGGTCGTTTGGCGTGGCTTACGCGGGGCTGAATCAGGACGCGCCTACCACGGCAATCCAGAAGGGATTTGCGGCGGCTCAACATTCGCAAGTGCTTTCGGCCAACTATGCTCTGCAGATCAAGCGCGTTTGGCTCAACGCTTCGGGGTTCAAGGATTTTGCAGGAACGACCGGCAGCAGCGGTTTTCAGATTGGAGTGACAATTCCGTTTCGAAGACGAAGCTCGGTGAGCGCCGGTGTGACATCCGAGGGCAGCGTGCAAGCACAGGTGCAGAAGTCCGCGGCCCTGGTGGGTGATTGGGGTTATGACGCGTACGTGTCGGCAGGAAACTCGAACCGCGCATTCGGGCAGGTCGATTACAAATCGCCGGTGGGACTGTTTACAGCCGGGGCGGATCAAAGCGGGTCAACCACGACCGTGCGCATGGAAACACAGGGGGCATTCTCGTTGGTCGACGGGGGCCTGTTCCCTTCAAACACGATCTATGACAGCTTCGCGGTGGTGGACACGAATCCGATCAAGCGCGTTCACGTGCCCGAGGAAAACAGAAACATTGGCAACACCGGCAGGTCGGGGCGACTACTGGTGCCGGATATGCGCTCGTTCGATCTGAATCACATTGGGGTTGTGGCGACCGACGTTCCGCCGGATGTGACGCTGGACGGTGCGACGAAAGAGATGCGGCCGCAGGACCGATCGGGCGTGGTGGTGAAGTTCGCTGTGAAGATCAGCCATGCCGCACTGTTGAAGCTGGTGGATGAGGCAGGCGTTGCGCTGCCTCTTGGCAGCACGGCAACGCTGAAAAGCACGGGCGTGACTGTGCCGGTTGGTTACGACGGCGAAGCTTATATAGAAGATCTAACGGCCCACAACGAACTTATGCTCGAACGTCCAGATGGGCGGCACTGCACGGTCGGGTTCGACTACCGGCCAATTCCAGGTGACATTCCAACAATCGGTCCACTGCGCTGCAAGGAGCAAAGGCCATGATGCGAAGACTGTTAACGGCGGCCCTGCTCACACTGGCGTGCGCGGCGCAACATGCAGCCGGCCAAGAGTGTGCGCTGACGTTCACTTCATTGGACTTCGGAACGTATTCCGGCACGCAGTTGAATGGCACCGCTGCCGGGACGCTTACGTGCAGCGGCGCATGGGACATTCCGCTCAATGCCGGGACGGGGGCGGGCGCCACGGAGACGGTTCGAAAGTTGACGGGCCCGGGCGGCGCGTTGTTGAACTACAGCCTGTATACGGATGCCGCGCGGACAATTAACTGGGGCAACACGACCGGCAACGAACTTACCGGAACCGGCAACGCGAGTATCAATGTCTACGGCCGCATTGTCGCGGGTCAGTCGGTTGCGCCGGGGACGTACATTGACACCGTTTCGTCGGCGACGACGTCGTTCAGTGTGATTGTCGTGATTCAGGCGACGCGCACAATTGCGGCGAATCCGCTGAGCTTTGGCAATTACGCAGGCGCGCTGATCAGCTCTTCGACGACCATCTCCGTAACGTGCACCAAATCCGCGAACTACAACCTGGGGCTTAGCGCGGGATTGTCAACAGGCGCGACAGTGACGACCCGCAAGATGACCGGGCCTTCGTCGAGTTTGTTGAGTTACAAGCTCTTCAGCAATTCGGGATACACGACGAATTGGGGCAACACGGTGGGCACGGACACGGTGGCGGGAACGGGCAGCGGGGTTTCGCAGACCCTGACGGTGTATGGGCAGATTCCTGCTCAGCAGTTTGTGCGGCCGGGGAGTTACACAGATACGGTGGTGGCTACGCTAACTTATTGAGGTTGAACCGGGATGAGTTCGCCGCCACGATGGAAGGCGGAGTGAACTCAGGCTGGCGCGTGAATCGGTTGGAGGAGTCTCAAGTCTCAATCAAAAGATCTCCATCCCACGGACGAAGACCCGTCCGCGGGGCCGGGGACAGCTGGTCTGAGACGCCTTTAGAGCGTTTTCGATTTAAGTGTTTACATATCCGCATGAGGCGAAGAAGTTCGAACATTCCTCTGGCGTGACAGCGTTGAGCCGTTTACCGATTTCCTTCCAAAGGGCATCGATGGAACGTTTGGCGGCTTTGCGGAGTAATGCTTTCAGCTTGGAAAAGAACTTCTCGATGGGGTTGAAGTCGGGAGAATAGGGCGGCAGATAGAGCAGGGTGGCTCCTGTGGTACGGATCGCTTCCTCAACACCTGACACATTGTGGCTGCTGAGGTTATCGAGCACAACGATGTCTTCTGGCTGCAAGGTTGGACACAAGAATTCGCGCACATAGGCGAGAAACATCTCCCCGTCCATCGGTCCGTCGGTGACCATCGGCACGGTCAATCGCCTGCGGCGCAGGGCTCCAACAAAGGTAGTCGTCTTCCAGTGCCCATGTGGTGCTGAAGCGATGCAGCGCTTGCCTTTTGGAGACCGCCCGCAGCGCCGCGTCATACTGGTCGATGTCCACGTTTCATCGATGAAGGTGAGCTTTTCTACATCCATCTTGGGCAATGCTTCAACCCATGCCAGCCGCGCCTGCTGCACGTCCTCGCGCTCTTGCTCGCTGGCGTGCAGGGTTTTTTTTGAAGGTGAGATTCCACTTGTTCAACTGATGCCAAAGTGCGCCAGGCTTGATCAAGACACCCTGCTCGGCCAACCGCTCGCATAATTCGGACAAGGCAAGATCAGGTGGTCTGCCCGAGCGGAAAACCACCCAACTTTGCTCATCGCATTTCTCCGTTGCAAAAAGCCCCCCCCGATGGGAGAATCACACATAAGTTGTAGATGGAGTGTCCATGCCGCGACCTTTCGCAGATTTTTTCCTTAACTGCAGGACCGAAACACACTTCGGTAACAGGCAAACAAAAAGCGAATGGTCAATTATCGGGGCAAATGGATGGCGAAAATCTAACGCAAATCCCTCCAAAATCAGCGAAAAGATCGAATCCTAAAATTATTTTCTTGCAATGTTACTTTTGGGGCAGCGAATATCCCCCATTCGGGTTACTCTTTGTATGCGTAGTTCTTTCTCCACCGAGGAGCGCAAGGCCATGAAAGATAAATTGATGTCAGTTCGCGGTGCGGTTTTGATCGCTGCAATGGCTGCTGCAACCACAGTTGCGGTGGCCAGTCCACTCACCATCCCGCCCCTGCCTAAGACAAACGGGAACGGCAATGTGATGTTGGCCGCAAGCCCTCTCACAATTCCGCCCTTGCCCAAGACAACTGGGAGCGGCAATGTGACGATGGCCTCAAGCCCGCTCACAATTCCGCCCTTGCCCAAGACAACTGGGAATGGCAATGTGACAATGGCCTCAAGCCCGCTCACGATTCCGCCCCTGCCCAAGACAAAAGGGAACGTTAATGTGACGATGGCCTCAAGCCCGCTCACAATTCCGCCCCTGCCCAAGACAAAAGGGAACGTCACTGCTTAGGTAACTTAACCTGGGCATTCGCCGTTCCTGTTTGGGATTCTGTCCAATCATCCTGCTAGACTTCAGGTAGTGGGGATGGCTGCCTTTCAAGCATGAGGAGGCCGGGTTGGATTGGGACTTCACTATATTAGTTTGCGGAATGGCAGCAGAGGTGGCCCTCATCCTGCTGCTCGGCAAGAATCGCGCTTATCGTAATTTCCCCACCTTTTTCCTCTTCATGGTATGGAGCCTCTTCAGCGACGGCTTCCTCTATTACGTTCGTGCGCACTCCTCTTTCGACTTCTTTTACCGCGTTTATGAGGTTCAGCTCGTCATCGACTCGGTGATGATCTTCGCGCTGCTCGTTGAGGTTGCCTGGAGCGTACTGCGTCCCATCCGCAGTTCCCTGCCGAAATATTCCTGGGTCGGCATCGCCGTCCTTGTCCTGGTCGGCGCGCTTCTCCTTTGGCCGATCGCCGGCTTGACCGCCCCTCCCGGCCTCGTCAGCGAGGGCAAAAACCTGTTCCTGCTGCAGCAAACGCCCGCCCTCCTGCGCGCTGTCTTTTTTCTGGCACTGGCTGCTTTCAGCCAGGTGCTCTCCATCGGCTGGCGCGACCGCGAACTCCAGATTGCCTCCGGACTCGGCTTTTACTCCATCGTCTCTCTCGCCATCACCATGATGCATACCCATCAGGCCCCAACTGTGCCCTCCTACCACTTGCTGGATGTCATGGGTGGCATCAGTTACCTGGTTGCCCTCTTCTACTGGGTTTACGCTTTCGCCACCCAGGCCGCGGAACGCAGAGAGTTCACTCCGCAAATGCAGAGTATGCTGTTGGCGGTGGCTGGCGCCGCTCGCAATACCCGCGTTGCCCTCAATGATTCATCAAACGACAAGTCCGGCAATCGCCGCGATTGATCGCCAGGCTCCCGGGCAAGCCGGCGTCACCAGATTCCCAACATCGACGCACTGGAGGCCGGTAGTGACCATTGACAGCATTGACCTCACGCTCTGGCTGGCCGGCGCAGCCTTGGAGCTGTTTCTCCTCTCGGTGCTCCTCTACAAGCGCATCTACCGCTCTTTGCCCATCTTTTGCATCTTTCTCGTCTGGTGCCTGCTCAGCGACGTGGGCATGGCCATCGCCCTGCGTCTTCCCAATGCCTACCTGCCCGCGACTCTGATCAGCCTCACCGGCGACGCCCTCTTCCAGCTGGCCATCCTGGCCGAACTGGGAAGGGCCGTCCTGCGACACAACCACGTCGCTCCGCCCAGCAGAGTCGTCCTCATGCTGCTCGGCCTGCTCGCCTGCGTCATCGCCGGCATTCTGAATAATTGGACCGTGCCCCTCGAGTATCCGTTCCTGTCGATGCTCTATATGGTCCTGCTCCAGGTCTTCGCTGCGCTCCGCGTGGTCTTCCTGCTTACCCTCGTTTGGTGGACAAGCGTGCAAAAGCTGCGCTGGCCTACGCGCGAACTGCAGATCCTCACCGGGCTCGGCGTCTACATTATGGTCACGCTGTGCGTGGTCATCCTCCACACTCACAACATGGCCACCATGCAATACCATTGGCTCGACCAATTGCTCGTAGCCAGTTATCTCTTCGCTCTTTGCTTTTGGATTCTCGCCTCTACAACTAATGTGGCAGAACGTGAATAATTTTCGTACATAAGTCTTGAATCTCTGCTACAAGTAGATTCATGTAAGTCCCGATCAGGGGAGAAGTGACCAAAATATAGGTTCACCGCGTCCTGACCTGAGGAGCACGAAAATGTTTTTGCCTTTGGTTCAAATCGCTGCTCTTGTGGCCATCGCGCTCTATCTCGTCCGTTGGCGAGTGGGCGTCAGACGCCGCAATGCGCAAACCTGGGATTCCCTCCTTGCCAAGCTTAGCCCCGATTGGAGCGCTCGTGAGCTGAGTGATCAGTTCCTCTGGAAAGAGGGGCTCAGCACAACTCCACAGGAAGCATGGAAGCGCATGGAAGGCCCAAAAGGTCTGTGGGTGATCTATCAGAACGCGCGCGTGATGCTGGAGATGGTCGACTATGCCTCCCGTCACTGCGAAGGCGTTGATCGCCTGCTGGTCGAAACTCTCCACAGCGACGCCATGCAGATTCGAGTTTGCGTGCTCTCGGCGCTGGTCCAATATGCTTTTACCCAGGCCAGCGAAGGCGTAGGAGTTAACGCGTTCCGCGGCGCTTCCATGTACACCGGCATGGCCGCCCGCATGACTCAACTGCTGCAGGAGCACGCCGCGGTCCTCGTTCCCGACTTTGTCGCAGCCATGTAGTTCGCTTTCGCACTTTGCTTTCCGCTCCACACAGAAAAAGCCCCGACAACCGCCGGGGCTTTTTTGGGCCCGCACTCGCTTTCAGTCCCTTAGCCGCCATTTCTCAAGCGTGTTGATTTCAGAGTGAACGCAGCCGTTTTTCGGGCGGTTGGCTTCGACTTTGGTGGTTGAGTCAGCCCATGAAGGTCAGATTCTGCCCAGTGCGGAGTCTCATTCATCGCGTTCGCCGGCACCTAACGAAGATGCACGGAAGGCAGGAACTTGTGGCACAGTACAAAGGAAAGGCCAAGTGGTTTAGCAACGCCAAAGGCTACGGATTCATCGGACTTGAAAGCGGGCCGGACGCATTCGTTCACTACTCTGCAATTCAAATGGACGGGTACAAAATGCTCAAAGAGGGTGATGAGGTCGAATTCGACATCGTCCAAGGCGAGAAAGGCCCCCAGGCGGATGCAGTGACTCAGTTCAAGCGCACCATCCACAGGACAGCCTGACAGCGCGGATGACCGGGCCTAACCGCACGGCCGTCGCAAGGTGGTGCATTTGAACTTTGCTCGGACTTCGTCACTGAGGTCGTGGCCTATCGAGAGCCCACGAGCAGCTTGCCAATGGAAGCAGCACAGGGACGGCAAACACTTCACACATAGACGCAGCGGTGTTTGCAGCCTGCGGTTGGCCCACCACGCCGGCCGACGCGGAACTCGTGGAGCGCTTGCTCGCCTTGAACCATGAGCGCGCCGGCCCTGGAACGAGCAGCCAAGATAAGTTTTTCCGGTTACTTGGGAAGAGGCCGAGCAGCAGGCCGCCGTCTGCCCTCCGGATCGCAAAGAATGAGCTCCTCATCTTCGTCGATGCCGCACGGCGACTGTCGCGGTAAGGCTCGAAGGAACCCCGGCCTTTCAGCGGTTTCGATTCTGCTCTTGACAGAAACCGCGATGCGAAGTGGCATTTTTCTTGAGAAAAATGCCACTTCGCACGATCTTCAAATGGCGACACACGAATCGAAGCCGCGCTAGCCGGGGCCTTCTTCGCGGAAGATAACGCCTGACTACCTAGCGGCAGCGAAGGTGTGAGCCATCTCTCCGCCACTCACTTGCAGCAGCTGCGTCGTCCGGGCCGCCATTTCAACGTACATCGCCGCCGCGTGGGACACATTCAGGCAGGTGCTTTCGTTCACCTGGTTGCATGCGTACTTCGCAAGCGCTTTCAGAACAGACAAACGGACCTGCATGGCGTCGCTGCGCAGGGCCGCAAGAAGTTCGCTGTCCACCGAGTCGCTGCTGAGGGCTGCATAGTCGGCCATCTCCATCATCACGCGGGCATTCTCATGCATCGCCCACAGGCCCTGTGCGCCTTGAATGCGCTGCCACTTTTCTTCCGGTGTGGCGTTCTGATTTGCATTCCAAAAGGACTGATCACTCAATTCGCGGGCATTCCAGTTCGGTCGCAGCTGAGCCACAAGCGTATCCCACGCTTGTGTCTTCCGGCGGCGCATACCGGCTCTCCAACGCCCAAGATAAACGGCCACACCTGCAATTGCAGAAAATGAAAGAAGACTGAGAATCATTGGTCCACCTCAGACCGGAAAATGGCGACCATACGATACAGTCAGCCAAGCCCGGCCAGTTCCTACGCATCGTACCGCGAGCAGTGGTAACCAATACAATTGCGCATAAGTAAACTAGAGTAATGTTCTCAAACGGTCAATGATACTTTCGGGTCAAGAACAGGTGCTCCGTCAAGAACTGGTGCTCCTTGGAGCCGCGCCACTGTGAGGCGTCGAAGCACACGCGCCATCCCGCACTGCCGCCGCGCCTTAGCTCGCTTCCGCCGGAGCCAGAGGGCAATGCATGTTCCGTACGCAAGTGGCTCTGAGGACGTCAACCCCGATGTAAGACTCCAACGCATTTAAGAAGTCTGCAGCATCGTCTGTCTGGCGGGGGCCATTCTGGCATCTCTCCCTCTTCTGTCCTTCACCAGTCCGGATGCAACAGGACCAGCGCACCACCTAGGAGAATAACCCGGAATTTCCTGCGAACCAATTTACTCCCAGTTGTCCCTGCCGCGAGATCAGTTTCGATGATGTGACGTAGAACACATCAGGCAGCACCTGCTGCTACGGCTCACACCCCTCCCAATATCCACCCCGCAATATTCGCGATTCCAAGCTTCTCCGCCGTCAGGTTCGGCCTGAAGAATCCGGCTAGTGACCCATCGCAATTCGCACGTTGCAGCCATGCCGCTGCGGCGAACGCGGCTTGCTCAACGTGAACTTTGAAGGCCGAAAGATGAAGGTCAAGAAGATTGCAGGAAATTGGCAAGCAGGGAGGTCTGACTTGTGTCAACATTCACTTACACGGGATGGTGGTTCACATCTTTGCAGGGTGTCATCTCGGTGGGCTTTGGCAAATCAGATTGAACGGGTTTCTGCCGTGCCGTTTCTCTCGCTATTTTGTGCTTCTGAAACGCTGCGACTAATTTCTGGGTTTGTTCCCTGACAGAGCCAACATTACCGGCAAGTTGGAGTTCTGCTCCACACGAGCACGCGGCCTTCGTAACCCGCCAGTCAGTTCTCTCAAGCACAATCGCTTCATGCTTCATGCTTCACCATATCCATAGACTACGGTCTCGTATCAGTCCTCTGGTCCTTTGCCTTACCTAAAATCTTCAATTTGGTTGTACTGACACCATCCCCCATGGCCTGGAGAATAGTTCATCCAAGGATACTCCAGTCATGATTCAGGGCGAAGGCGAAAGCGCCCTCAGGGAGGCAATCCGGTAAGGGCCAAAAGGTCTAGCTGGTCCCAGAAGAGCTCGCCTATTGACGTTGCCGGGATGATAGGCCAGTGCCAGACCGCATTTCAGGCTTTGCGCGAACTGAAGTTCCCACAACTGAGAACATTCCAAAATCTTCAACTCAAGGGCGAGATGGAACGGTTGGCCGAGCGCATGGTTGCCTAGCAACGATCTATTCAGAAGTTAGCCTGCGTTGGGCAGGGAAGACCGCCGTGGTCTTGCTTGTTCGGCGCGGGCTTTTTGTTTTGTGTGGGGCGGGTTGAGACATTCACAAGGGGCAAGCGATGCGCTATTCAAAAACGACTGGCTAAGAACCACCAACCCAATACCCAGATCGGCATGCAAAAGGCAACGCCCAGGAGAATTCAGCGGGCAAGGGACTTTGTAAGTTCGACGACACTGATGGCATCTGTTCGGTCGTCGAGCGGAAATCGCTCGGAACCTGGATAAACGTAAAATCGCTTCTGCGGATTTAGATCGGCGCAAGCGGAATGAAAACCACGCTCGATATTCGGCGCCGAAGAGCGTTTGACCTCGATGGCCCACAGTTCTCCGCCGGGAAGCGTGAGAAGAAGATCCACCTCGGTTCCGTTGGAGGTTCGATAGTAGTACGCATCGGTTCCGTCTGGTGCCGCGGTGATCAGAGTTTCAATGACAAAGCTCTCCCAGGTTTGGCCGACGACCGGATGACCGAGCAGAGCTTCCTTGTCCCGAATGCCGAGCAGCGCGTGCGCAATGCCGCTGTCGCGCACATACACCTTGGGCGCCTTGACCAGCCGTTTGCCAACATTCCGATGCCAGGCTGGCAATCGTCGAACCAGCAGAAGGTCAACCAGAAGATCAAGATATCCGGCAACTGTTTTACCGTCGACGGCCAGACCGCGAGCCAGACCGGCTGCATTCAGGATTTGAGCCTGGTTGTGTGCCAGCATGGTCCAGAATCGCCGCAGCGTTTCAGCCGGAATGCGGGGTCCGAATTGCGAGATGTCGCGTTCCAGATAGGTGCGGACAAAATTGCGCCGCCAGAGCAGACTGATGTCGTCGGACTCGGCCAGAAAGCTGCGCGGAAACCCACCCCTGACCCAGAGCATCTCGATGGAGGCCGGATCGATCTCCAAGGCATCGAACGGATCGAGTTCCAAATAAGAGATACGTCCTGCCAGACTCTCGCCGGATTGCTTGAGCAGATCCATGGCGGCTGACCCAAGCAGGAGAAACCGTCCATTGGCTTTTCCGTGCCGTCGCCCCCGGTCGATGATGCCCCGCAACTGCTGAAACAACTCCGGTACTCGGTGAACCTCATCGAGGATGACCAACTCGTTCTCGTGGTCCGCAAGATACTTGCCGGGGTTGGAGAGTCTGGCCCGGTCATTCTCGTCTTCAAGATCCAGGTAGATAGAAGCTGTCTGCGCGCCAATCTCCAGAGCGAGAGTTGTCTTTCCAGCTTGGCGCGGCCCCAAAAGGACGACAGCAGGAGAATGGCGAAGCAGTTCATTCAGGCGGGGCGTGAGGCGGCGAGGGAGCATGTATGTAATTATAGACAGTTGCTCCATAAATACATAGTTATGTTTGATGGCGACTGGAATGCATTATTGACGAGTACACTCCGGTGCGCTATTACGGTATGGGCTTCTTAATGAATGACGACAGCCCAGCAAACCAAAGCCCAAATGGGCAAGCAAAGGGCCATACCCAAGGGGATTCCCGGGCGAAGCGAATGCCGCCCGGACGTGGTTGTAGGTCGGGGATCCACTCATGCACATTTGACATGAGCGAGAGTGGCAGATGTGCTCCCAAGGAATCTTCGCGACTTACTTGCACCGTCATGTCAACACCATCTCCGCGTTTTAGAGAAGATCGAGCAATCGAACTGCCAATCCAAGTCTTCCATAGTTAAGATGGCGCTCATCTTGCTCTGCTCAACATGTGTACCTTCCCCATTACCCTCCATGGCCGGTGCGTGTGGCGCGAAGTTCTTGGCTAACCAACTTTCACTGGGACACAAGCCAGCGCTCGGAAGGTTCAAACCCAGCTGCCACCGCCTCGTGATAGTAGCCATCCATCGAATCAATCGGCCTTGAGGCGAGTGCGTCATTATCCTGATCGGCGCTGAATGCCGAGCTGCCATCCGGCCCAAACAAAGTTCTCACTTATTGATTCCGAATTGGTTGATGGCCTGCTTCAGCTTTCAAGACCGCCGGCGGCAGACCGCTTATCCGCCCCAACCGCGACTGAGGAGCATTCCGGTCTATTTCCATCAGATCAAAACGCAAGTTTGGATTTACTGCCGGTGCCGCACCCACCAAGGTGCGAATGGTGCTATGCTTCTAGCACGTGAAGCGCGAGCTTCTTCCTCAGAATGCAATTGGCAAAGGCCTTGGGTGCTTTTGAAGCCCAGGGCCTTTGCCTTTTCGATTATCGACTCAGTTTGGTGTACCGCTCGGCCGTTAAGTTCAGGAACACCCGACCCCGTCCAGTGACGATGGCCTGGTCCAGCATCAGCCGGCTCTCTTGGTAAGTGAGACCGCCCCCGCCCGTTCCACGAGTTCGATCACCATATTCGAGGACGTGAAGTGCAGCTTTCGGGGAAGGGAAGTCTTCAAGTCCACTTCCAGGACCTGACAATCCCAGCCATTGCGGCACTTGGCAACCATGCCGAGCGCGATTGGTCGGGCGCGAAAGTGGCATTTCATGATTCGCAGCGCTAAGGTCAACTCCAACCGAATACACTTCGACCAGTATGAACGACTCCTCCCCACAGCCGCGTGCCCCCTCCCAAGAGATCGCCGGCCTTGTGGAGCGGGTCACTTTCTTCAATGAGGAGAGCGGCTTTGCGGTGCTATGGGTGAAGATCCGGGGGCAGCGGGACCTGGTGTCGGTCCTCGGCTCATTGCCGTCGGTGAGCGCCGGGGAGTGGCCGACCGCAAACGGATGGTGGGTTCGTGATAAAGAGCATGGTCTTCAGTTCAAGGCTCAGGTTCTGAAGGCTACCCCGCCGACTACGAGCGAGGGGGTTGAGCGGTACCTTGGCGGCGGTTTCGTGAAGGGTGTCGGTCCCGTCCTTGCAAAGAAGCTGGTGGAACACTTCGGCGCTAAGGTATTGGGTATTATCAGCGACAACCCGGCCGACTTGGAGTCGGTCGATGGCATCGGCCCAAGCGCCGGGAAAAGATCGCCAATGCCTGGCAGGAGGGGATGCAGATCCGAGAGATCATGGTCTTCCTCCACAGCCATGGGGTCAGTACCGGGCGAGCGGTCCGCATCTACAAGACGTACGGGAATCTGGCCATCCAGACTGTGCGGGAGAATCCGTATACCCTGGTACCTCCGAAGTCGCCGCATAGAGCAACTGTTCCGCCTGGCGCACGTCGGAAAGCGGCACCGAGCCTCCGCTTTCCAAGCTCTTCGTGAGATTAACTGAGTCCTGCCGAACCTTGATCGTTTCCTTTGTGATCTCGAGTTGGGTATCGAGCGCACGGACCGGCAGATACGCAGTTGCCACTTGCTGCACCAGCGTTAAACGAACCTCACGCTGTGCCCACTTTTGTGCCAGCAGTTGGGCCCGTGCAGCCTCGGTCTGCCTGCGGTACAGTCCCCAGAAGTCGGGTGTCCATGCGGCCGAAAGATTGAACGATCCGTCCACCAGCGGATTGCCAATCTGAGTGCCCAGCGAAGCAGGAAGTGTGGCGCCAATACCTGTTCCGCCGACTGTAACGGTCGGAAACTGTTGAGAACGGGTGATCTTGACCTGCGCCTGTTGCTCTAGAATGCGCTGCGCCACGATGCGCACATCGTAGTTGTTGGCCCAAACGCTGTATGATTGCTGCATGATGAGTGATTCGAACCCCAAGAATGAAGCCACTCAGTCGGCAGAGACCAAGGCCTCAGTCAAGAAGCCCTACCAGAAGCCTGAGGTGCGCCACGAGCGGGTTTTCGAAACCATGGCGCTCTCCTGTGGTAAAGTCCAGACCACCCAGGGTTCCTGCCACCACGCCCGCAAGGCCTCCTAGGACCCGGATTTTGCTCCAGAAAGTGTCTGCGGCGCACAAAGTGCGTCGCTGTTTTTTTTGTGCCATTTTGCATGTAATTCGCATGTTTTTGCCTACGCTTAAATCAGGACTCGGTTTTGGGGACTCGGGATCAGGGACCAAGGGACTGGGGACTCGCCATGGGTCTCAGAAGTTCATTGCATACGTTGAGGACCCGGGCCGCAGGTACCCATTCGACTGTGCTCGGGATGTCCGTCAGTTTTGCTATGCACTTCAGAGACAGGACACTAAGGAACCTCTGATCAGGTCCTGATATTTTCCGCGTTAAAGGTTGGAGGCTCTTTGCTGGGAGCGGTTCCGTATCGTGTCGTCGATTTCAAGGGTAATTGTGCTTTGCGCGTCGGTCTTTTGCGCCCTCGGAGTCCGTTTCCCGTCTGCGGAGGCACTACGCCCTTTGCGGGGCCAACTGCGGAATCAACCGCTTGCGATGCTGGTAAAGATTGACCAAGGCGAAGGCCGCCAGATGCCAGTGGTGATTCTTCACGATGCCGCGATAGCGCACCCTGGTATAACCGAAGACGCGCTTCAAGATGCGAAATGGCCACTCCACCTTGGCTCTAACTCTCGACTTAGTCCGGTTCTTGCGCTTCTCGCCTTCATCCACTCCTTGCTTGGTCTTCACGCGTCGATTGGTCATGTCCTGCGCCTTGGGCGCGGCCTCGTGAATCGTCTCGGTTTGCCCCTGATAACCCGCATCGCCCCAGACTTTGTTTTCCTCTCCGTGCAGCAAATCGGGCAACATATGCTTGTCGTGTACCGAGGCCGCCGACGTGCAGACCGAGTGCACCACTCCTTCTTTGCTATCGACGCCGATATGCGCCTTGGCACCGAAGTAGTACTGATTGCCCTTCTTGGTCTGATGCATCTGGGGATCGCGTTCCTTCTTGCTGTTCTTGGTAGACGAGGGAGCCGCGATGATGGTGGCATCAACAATCGTGCCCCTGGCAATGCGAATGCCTTTGCTGTCAAGATACCAATTCACCGTATCGAGTATCTTCCCGCATAGCTCGTGCTGTTCAAGCAGGTGGCGAAAGTTCAGGATGGTGCTCTCGTCGGGCGCGGCGGCGCGACCCAGATCGACTCCGGCGAAGCCGCGCAGTGCGGGCGAGTCATAGAGCGCATCCTCGGCACCGGGATCGGAGAGATTGAACCAGTGTTGCAAAAAGTAGATGCGCAGCATGATAGACAAGCCGACAGGCTGGCGGCCGTTGCCCGCCTTGGGATAGTGCGGCTCGATCAGTCCTTCCAACTCCCGCCAGGGAACCACCGCTTCCATGGTGTTGAGAAACTGCTCCCGGCGGCTGGGCCGCGCATGCTTTTCAAAGCTCGGCTGGCAGGCGAATGTTGTCTGACGCATCGCGATCTCCATCTACTAACCATTCGATGCAACCACAGTGCGGGTCGATGACTTAATCAGAGGTTCCCTAAGTTGCAGCCTCGCTCGGCAAGCCATCATCAACATAGCCGTATGAATCAGGAGTCCCTGCGCCACGCCGCTTGTTGCGAGTTAGTTGGTGATGTAACGCGCACGGCTGGCGAATCTCGTCTGCGCGTCACCGGGGCAAGTATGTTGCCGGCTGTTTGGCCCGGCGATGTGATTACTGTCCAACAACGTGGCTGGTCCGATCTGCGTCCTGGGCAGATTGTCCTCTATCGCCGTGGCGGCAGGCTCATAGCGCATCGCATTCAGTCCTCGTCGGGCGGCCGAATGATCACGAAGGGAGACTCGCTCGTCGCAGTTGACCCCGCTGTAGAGGAAAGTGAGATCATTGGCCAGGTCGTAAGGATTTCTCGCGGCAGCCGGACCATCCCAACTGAACAAGCATTCTGGCAGCGTATCGGCTCGTCGATTTTGAGTCGCTCGGACTTTCTCATGCGGGGCGTGCTTTCAGTCCATCGCCGCTTGCATGGCCCATCGGGCGTGCAGGCATCCGGTGAGAGCTCGGCGCCAGCAGGGAAGTGAAGATGTTGGTGAGTTCTTGTTCCGTATCCACCTCGCGGGCTTCGATCACGATTGAGCGGGACTTGAACTTGTCCGGCAACGGGGCGATTTGCTTCCATCGGTGAACTTCTCGCCTGAACTTCAATTGTTGATTATCATCGCAAGGGTCGAGCTGCGACCTGGAGACGAGAGCGCAATCAGCAACCTGCTCTCCGCTTCACTCGACTGGGATCGCTTGCTCACACTGGCCACGTGTCACGGCCTCGAGCCGCTTTTGTTTGATCATCTCAGCGAGCAGCCTGCCTCCCTGGTTCCCGTGAAGGTCATGCAGAGTTTGCGTGTGGGGAGCAGAGAGACCGCCCAGCGAGGCATGATTCTCGCCTCGCGACTTCAGGGGATATCGGACCATCTGGACTCGCGCAATATCGAACACATTTTGTATAAGGGGCCGCTGTTAGCGGAGGTCTATTACGGCAATTGCGCGTTGCGCGTATTCCACGATCTCGACGTGATTGTGCCTCCCGGGAAAACTGCGCTGACACGCGATGCACTCGCTCAAATTGGTTTTGCGGACAGGTATGGCCTGAATGAAGCTCAGCAAGCTGCGTCATTTCGATTTGGCAGCCAGCATCTGTTCACAGCGCCGGGCGGCCTCGCCCTGGACCTCCATTGGCGCATCATTCCAAAGTCAATTTCCCGTTCGCTGGACACAGTTGGTATATGGAAGCGTGTCACGATGGCGCCGTTCTTCGGGCGTGATGTGCCCACTCTTTGCCCGGAAGACATGCTGGTTGTGCTTTGCCTTCATGCTGGCCAACATGAATGGGCGCGCCTGTCGACCTTGTGCGATATAGGTCAATTGCTTTTGCATCATCCTGAGCTGAAATGGGAGGTTGTTCGCAGTCATTTGTGTGATTCAAATACAATCCGAATGGTTCATGTGAGTTTGCTGCTTGTGGGCCAGCACAGGCCAATTCAGATTCCGCCGGATTTCGCAGCCAGGATTTCAGCTGACCAACATGCTGCAGGCTTGGCGGAGCAAATCCAGAGTGAGCTTTGGCCGGCTCCCGAGTTGGAAGTGTCGAAGCTATCGCAGATTCGCTGGCTCATGGCTCGAACGGCGGGTGAAAACCTGGATGACCGTCTCCGCTTCCTGATAGGAAACATGCTTGGCCCGACTTTGAGCGACTTTGAAAGCTTCAAGCTTCCGCGAATCCTATTTACCCTCTATCCAGTGTTGCGAGCATTTCGGTTGGCGTACAAGTACGTATCACCCTGGCGAACGAAAAAAAGCGGCCCGGAAAATGATTCCCATTTTCCGGGCCGCTCTTGAATCTGAGTGATCTGGTGCTATGCCAGTCTGATTTGGACCAGATTGGCTTGAGGCGGAGGAGGGGTTTGGCCCAACGCGTAGCCTTGGCTGAGGTGCCAGGCACTGGGGATCCCCGTTCGTGCTTCTGACTTTGCACAATCGACGCTCGAAGGGCCGCGCATGTTTCCTTCCATGTAGGCAAGGCCCGGACAGCGGGTGCAATAAGCCGTATGGCTGCAGTGCGAGCACGTCGGCAAATCGCGCACATGCACGGATCTCAGTTCAGTCAGTGCTTCTGATCTATACCAACCCGCATTTCCTTTTTAAATGATAATTCTGAATCTTCAGACCGTCTAAATCGTCAATGTTTATGAGGGTACAAGCGCATTGACGGCGATCTGGAGATACGAACCCAATGGGTGAGAAACAAAACCGGCCTTTTCAGGTTTCCTTCAACGCCTCTCTGAAGATTGATTTTCAGGGATCACGAATCACCTCCGACGCTGGCCTGTTAGTGGTTCGAGCGTTGGATGAGAGGCTTGGGTTGAGCCAGCTCATCTCCAACAATCTGACCGATGCCCGTCGCGGCAAGAACACGCAACTACCTTTACCGGATATGTTGCGCCAGTCGATCTACAGCCGCGTGGCTGGTTATGAAGACCTCAACGATGCCGAGCGCCTTTCCCAAGACCCGACCTTTCGGCTGATTGGCTCGGAGAAGATCCGCGATCGCGGTGCGGCCCTGCCGTCGCGGCTGCACTGGTTCGAAACTCAGGTGTTGACGCAAGCTGAAAACCTCAGCGGCCTTGCGGCCATGAACCGGGAACTGATTGCAAGGGCCGAAGGAGAGGAGCGGACATCGCGGGCGGTGCTGGACATGGACTCAACCGAGATTCCCGTTTACGGCGAGCAGGAACAGAGCGCCTACAACAAACACTATGCATCAACCTGCTATCACCCGCTTCTCTTGTTTAATAGCCGGGGCGACTGCGTGGCCGCAAAGCTGCGGCCGGGCAACGTTCACAGCGCCGACGGCTGGAAGCAGCTCCTGCTGCCGGAGGTTGAGCGGCTGCAGAAGCTGGGTAAGGAGGTCTGGTTCCGGGCTGATGCGGCCTTTGCCAAGCCTGACATCTACGAAGCATTGGAAGAGCGTGGTTCGAAGTACGCGATTCGGATTCCTGCCAATGACTGCCTGTTGCGGGACATTGCAGAGTTGCTCACTCGGCCAGTAGGCCGTCCGGGACATAAGCCCGTTGTGTGGTACAAGGGTTTTCTATATCGGGCGGCCAGTTGGACGACGGCGCGGCGCGTGGTTGCCAAGGTGGAGTTTCATGCCGGTGAACTGTTCCCCCGGTTGGGCTTCATCGTGACCAACACGCAGCTCGCGAACCGGAAGGTTGTCCACTTCTACAACCAGCGCGGCAAGGCGGAGCAGTGGATCAAGGAAGGCAAGCAGGCTGTAAAGATGACGCGGCTGAGTTGCCACCGGTTCCGGGGCAATGAGGTCCGGTGTGGCTCAGCATTCTTGGCTACAACCTGGGGAATCTGTGGCGAAGGCTGGCACTTCCAGTCGGCATCTCAGACTGGTCTCTGACCAGCTTGCAGCAGCGGTTGGTGAAGACGGGCGGACGACTCGTAAAGCATGCACGGTATTACTGGCTGATGCTGGCGGAAGGACACCTGACGAGAGTACGGTTCTCGGCGATGTTGCGCAGGATTGCGCTGTTGCCGCTTCCGGCAAACTAGCCGACCGGCCGCAACGCCGCAATCCGAATCACGGAGGACAAAGGAGGATGGAGGGGTGTCGGCGAAATTGACTTGGAGGGCTCTCGATGAGGCGGGCGAGGCAAGGACGGCAGCGAATCGCCCGGCCTTTTCTCCACAAACGCCGGATTCTTCGGAGCAAACGTCCTTTTGGCCTCGAAACCTGCCTCAGGAAGCGATACAATTTCTGGGACCGGTGCCGAAAAAGGAGATTCCGGCTGAGAGTCGTATGGGTGAGCTCCGGTTTCTTCGTGAATCAGCGATTCGGACGACAGTGGAGTGCGGTGCGACCGCCGAAGACAGGTCGCTCAGGCACGCCAGCACCGAACCACGTCAATTCTGCGCCTATAACCAGACGCGCGGAAGCTTGCTCGGCGTCGAAGTTGAAGTGGCCGACTTCTCTCCTGCCAGCCTTGAATCCCGCCTGCCCGCCCTGACGTCACAATCGGGTATAGCGCTTTGGATTGTTCCATTCCGGGGGATCTCCCCCGCCAACATTCACACCCCGCTCGATCTTCTTTATCTTGATAGCAAGAACGCGGTCCTTGATGTGGTTGAATTCTTTCCCATCGGCCGCGTCTCCGCATCAAGCAGGCCGGCAGCAAGTGTGCTTGCTCTGCCCGCCGACACGATTGCTGCCATTGGGATTTATCCCGGCGACCAATTGATTCTCTGCCCTCCAGAGGAGATGAAGCGGCGATTGCGAGATTTGTCCAACGCTGAAGCGGGCGATCGGGGCACGCGGACCTCACCGTCGGGCGCTGATCCGCCAGCGGGGAATCAACCAGGGTATGAACTGCACTCGGGAGACCCCTCCCGTGCCGGCTCTCCATCCGTAACAGGTGATCAGGCGGTGTCTTCGCCTGGTCCGTCAGCCGTTGCGCATCCGTTACAAACCGGGCGAAACGAGCCCGAGCCCACGAAAAACTGGTTGCAGCGGTTGTTCAAGCGCGGGCCGCGTGAACTGCGAAAGGCCAGGCGCGAGCCGGTCTCCGGCATGGTTGCTTACTTTTTTACGGGCGGCGCTCCGGCTGCACACTTGATTCGGGATATCAGCTCTACCGGCATCTATATCTTTACTGAGGAGCGCTGGTACCTGGGAACGGTGATCCGACTTACCATTACCGACCGGCAGGGGTCTGCTGCCCAACATTCAATTACAGTGAATGCAAAGGTCGTTCGCTGGGGGAACGACGGTGTCGGTCTCGAATTCGTCCTTACAGAAGACAACAATCGGCGCCGCAGCCGCTCCGTGATTGATGATCCACTGGCCAGCGTGAGCAGGGCAATGGTCAAGCAGTTTCTTGAGCTGGTAAAGTCCACCAAACTCTGAAATCCTGCGACACAAGTCACTAAACTGAAGGCTGGCATCGAACGCGGCAACTGTTGGGGTGCACGCCGGCTTGCCCGAGCCAATGAAGCGGAATGGGTGCGACTGGGAAACGACAGCGCAAGGAGATTGCAAACCAAATGTCGCGGAAGGATTTCTCGCGCAGGTTGCCGCAAGGCATGGGAAACTGCACGCAGGGATACACATCGCCGGAAGGCGAAATATCGGCCAGCGTATGGCCGGCACTGCAGCTGTATCCCTCAAGAACATCTTCGTCGACTTCTGAAACCGGCGCGCAAAACTCACCGACATTCCCGATGAATTCCTCTGTATGGAAGATCTCATCGAGTTCCTGGTTTGAGATGCCAAGATTCAGGATTGAACGGTCACCGTTGAACATGGGAGTGATGGTTGGGTCGACGACAAATTCGACGTCCAACTCCTTTGCCAGTAGCCGTACGGCTTTTGCGTTCGTCACGTTCTGTTTCATCAGAACATTTGTGATGGAGACCTTCACGCCTTCTGCCCTTAGATAACGGATGGCTTGCAGCGAACGGCGAAGTGATCCAGGCAGCTTGGTGATGGCATCGTGAACCTCGGGCAGATGCGAGTAAATGCTGATCTGGACCTGTTCGATGCCAAGATTCTTCAGGCGCGCTGCTTGCGCCGCGCCAATCATGACTGCGTTGGTCTTCAACTTTACTGAAAAGCCAAGCTCGCGAGCGTATTCGAGGATCTCGAAGCAATCCCGCCGGAGCAATGGTTCTCCTCCGCTGATGCTCAGGAAAAATGTTCCCGTATCAGCGAGCTGGCTGATCACATCCTTGATCTCGCCTGTCGTCATTTCGCCCTCGCCATTGTGATCCAGATAGCAATGGACGCAACGCTCATTGCAGCGCCATGTGATATCGAGGTGCGCGCTCAAAGGGATGCCTTGATCAGTAGCTTTTTGCGTCATTTCCGCAAGCAGACTCATGGGACCTCCTTACCGGGAGATCGGTTCTTCAGAGACAACTAAAACGCCATGGGCCGCCATCTCAGCTACAAAATCCTCAGCATCAGTTGCGGCTTGTTCGACGGGGACATCGAATTGCTCACACAGCTTTTCAACAATGATGCGTGAAAGCGGAGTGTTGCCGTCCGCTGCCTGCCAAATGACTGTACCAGTGGGATTCAACATAAAGATCGTCGAATCCGCCGTGGACATAATGATCACCTCGTCGCCGAGCACGCGCGCTGCAACGGTCTTACTCTTGGTCAAGTATTTTTCACTTTGCGGCATTTCTCACCCAATCAAGTCCCAGACACGTTCGTCGGGAAAAAACGAAAGCTGATAGACCGGCACAGCCGCGACAAAGTCGCAAGCTGATTCGAATACCTGACGCACCAGTTCTGCATCGTGTGCAAAAAAGAGGATGTTGCGCAGCAATCGCCGGGTGGCTTCAGCTGGTTCAACCTTCGTAATCCGGTTTTCCGGCGATTTTGCCAACAAATACACTGCGGCGATTGGTGCTGAAACGTTCTTCCCAGGTTCGCCCAACTCTCCTGCGAATGGTGTGCCGTAAGCCAGATACTGGTCGTTCAATCGTCTGACATAGGAAGCTTCATCGGTGAGCAAGGTTGCATCATGCGGCGCGAGCCGCGCAATTGTAGTCTTGCCTGCCTCGGATAGACCGGAAAAAAGAAAAGCCTTGCCGTTGCGCACCGCGCTCGAGGCGTGCAAAAGGAAACCGCCGGTCTTTGCCAGCAGCAGTGTATGCGTTATGCGAAGTACGGAGTCAATTGAATACGGATTTGGTGCCTGATGAATAAGCCCCTCGCGCGTCTCCGGACTCCAACGAGCACGGAAGTCGCCGCGTTCCAGGTGCCATTCGCCATCTTCAAGCCATACAGCTGCATCGTCGTCGGGGTTGAACGAGTCCGGTTCAACCAATTCGACGCGAAACTTGACGTCGGACTTCCCGCCGACCCTCATATATTCACCATAACGACCCCTAAGGAGGGTTAAGAACCCGGCATCATTTGTTTCGAGTGCAATGGGAATACCGCCAATTTCAATCACCACATCTTGATCACTTTTATCTCGGCCTGGGCCGTGGCTGGAGGGTTTCATTCGTAGCGTCATTCTATACTAAACCAACTGATTCTCAATGACTTTATCCGGTATACGGGGCCTTAAGTAACAGGAGGAAAACGGGGCCCGAAGAGCTGCGAAACACACTGCATCAGGCCAGAGTAGCGGGTCTTCGGCGCTTTCCACACGGGACGATCGCGACCACGCCGAATCTAGTCCTGGCGCGTTGCTTTTTTGAAGATTAATCCCCTGATTCTCCACCTTCAAACGGCTTGCGCCTGCTACCCGGGCTAGGTATCGTTGAGGTTTAGCCTGTGCAACGTTGGAAAGAGATTGATGGACGTATTAAAGCAGCTTTTTGAGCAGCACTTTCACCTACCGGCCGAACACGTTCGCCCCATCCAGGGTCAATTAGGCGGCTCAGGACGCCTCATTCTCCGGCTAAGCGGCGGGGGAATGACCTCTGTGGGCATTCTGTACGGCGTGCGTGAAGAGAATGTCGCCTTTCTTGAGTTTTCAAGGCATTTTCGCCGCCACGGACTGCCCGTGCCTGAGATCTATCAAGAGGAGTTGAGCCAGGGAGCCTACCTCGAAGAGGATCTGGGAGATACAACTCTGTTTGAGTATCTCAATCGCAATCGCGCCGGCGATGTCATCGCACCAGAGGCCGTCGAGGCCTATAGGAAAGTGGTGTCAGAGTTGCCGCGGTTCCAGATCGAGGCCGGTCGTGACCTGAATTACAAGGTATGCTATCCGCGCTCCAGTTTTGACCGGCAATCGATCACCTGGGATCTGAACTATTTCAAGTATTACTTTCTTCGCCTGGCTGGCATCTCCTTCAACGAGCAGGCACTGGAATATGATTTTGGTCGGCTTACCAAGTTTCTCCTCGGAGCCAACCACGATTACTTTCTTTATCGTGATTTCCAGTCGCGCAACGTTATGCTCCGCGACGGCCAGCCGTTCTTCCTCGACTACCAGGGAGGACGAAAGGGCGCCCTTCATTACGACATTGCGTCCTTGCTTTACGATGGCAAGGCTGATCTACCGCCAGGGATCCGCCAGGAATTGCTCGACTACTATATCGAAAGCCTCGGTGGTTTTATCGACATCGATCGCGACGCATTCATGGAGCACTATTATGGGTACGTTTACGTCCGCATCATGCAGGCTCTTGGCGCGTACGGCTTCAGGGGCTTTTATGAACGAAAGGCGCATTTTCTGCAAAGTGTGCCCTTTGCACTCAAGAACCTGCGTTGGCTTGCCGAAAACGTCAAACTGCCCATTGAGCTACCTGCACTGATGGATGCATTTCAAGCAATGGCGGGATCGGAAAAGCTTTTGGGCCTCGCTAATTCCGCCGATCCCCTGACAGTGAGGGTTTTTAGTTTCTCATTTCACGGAGAAAAGCCCGTCGATACCACAGGGAATGGCGGCGGCTTTGTCTTCGACGCCCGTAGTCTTCTCAATCCTGGCCGTGAAGAGCAATTCAAGCTTCTCACCGGCAAGGATACAGCAGTGATTGACTACCTGAATCGGCAGGGAGCTGTTCACCAGTTTCTGGCCAGTGTGCTGTCACTGGTGGAATCAAGTGTGAGCGCTTATCAGCGTCGCGGTTTCAATAGCCTCATGGTGTCGTTCGGCTGTACCGGTGGCCAGCACCGTTCGGTGTACCTGGCAGAGCAATTGGCAAAACATCTGCGTGATAACGATCGAGTGGATGTGATCGTCCGGCATCTCGAGCTGGAGAAGATGGGCAAATGAAGGCGATGATTCTGGCGGCTGGCCTGGGGACGCGTTTACGGCCTCTGACCAACGACCGCCCGAAGGCACTCGTCGAAATTGGCGGACACACCCTGCTGGAGATCGCTCTTGCTCGTTTGCGTATGTTTGGCGTACGCGAAGTGATCGTCAACGTGCATCACTTTGCCGACATGATTGTTGAATACTTGCATGCCAACGGCAATTTTGGCATGCGCATTGAGATTTCGCGCGAACTTGTACTGCTCGACACCGGCGGAGGCTTGAAGAATGCCTCCGACTTTTTTCTTGAATCTGCTGGCGGCCAGGACGATCCGTTCATTCTGCACAACGTCGACATCGTGAGCACGATCGATATCGGGCGCATGGTGAGATTTCACGCTGCCCAAG
>Ga0224554_1000477_pt1 | contig 33067 bp, 29 predicted proteins | sample 714S22024metaG_FD_180666 | JGI IMG/M metagenome (GOLD analysis project Ga0224554, IMG submission 180666) | Peat soil microbial communities from Stordalen Mire, Sweden - 717 S2 20-24 | ecosystem: Environmental > Terrestrial > Soil > Wetlands > Peat | place: Sweden: Norrbotten County, Stordalen...
CCTTCTGTTCCTCGGTAAATGCAGCGCGCGGTGCAGGTTTCGGCCACGACAATTTCCACCAGCAACGGCAGCTTCGGCTTCAAAAGACGCCAGATCCAAATCGCGATGTTTTCGCTCGTCGGGTTTTCAAGGCCCGCGACTTCATTCAAATAACGGTGGTCGATCTTTTCCCAAATGGGCTGGAAGGCGTCGGCGATGTCGGCGTAGTCCATGACCCAGCCGAGCTTCGGGCCGCATTCGCCCACCACGGCCACTTCGACTTTGAAGCTGTGCCCGTGCAACCGGCGGCACTTGTGCGCCTTCGGCAGATGCGGCAAAAGGTGCGCGGCTTCGAATTGAAATGTTTTCCTTAGTTCCATGATTATTTCTCCCAATCGGTCCAGGTGACGAGATCGCCCAGGGGCGGACGACCGTCATGGCGCCAGTCCAGCGGCGGGTTTTGCATCCGGCCCAGCGGACAGACGCGCCGGGCGCCCCAGCGCGCCAACTGCAGCGCGATGTCGCGGGCCTGCGCCGCCGTGCTGGACAAGCCGACGGTGGACACTTGCTCGCGCACCAATTCAGCGCCCTGCAAAGCGTGGGTCAAGTCGGCCACGGCTTTGATGTAAATGAAACGGTTCGCGCAGGATGCCTGAAAGCGCGGGTCGCTTTCCAAAATGACCGTCCAGGCGGTGGATTCGAGGCTGGCCCACATTTTTGTTTCCAGCGAATGCGCGGCCCGCACTTCGTAAAAGGAGCGCCGCATGGAGATGGCGGCTGCGTCCGTGGTCCTTAAAGTCCCGCGCGGAAAGGTTTTCTCCACCGCGTCCAACCCACCCGCCAGCAGCGCGGCGAACGCTTCCGCCGTGACCTTGCCGCCGTCTTCGACATAAATGACGTGCGGCGAAAGACAGCCGCGCTGGTTCCAGGCCGTCACGTCCGCCGCCGCCTGTTCCACCACCTCCGCCGAGTTCTGTTCCAGCGCGTCCCGCGTCACGTAGCCGAAGCTGACCCGTGTTCCGTAGCCGACAAAGCGCGCTGTGCGGGGAATCTTTTTTCCAATGGCCTCGAGCATCTCGTCGCTGCCGGTGGCCGTAACGCAATCAGCTTCGGCGAAGAGGGCCGCTTCCAAAGCCTCATTGCCGCCCTTCCATTCCGCCACTTCGAGGCACGAGCCAATCTTGTGATCGGCCTCGTAAAGGGAATGGGCGAACAGGCGCGGAATGAAAGCGCCGCCGGAGGCGCATTTTATAAATTGGGCTGAACGGGTCAGCAGCCCAAAAACCATTCCTGACAGCGCGGGGTTGGGAATATTGCCCGGCGCGATCTGCGCCAACAGCAGGGGGCCGTGGGCCAGGGCGGCGCGTTTGCCCGCGGCGTGATGTTCGTCGGGATGAAAACCATCCAGGCGATGCGGGTGCCCCAGTTCCTGGCGCAGCAACGTTTCCAGACTGTCCGCCGTCAGTTGTTTGAAAAACTGGTCCAGCCCGGCGGCCAGCACCGCTTCGGAAAACCCGGTGGCGGCGGGACCGAACTCCAGCATCTCGCGGCGAAAGGGAAAATCAGGCGAGAGCCATTCGGTGGCCAGGTCGTCCAAAAGGCGTATGATGCTTTCCGTCGTGCGGCCTTCGAGATAGCGTTCGCGATTGCGCCGAAGCGTCTGGCAGGCCTCGGTGATCAAGCCGGCGGTGAGTTCGGCTTCGGCGGGCAGGTCGGCCAGGAAATAATTCGGCAGATTCATCGGCATGGATCAAGTCGCCATGAGGGAACACCCGCGCGCCCCGGAGGATTCCGCCCGGCCCCGCAGTTCGAATCCGTCCTCGCGGCCCACAGCCAGATCTTCGGTTTGTATTGCCATGACGGAATACATATTCGCCGGATCAAAAACGCGAAGCAACCCTGTTTCACCCGCGGCTGCGACCGCGCCCGTTTCAGGCGAGATGATCTGCGTCCGCACCCAGGGCGGGAACTTGAAAATGCCCGGCATCGGCCTGGCTTCTCCCGCCACGCCATCGTAAGCCTGCGAACTCAATTCGCTCATGCCGTATTCCGCCACGATATGTGATTCCGGCACGGCCAGGTATATTGTCATGAGCCGGCGCAAATCCGCCCTGGCCACGGCGCGCGAGCGGCCCTTGTATCCGCCCGTCTCCATCAGGCGCGATCCGACCGGCAGGCGAAGCGGGGTCTTATTGACAGCCAGATAATCGAGCCAGTGAACGAACGAAAAAGCCGTGCCCAACAAAGTAACGGGCCGGCTGCAGGAAATGGCGGCGCGCACAGCGGAGACGAGTTGGTTTAAATCCAGGCTCCAAGAGCCGTCCGCCCCCAATTGTCCGGCAAACAACGAATCGCCCCCCGTCAATTTGGAGCGGATCGTTTCAAACATGTGGACCAGTGACGAATGGGGAGCCAACTCCGGGGGCGGGGTGAGAAAAAGGCACGCCGCGCTTCCCGCGCCGGGGAAATGCCGTCCATACCACGCGAGCAGGGACGCTTCATACAACGAAAGCGACGCCGTGCCATGATAATGCCGGCTGGGCACATGCCCCGTCGTGCCGCTGGAGTGGAAGACACGGCTGCGTTCGCCCTCGGGCAGGCTGGAAACAACGTGCTCCTTGAACGCCGTGGCCGGCAGCGCCGGGATGCGGCTCCAATGTTTGACGAAACCGGGCCGGACGCCCCGGCTTTCGCACAACCGCCGGTAAATCGGCACACCCTCAAACTGAAAGGCGAACAAGGCCAGCGCAACGCGGTTAAACCCTTCATCGCCATCCATATCAGGCCCGGTTTGGGAAATGAGCGAGCGCACCCGGGAGAGGAGATCGGATGCGCTCGAAGCAGGTTGCCGTTCAATTTCCATTTCCCGCTCATCGTAATCCTCCTCTTCATCCTAATCCAGAGATTACGAGGAAGGACTGGTACCTGATCCTAATCTTAATCGCAATCCAAGATATGAGATTATAATTAAGATTAGGATTAGGACTATGAGGAGCAGCCGCGCATCCTTGTTGGACGGGCGGGGTTTGATATATTGTACGAAATGTCGGATTCCCTGGATCCAGATGCTGCTTTGATGCTGCGCGTGAAACGCGGCGACCTGCAGGCTTTTGAGGAATTGGCCGACAAATATAAGCAGCCCATGGTCAACTTTATGTACCGCATGCTGCGCGACCCCGATGAAGCCGAGGATCTGGCCCAAAATGTCTTTATCCGCGTCTATCAATCGGCCGGCCGGTATGAGGCTTCCGCGAAGTTTTCCACCTGGATTTTCACCATTGCGCGGCGCTTGTGCCTGAACGAAATCCGGCGGCGCGGACGGCATCCGTCCGAATCGATCGAATCCAGCCAATCAGAACACGAAGAGCAGCCTCCGCGGCAGTATGAAGACGCCAGGATTATTTCGCCGCCGGATGCCTTCCTGCACGGGGAACTGGCGCAAAAAATTGAGGAGGCGCTGGCGCAATTGCCGGAGAAGCAACGGCTGGCCATTGTCCTCTGCCGCCAGGAGGATCTGTCCTATGAGGAAATCGCCCGGGTCTTGCGCTGCTCGGTTCCGGCGACAAAATCCCTCATCCACCGCGGACGGGAGACGTTGAAGGAGAAGCTCAAACCCTATTTACAAAGCGGGGCCTGGGAGGCGGACGGGCCGAAACTCCGCCGGTAACACGGTGTTTCATCCATTACTGAATATGCGCGACGAAGAGTATCAGAAAATCAAGGAAGCCGGCTGGCGACGGGCGCTGACCAGCGACGAAGAGGCGGCGTTGCGGCAGTATCTCGCGGCCCATCCCGGGGCGCGTCAAGCCTGGCAGCAGGAGGCGGCCCTGAACCGCCTTTTGCAGCGCTGGCCAGCCCCGGCTGTTTCATCCAATTTTACCGCGCGCCTCCTGCAGGCCGTGCAACGCGCCCCGGTCCGCCGCTCCTGGCGCGACTGGTTTGCGCCCGGGCAGTGGCTGCCGGAAGGCCGGGCCGTGCGGGTGGCAATGTGTTGCGTGATGGTTGGCGTCGGTCTGTTTTCCTTTCACGAGTCGCAATTGATTCATCGCGCCAGAATGGCCCGCGACCGGGCCGGCGTCAGCAGCGTGGCCGCGCTGCCGCCCATGGAATGGTTGAAGGACTACGATACCATCAACGGGATCAGCCGGGTCAAGGTGGCGGATGACGATTTGCTGGCGGCATTGGAGTAAAAGGGATGGAGCGAAGACTTGGAATCCATTGGCTTGGCTTGGCGGGTTGGGTCGTCCTGGCTGCGGCGGCGCAGGCGTTGCAGACCAACCTGCCTCCCATCCCCCCGCTTCCGCCCCTGCCGCGGTATCAAAACGCCGCCGCCGGCATCCATTTGCGCCACTTGCCCCCGGTGGAATACTTTCGCGCGCTGCTCGGCATGAGTCCGGCGCAAAGGGAACGGGCGCTGGCCAGCCGGGCGCCGGCTGACCGGGAAATCCTGCTGGCCAAGTTGCGGGAATACGAAACGCTGCCGCGCGGCATCCGGGAGGCGCGCCTGTGTCAAACCGAATTACACTGGGAGCTGGAGGCTCTGATGAAGCTGGCGCCGCGCGACCGGACCAACCGGCTCCGGGAAGTCTCACCCCTCTACCGGCCGATGGTGGATGGTCTGTTGCGGGAATGGGACAAGGCGCCGGCCGATCTGCAAAAGGCCCTGTTGGAGAAACAAAGTTTCATCGGCGTCTATCTGCGTATGCAGGGCGCCCCGGCCGCGGAAAAGCAGGCGATACTTGACAAACTTCCGCCGGAACGCCGCGCGCATTGGGCGGAGGACATGAACCGATGGCAGGCCCTGCCCGCGCCGCAGCGGGCGCAATTATGCGCGCAATTCCAGCGCTTTTGCGCCCTGAGCAGCCAGGAGCAGAAAGAGACGGTCAATGCGCTCTCGGAAACGGAACGGGAGGAAATGGAGGAGGCCTTGCAGGCTTTCCACCGGCTGCCGCCGGCGCAACGGGCGCAATGCATCAACTCTTTCAGCAAATTTGCCACGCTATCGCCCGGCGAACGAAGCCAGTTTCTGAAAAACGCCGCCCGCTGGGACGCGATGACGGCGCGCGAACGGCGTTTATGGCGCGATTTGGTGCATGTCTTGCCGCCGATGCCGCCGGTTCTCCCGCACCTGCCGCTTCTGCCGCCGGGGATGGAGCAGAGGATGCTTCGCCCGCCGCCGCCCCTGCCGCCGAACGTGACCGCGCCCGTCATCATTGCCCGGGCCACGAACCAGCCGGGATGATTGAAGGGGGATCGGGGTTCATCTTCTGCTTGGCAACGGGCCGGCGTTTCCTTAGCTTGAACGCGTGACAGCGTTTTTACGTTTCGTGGGCCTGCTCAACGCCGCGGTGTGGTGCGGCTCCGCCATTTTCCTGGTCATCGGGCTGCCCGCTCTGTTCTCGCCGGAGATGAAGCGGCTGCTGACGGCCGCCGGCGTTGGGTTCGCGGCCGAGTCGGTCCTGGCGCGTTTTTTTATTTTGCAGTATTGGTGCGGCGGAATAGCGCTGGCGCATTACCTGGCGGAATGGCTCTATTGCGGCCGTCCGTTGTGGCGGTTGAATTTGGGCCTGCTGGTGGTCATCCTGTCTTTGGGCCTGGCCGGCGGGTTGTATGCCCAGCCGAAAATGCGCGCTCTCCACATCACCAAGTATTATGCCCGCACCAGCGAGCAACAAACGCAAGCCGCCCGGGCCTTTGCCGCCTGGCACACAGCGTCGGAGGCGGTCAATTTGCTGATCATCGCCGGTTTGATCTGCTACCTGTGGCAGGTGGGCAGGCAGTCAGAACAGCCTCGATTATTGAGTTTTAGCAAAATCCGGGGTTGACAAAGTGAGATTTATGCTCAATGAGTAAGGTTGAATGAAAAGCGTTCCTCGCGGGCGCAAGAAAGAAGGAAAAGGAAAAGAGTATTTATGATTTCAAATGAACGCCCATCCCCTCAAGGGTATCGCTCTTACAGCGCGGGCCCGCCCAAACCGCCGGTCAACGAAGACACACTGAAGACGGACAAGATCCAGATCGAGCGGAAGACATTCATTTTCACCTTGAAGGAAAATCCCCGCGGCCGGTTTTTGCGCATCACCGAGGACGTGAATGGCCGCCGCGACAACGTCATTATCCCGTCCACCGGTCTGGAGGATTTTCGCCGCATTGTCGATGAAATGACAAAGGCTTCCGCCGACATCCCGGTCAAGAGCGAATAAGGGGTTTTTGCCCGCCTTATTGGGAAGCCCGGGGGGACAATGGCCTTGCTGCCCGTTTTTTGGCCCGGCTCACCCCGGCGCGCGGGGCGTCGCCCCAAAGACTTTCCAAATTATACTTCTCCCGCACCTCGTCCCGCATGAGGTGGACGATGACGTCGAAGAAATCCAGCACCTGCCAGGCCGCGGTGGCGCCTCCTTCCACCCGGCGCGGGCGCACCTGGTAATCCTCCCATAATTTGTCGGTTATCTCGGTGACAATGGCGCGCAGTTGAGGCTCGCTGCCGCCGGAGGCGATGACGAAGTAGTCGGTGATTGAAGACAGTTTACGGACGTCGAGGACCACGACGTTTTCGGCCTTTTTATTCTCCGCCAGCTTGCGGCACATCAGGGCCAGTTTCTTTGAATCCATTTTACTGAAGCCTAGCTCATTTGGCCTGAAAGATAAAGCCGATTGTTTTTAACGGCTTCCGCCACCGCCGCAGGCGTCAAATGCGCGATGGCCAGTCCCGCCCGGCACCTGGCCCGAATCTCGGACGAAGACACCCCCAGCGGAAAGCCGCGCAAGACCCGGGAGCGAAAAGGGGCGGCCAGCGGCGGCGCGGTCTCCCCGGGACGCGGAATGACCACAAATTCAACCAGCCGCGCCAATTCCTGCGCATCCCGCCATTGTGGCAGTTGCGCCAATTGATCAGCGCCGACCAAATAAAACAATTCCGCTCCAGAAAAGTTTTTCCTGTACTGGCGCACGGTCTCGATGGTGTAGGAAACGCCGCCGCGCCGGATTTCCTGATCATCGACTTCGGCCGCCGCATCGCCCGCCAGGGCCAGGCGGAGGAGCCGCAACCGTTCGGCGGCGGGGGCGGGCTGTGAATCGGGTTTGAACGGCGATTGCGCGGCCAAAATGAAAAAGACCCGCGCCAGCCCCAGCTCTTCGCGCGCGGCTTGGGCCACGAGCAAATGCCCGAAATGCACCGGATCGAACGAGCCGCCAAATAAACCAATCTTCATGCGCAAAGTAATTATGAGGGACAGCGCGTGGATTTCAACGTTTTAGCGTTCGTTCCCGCTTCCTAATCTTAATCTTACTCTTAACCTTAATCCTTCAGAAACCAGCACATTAGCCAGAAATCGCGCATTTTGCGTGAAAACGGGCCGGTGCGGGGGTAAACAAGGCGTTTGAGACGGCGGAAACTACGATGGCACTGCCGATGCTGCGAGTATTTGACATGAACACCAAAATGCCGCCCAGGCGTCCCTACGGGATGACTTTGCTTGAAACGCTGGTGGTGATGGTGCTGTTGGCAATTCTGGTCGCCATGCTGGCCCCCGCTTTTTCACGCGCGCATCAACACGGTCGAATATCTTGCGTTAACAACCTGAAACAAATCGGCACTGCCTATCGAATTTGGGAGAATGACAACGGCCAAATAACCCCGATGCAACAGTCGGAGGCTTTGGGAGGGATGCAGGGCATACTCTCCAACTCTATCAGCGCCGGGAGATTCGCTTATTTGCCTTACGCACTCATGGCCAATGAGCTGGGCCAATCGCCCAAGGTTGTAGTCTGTCCAAGTGATGAGCGAGTCTTCAATACGAACTTCTATTGGGGGCGACAGAACGCGCCGAAAGAAAGTGGTTACACTTGGCCTTCCGACGCTGCCAACGGCTCATTCGATGATACCAACGTTTCTTATTTCTGTGGAGTTGGCGCCAGCGACACGAATCCTCAATCAGTGCTGGGCGGCGACCGAAATCTGGGGAACGGTGGCGTAATCGACGTGGCGGACGGAGATGTGCGCTCTCCGGAACAAGACCCATACTACGGCATTTCAGGCACCATAGCGAATCCTGCATTCCCTTGCGGGGCGGATGCAATTGTCAATACCAATGGACAATGGACGTTCTCTTTCGTTAATGGTGGAGGCGGACGTGTCGGCAATCGCTCGCAAGCTGTCGCTTGGTCCGCCAAAATGCACTCTGCCGGGAATATTGCCGGCGCTGGCAACATCCTGTTGGGCGATGGTAGCGCACAGCAATGCACCTCTGCCAGTCTTCGCAAGACTTGGCTCAGATATGCAACCGATTCAGGAAATTTTGCCACGAATGACATCATTCACACCACTACTAATGGATTCATTCGGTTTATTTTCCCTTAAACCGGCCATCTCGCACCATCATCACCGTTTCTTGACACAGCACGCTGCGTGCCAAAACATGGCGCGATGCGTTCGGAAGGCTCCATCAGGCATTTTGCCATCGCTTTCACCATCGCGGTGGTTCTTTACGTTGCCGGCTTTGGTTGGATTCAGCATCGGCGCGTGTGCAAAGGCCCGTGGGAAATCATCTTCGCCACCGACGCTGCCGGTCGGCCTTCCCTCCTGATTTCCGAGCCGGCCTTGAAGATTTCCCAGAAGATCGCCTTTCCCGACCGGAAAATCGCGCCCGCCAACCTGGCCCGCGCGCAACGTTTTGACGAGGCCGTGACCAACCTGCCCTTCGGCGAGATGATTTTCCAGGACCCGACCTTTCTGCCCGGGACGGTGACCCTGCGCCAGTTCGGCCATGAAATCGAGTTGTTGCCGCGCGTCCTGATTATTGACAAAAAGGAAATCCCCTGGCGCGCCGGAAAAACGGTGGAGGTTCCTTGAAACATTCCATTGGATGAGAACGTCGCTTGACTTTTCATCGCGTAAAACATAGTGTTACATCATGATCAAGACCGTAAGCAAAATCGGCAATTCGCAGGGAATTCTGTTCGACGCGGCTCTACTGGAAATGGCCCATCTGAAAAGAGGCGACACGGTGAATGTGGAGGTGCATGAGGGCGGCACGATTACACTGACTCCCATCCGACCGAGACCGTCGCGCGCCGAGGTTTCCCGCGTCATCAAATCAACGATGAAGGATTACTCGCGGACGATGAAAAGGCTGGCATGAGCCATGTACCTGACGACTGTTTCCATTTGACGGTGGAAATCGTGTTGGAAATTCACGCGGAGGCCATTGCGGAGTTCGGCGGTTCGGATGGGGTGCGCGAAATGGCTTTGTTGGAATCGGCCGTGGCCGCTCCACAGGCAAGCTTTGGCGGCATTTCGCCTTATGCGGATCTCGCGGAAGTGGCGGCGGCTTATCTGTTTTACCTCTGCCGGAATCATCCGTTTATCGACGGAAACAAGCGGGCGGCGCTGGGCGCGTGCCTCGTGTTCCTGCGTTTGAATGGCATCAAGGCAAAAGCCGACGGCCCGACATGGGAAGAATTGACGCTGGCAGTTGCAGAGAGCGATATCGACCGCTTGGAGACCACGAAACGCCTGCGAAAATTGCTGCCAAACAGGGCCTAAATCTTCACCTTAAACTCTTCCCCCTTTTTCAGCGATTTGGCAAAGGCGCCCATCAGGAGCGGGATCTGATCCAGATCCTTCAGGCTGACCACTTCCACCGGGGAGTGCATGTAGCGGTTGGGCAAACTGATCAGCGCGCTGGGAATCCCGCCGCGCGTCCAGAAAATCACGTCGGTATCCGTGCCGGAGGTGTTGGAAGTGGCTTCGTGTTGCAATTTGATCTTTTGCGCCGAGGCCACTTTTTCGAGACGGGCCACCACTTCGGAATGGTTGCAGCCGCCGTGGGTGATGGCGGGGCCGTGGCCGATTTTTACGTCGCCATGCTGCTGCTGACTGACGGTTGGGTAATCCGTGGCATGGGTCACATCCACCACCAGCGCCACGTCCGGCTTGAGGCTGTAGGCGATCTGGCGCGCGCCAAAAAGGCCGACTTCCTCCATAATGTTTGAAACGGCCAGAATCTCGGCGTTGAGTTTGGTTTTATCCTCCTTCAACTGCCGCAGGGTCTCGGCCACCGCGAACGTTCCGATCCGGTTGTCAAACGCGCGCGCAATAGCCAGATTATTGCGCAACAGCTCGAACTGATCGTTCAACGTGATCATGTCCCCGACACGGATCAATTTCTCCGCCTGCTGGCGGCTGCTCACGCCGATGTCGATGAATAAATCCTCCATCTTCGGCGTTTTGCGGTCCGTGTCGCCTTTCATCAAATGCGGCGCGACATTGCCGACGACCCCCTTGACCGGACCGCCCTTCGCATGAATCGTGATGCGCTGCGCCTTGGTGATGGCCGGATCGATGCCGCCCACTTTCCGCACATAAATAAAGCCGTTGGAATCTATGTAGTTGACGGACATGGAAATTTCATCGGCGTGCGCCGCCAGCATCAAACGCGGCGAGCCGCCCTTGTTCAGCACGGCGACGGCGTTGCCGTAGGCGTCGCTGAAGGTTTCGTCGGCAAAAGGTTTGACATAATCGAGCCAGACCCGCTGCCCGCGCGCCTCGTGGCCCGAAGGGCTTGGGGTGTTGATCAGCCGCTCCAAAAACTGAAGTGATTCATCACGCATGGTCACATATTATCGGTTGCGAAGCCCCGCTGGCAACCGCGAATGATGAAGCTCCAATAACAAACGCTTCAAACTATTTCCCGGCGTTTGTCACGTTTGTAAACATTGGAATCGGAAGCGTATATTTCGCCAGCCCGACTTCGCCCCAGTCCACGGAGGAATCGTCATCCTTGTCTTTGGCTTCCGGCACAACGAGTTCCTTGGGCGAGGTGAACACTGTAAACGTGGCGTTGTTCAGTCCCGGAAAACGTTCTTGAAAAGTGACCTCATATTTGCCTGGCGGCACGTCCTCGGCTTGGAACGAACCGTCCGGCTGGGCAGCCGCAAAATAGCTCCGGGGGTTTTTCCCGGCCGCCTTGAACTCTTCGGATTGATAAAACTTATTGCGTTCCTCGTCGGTCTTTAGCTGGCCGATTTTCTGCAGGAATTTGGAAATCGGTGTGCCGATGGTCACGGATCCATGTTTGAAATCGGGCGACGGGCTTTCGTCGAATTTTATTTTACCCATGACGCTGCGGCCTGTTCCGCCAAGGTTGGTTACAATGGTTTCTCCGGGGTTCACTTCCACCGTCGCAAGCGGGCTTTGCGTCCATGCGCCCCCCCCTGTGGACACGAGCCGGGCAATGGTTTGTTCGCCGGGCGGAACAAACATGATGACAAACCGGCCTTGATCGTCCGTCCGCGCTTGGAACGCGTTAGGCTCGTAAAACGGCGGTTGAAGAGTCGCTGGAGTGATATTGTTGGCCGACCATCTCGCCTGCGACCTGTTTAAAACGACTTGTTGATTTGTGCCGGGATGATGTCCGAGGCGCAACGTGCTTTCGATCCGTCCCCATTTTTGCAGCCTGATTTGCGGCGACGCTTTCAACTGCTCAAGGGAAACTTGCGCGTAGCCTTCCTCGTTCAGTGCGATGACGGATTCCGCGTGTTCATACATCGGCAGCGTGAAACTGCCGTCCGCCCCGGCGCTCACGAGCAATCCCTCTTCGCGCATATTGCCTGCCGCGAACACACCTTTGCCGAGGGCGAGGTACTTGTTCTCAACCTGCAACGCCACATCGGCGTTCGTCGCGGGCTTGCCGCCGGGCAAAAGAACCACGCCTCTTACACTGACGCCGGAAACGGGCTTTGGCGGCGGCGGTTGGTGGAAACGGGCGTCTTCGGTCGCCGCGCGGTCGGCAGCGGTGATGTTCACTTCGAGCGTCTGGCCCGGTTTCAAATCCACTTCCTGAAGCGGTTCGCTTCTCCAAGAATTCCGTTCTCCCGGCACCGACCGCCGCACGCAGATTTGCAAATGGCCGGACGGCACATGATCAAAACTGAAACGGCCTGCCGCATCGGTTGTAGCATGCTGATCCAGCATGATGTGCGGGCCATCCGTAAAGGGGAACATCACTTGCAGAATCTCGTTCGTGCCCGGTCCAGAGGCGCGCTTGAACGTGCCGGTGATTTTCCCGAACGCTTCGAGCGCGATGGTCGAATTGGTCGCGAATGTTTCCAAGGTGACCAGGGCAAACCCATTGGCAGACGCCGCCGCCAGATATTTCATGCCCAAGAGCGGTTTGAAGGCGAAATTCCCATTTGTATCCACAGTGCGCACGTTTGACTTGTTCCTATACACGGCGGAGAGTTCGCCCGCCGAGCTCAAATTGGCCTGATTGAAACCATCGCGGAGCAAAACAACGGTTGCGCCCGAAACTGGTTTGCCGTCCGCTGTGACGACAGTTCCCGCCGGGCCGGAGCCTTTCTTCAAAACGATGTCCACGTTCGTCGCGTCCTGCGGCAGGAGCGCTTTGCATTCCGGCAGATAGCCCTCGGCCTCCACTTTCAGCAGCGGTTGCGCCACGCGCTTGCCGACGTAGGCCAGGTAAACGCCGTTGGTGCCGTCCACGGCGCGCATTGTGTTCCAGGAAGTCTGATTAAAATTCTCAGCCTGCCCCGGCGTGACGCGGAAATCCTGGACCGGTTTTTTCGTCTCGCCGTCCAGCACGCGCCCGGAAATGGCCCAATCGCGCGAGTGGTTCGGCACGCCTTCCACGCCGCTCAAGGGACGATTTTGCATCTCATTGTAATCAGGATCCATGTTTCCGTAATCCGGCTGTGGATCAGGACCCTTTTCCAACAGGAACACCAGATTGGTGATGTCACGGTCCACGCGCCCGACGAGTTGAAATGGATTCAACTGGTCAACGCTCAAATTCCGGCCCGATACATGATAACCCGCGGCGCGCACACTCAAGGAAATGTGTTCGGAAGGCACCCCCGTCACGTCAAAACCTCCGTCCTTCTCGAGCGTGACCTGCATCGAATCCCAGGCGCCCTGGCGCGAAATAAGCAGGCGCGTGTCCGGCGGCACGGGCCGGCCATCCGACAAAGCGACGCGGCCCGCCAAACGATGCGCCGGGCCGGCAACCAGATCCCCGGCGTCGGTCGTTTCACCGTCCTTGCCGGTGTGGATCTGGCGGGGCGCAACCGACCCGGATTTCCCCATCGTGCTCATAATGGTGTAAATGTGAAAATCCGCGTCGGGCGGAAGATTCATAAACATGAAGCTGCCCCGCGCATCCGTGCCGATCTCGAAATGGCCGAGGTAATTTCCCGCCGTGCGGTCCACCGCGGACACGCCGACTGAAACGCCCGGCAGCGGTTTGCCATCGAGCAACACCCGGCCGGTCAGCGCCGCGCCTTCGGTCATCACCAGTTCGTGCCGCATTGCGCCGCTGGCGAGCCTGTTGAATTTTTTATCAGCATACATCCGCGCTGTGACTTGCACCGTCATCATCGCAAACGGCTTTTTTGAGGTGATGAAAAACTCCCCATTCTCGTCCGTCACCGCCAGCGGATCAATTCCAGGCAACGATCCCCAAGTGCCGCCGCCATCCTTAGTCTCGACGCCCCGCCTCTCCACCACCGCGCCCTCGATGGCCGCGCCTTTCGCATTGACAACCCGCCCGCGCAGGCTGCACTCCGGCGTGGCTTTGGCGGCGTCAATCGGTTCCATCTCAATTCTCACCGGCGCTCCTTTCACAGGGTCCACCTTGGAGGCGTATTGTGGCTGGTATCCTTTGGCCACGGCGAGGATTCGAAATATCAGTTGAGGGTCAAGCGATTCAATTTTGAAACCGCCTTTCGCGTCTGTCCGGGCGTGCTTGACGCAATCCGCGTAACACGACGGACAAAAGGTGCTGCTGCCGCTTTTGGGCGCGGCCGTCTCGATGAAAACCGTGGCCGGAACGGGCAACAGCGCGCCGCCTTTGGCCGTGACAGTGCCGGTCAAATCCGGCCTGCCCGCTGAATTGGTGGATGCCGTCGCCGCCACGGCGGAGATCAGAAACACTGCCGCCCCCACGGCCCATCGTCCCAACTTGTGGAAGTTTGCAATCAGTGAAAACCTGCGGTGGTGTGATTCAGCATGCATAAACGCATGTTTACGCTCAGGGTGGCCCGCTGGCAATTCATCAATGCGCGGAAAACTGCCACTGGTCGTCCGGTTCCATGACGGAACGCGGGCCGGATCCGTTCAGCCACGCCAGCGCCCTGGCATCACCGCATAAGTGCGCGTCCCAAAAGGCTGTGGACAAGGCGAGAACCACCCGGTGATGATTCGGGTTCCGCCGCTCGTGGTCCCCCGGCAAAGCCCGTTCGATGAAGGCGGAATGCTCCGCGTTGAACAGCACCACTTCATATTTCGGCGCGCCATGAAGCGCCGGATACACCGCCAGGCGCGATTTCATGTCCGCGGTGCCAATGACCGTGACATCCTTCGTGCCCGTCATGAGCAGCCACGGAATTTTCACCGCGCCAAACCCCTCCTCCGCGCTGAGGGTCCGTGGCGCACTCGGGCTGAGCGCGATGGCCGCCCCAATGCGCGCGTCCGTGAATTCCTGACCGCCCCCCGGCATGATTTCGCCGCTGACCGCCTCCGTCGTTACCGCGCCAAACGAATGGCCGGACATCCCGACTCTTTTCATGTCCAACCGCCCGGCCAGCGGACAGGTTTTGTCCGCGTTCCACAGCGCGAGCTGATTGAGCGCCGCGGGAACGTCCTTCACCCGCAACAAAAAATTCTTCAACGATACCGCTTGTTTCATGGCCTGGATCCGATCCGCCGCCGGCTTGCCCTTCCACACTGCGTCATCGCTGCCTGGATGTTGCAGAAACACCGCCACATAACCGCGCGCCGCCCAATGTTCGCCGAGGTAACCGCTGCCCGCCCGCGTCCCGCCCAATCCGGGGCTGAACAAAACCACCGGCGCCGGGGCCGTTTTGGCGGGCAGATATACACGCAGCGGAATATCGCGGCCCCTCTCCGCGTCATGCGCCGTCGGATCCACATGCGCCGCGCGAAATGCCGCATCCACAGCCAGCGGATCGTAACCGTCCGCACGGACTTTTCCGGCGCCCGCCAAACTAAGTGTCAACACGGCGGCGATCAATAGAGCGGCAAAAAACGAACAACTCATCCCGTTATTTTCCAACTGTTTTATCGCGGTGTCCATCAAATCGGGAGACGGTGGATGAGTTATGATAATTTATCAACCTCATGCCTGTGCAAATTATCGTATCTAATACATTATGATTTTTATCCCTGTTTTTGACGCTTTTATCGGCAAATGCCTGCCATTACGGAACTTGCAGATAATCATCAGCATTTGACATCCTTATCGTAAAAGCTTAGGTTTCACACAGCAAGGCTCGCGCCTGAGCGGTTTGAGGAAGCCGCCACGAATAACAGTGGCGGCTCATTCGTCGGCGCGCGGCCCATTGGACATAAGAACATGAGTGAATCAATTGTGACGCCGGCTCGCAACGGCAACGCGGGCAAGGTGTCGAGGATTTCTGAGGCGGTCATTCGTTTTGCCGGCAATTCCCAGGATGGCATCCAGGCCATTGGCGGCTTCCTCGCCCGGCTCGCCGGCCGCAGCGAACAGGAAGTGATGACTTTCATGACCATTCCCGCCACCATTTCCGGCGGCCCTTCCATTTTCCAGGTCCGCATCGGCTCCGGGGAAGTCTTGAGCGCGGGCGACGAGGCGGACATGCTCATGGCCTTTTACCAGCATTCCTATGAGGAGCATATCCCCTCCCTGCGCAAAGGCGGCATCGTTATCTATGACTCCGACCACGTGCTGCCGAATCCCGAATGGGAGAAAGAGTACCGGCACGTGCCCGTTCCCATTTCCAGCCGGACGGTTGAGGCCATCGGCGGCACGGCCAAGGATAAAGGCAAAAACATCTTTGCCCTCGGCCTGGTCGCGAGGATTTTTGATTTGAACATTGCCAGGCTGGAGAAATTGATCGCCGAGCGTTTCGGCGGCAAGGATGCCGGCATTCTCAAAAACGCCATGCTCGGTTTTAATGCCGGCTACGGCTATTCGCTGGGCCCGATTCTGGAAACGTTCCAGTTTATTGAGTCACCCAAGAAGTCGGGGCGCCAGGTCGTGATGACCGGGAACGAAGCGCTGGCTTACGGGCTGATCGCCGCCGGCGTGCGCTTCGGCGCGGCTTACCCCATCACCCCCTGGTCTGAAATCATGGAATTGCTGCGGCGCGAGCTGCCAAAATACGGCGGCACCTTCGTGCAGTGCGAAGACGAAATCGCCTCGATCTCCATGGCCATTGGCGCGGGTTGGGCCGGGCATGTTGCGGTTACCGGTTCCAGCGGCCCGGGCATCTCGCTCAAAACGGAGGCCCTCGGCTGGGCGGTCATGGCGGAAGTGCCGGTGGTCATTGTCGATGTCCAGCGCGGCGGCCCTTCCACCGGCCTGCCGACCAACGTCGAGCAATCCGACCTGAACATCGCCTGTTTTGGCGGTCACGGCGATTCGCCCCGGGTCGTCCTGGCGCCCACCGGGGTGGAGGATTGCTTCCATATCGCCATCGAGGCCGTCAACATCGCGCGCCGCTACAATGTGCCCGTCTTCATCCTGAGCGACCAATCCATCGCCACCCGCATCGAAGCTTTCGAAGAGCCGGACCTGGAGAAACTGTGCCAGGACCTTTCGCCCGACCTGACGCCTGTCGCGGATTATATTCCGTATGCGCTGGACGGCGCGGTCCGGCCCCGCCTGGCTCCCGGTACGCGCATTATGAGCGGGAAATATCCCGTGGCCGGCGGCCTGGAGCATGACGAGATGGGCCATCCCACCGCCGCCCCCCAATTGCACATGCAGATGACCGCCAAGCGCCGCCGCAAGCTGCAACAGCTCGCGGGCGAACTGCCTGCGCCCAAGGTGTACGGCCCGCCCGAAGGCAACCTCCTCCTGGTCGGCTGGGGCTCGACCCATGGACCCATCCACGAAGCCGTGGACCGCGCGCGCGCCGCCGGGGACAGCGTTTCCGCCCTGCACTTCCGGCATATCAACCCCTTGCCCTCCGGGCTGGAGAATATTTTCGCCGGCTTCAACCACATCGTCGTTGTCGAGATGAACGACGAGGGCCTTTACGGTTACGGCCAGCTCGCCGGCCTGCTGCGCGCCCGTTATTGCGATCCAAAGATCACCGGCCTGACCAAAACCGACGGCCTGACCTGGCGCGTGCGCGAGATCCTCGAACGCGCCAAAACCGACATCGCCGCCGCCTCGCGCAAGCGTTGAGCGCCGCAAAAATCTTTGTTGACAGAATTTATGAGTGAATCAACCGTGCAGAATCCGCCATCAGTGCCGGCGCCGCTTGGCGCGGCTGAAACCGAACGCAAGCCGCTGACCAAAAAGGAAATCTCCTCCGATCACCCTACATGGTGCCCGGGCTGCGGCGACTTCTCCGTTCTGTCCATCTACTTCAAATTGATCGAGAAGCGCAAATTGTTGCAGGAACAAATCGCCACCGTGGCAGGCATAGGTTGTTCCAGCCGCTTCCCCTATTTTGTCCAGGCCAACGGCGCGCATTACATTCATGGGCGCTCCCTGCCCTTTGCCGGCGGCGTCTCTCTAACGCGGCCCGATCTCCACGTCTTCGTCTTTGCCGGCGATGGCGACATGTTCTCCATCGGCGGCAACCATCTCAACCACACCGCGCGCAAAAACATCAAGATGACCTGCGTCATCATGGACAATTGGGTCTATGGCCTGACCAAAAAGCAGACCTCGCCGACTTCACCGCGCGGATTCAAAAGCAAGACGGACGCATGGGGCGCATTGGACCAGCCGATCAACCCCATGAAACAACTCATTGCCGCCGGGGCCTCCTTTGTCGCACGCGCCACCCATGCCAATCCCAATCATCTCCTGCAAATGATGGAAGCCGCCATGGACCACGACGGCTTCAGCGTCATTGAATGCCTGAGCGAATGCGTGGAGTTCTACGAAGGCGCATTCGACGGATCCAACCCGCGCAAAGGCGGCAAGTTCGAACTTGTGCCCCCCGGCCATGATGTCACCGATGAAATGGCCGCTTACAAACTGGCCGATGCTCCCTTTCCCGGTTACTTCGGCATTTTCTACAAATCCGATCGTCCCACCAAGAACAAGCTCGAGTCAGCCGTCAACGCCGAAGCGCGCCAAAAAGTGGCGGGCAAAAAAGACTGGCAAATCCTCCAAGCCACTTTCGACCGGCTGAAATAGACATTCGGTAGGGTGAGACTCTGTCGAACCCCATATCGATTTAGTCATTTGTCGCGCCAAAGCCCAGTGGTAGCGGACGGCTCACCAAAGTCTCGCCCTGCCTTGTCAAATTTCTCTTGCCCGGATCAGCTCGAACGTGTTACTGGCAGCGAGGACTGGCAATAGATTGCTCATGCGGCACCTTCTACACGAACCCACGATTCAATTGAAGAACGAATTCTCGACGCCTGTTTATGAGTATTATCAGCGACAGCACCCAAGACCAAGCCTTGGCCCTGCCTCACTTCAACCTGGAGCGCCCAATCTTCCACCTCGCGTTCAGCACCCCAACCGATGGTAACCATTGCGCTGATATCAACGAAATGGTCGGGAAGCGCGCATTCAATTGAAACGAAGCGCAGCAAAACCACCCACCGAAAATCGGCGGCTTCGCTGAAATGAAGGTTGTATAATCAATCCTTCTCCTGTGGCGCCGTCCTGACGTATTTACCCCATAGCTCGGTGCTGACGTAGAGTTCAAAAAATACATTGGGTCGCAGTTCGTAATAGCCCGCCATCACATGCGTCCGTTCCGGCCCTTGATCGAAACCGGCGTGCAAGGCGGTGGATACAATCATAATGGGCGCGGGCGGTTGCGCGGGGATTTTGTCCCAATAACCGGCGTGCTGGAATCGGCGCAGACACCATGGCAGCGGCCAGTAACTTTCCGGCGACATCACTTCCACCACCGTCCCATAACCCGCCGGAGAAGCAATCGCCAGCCCGTCCATGGCCTGCATCAGCCTGAAAACGTCGGGCACAGTCTGGCTATAAACGTAGGGATTCTTCGCGCTGTCGCAATACGGAACGCCTCCTTTATCGACCGCAAAATCCCCCCGCCACGCCTGCCAGCCTAGTTGCGCCGTGCCGGCGGCCAGCAGGACGGCCATTCCAACCTTGAGACCCGGCGCCTTGCACCAACGCAGCAGCGCCGTCGCGCCAACGCCGGCAAGCAGAATCGTTCCGTGCCAGAAACCGAGCAAGCACCACGGTGTCTTGTAAGGCATCACAGTGTAAATCAACGTCATCCACGCCGTGTAGAAAGCGATGATGCGAACAAGCGCGACGTTGGCTGGCCCCAGGCATCGGCCCGCCAGGCTGGCTGCAAATCCAACCGCCGCCAGACCCGCAATCAGACCTTCGCTCCAGACAGGGCCGCCATTGGCGCGATAAAACAGCAGGCGTTTGAAATAAAAATTCCATGGATGCTCGTGGGGCGACACGCCCGCCGCGCGATGCAACCAGGGGCCGTAGGTCTTGATGGCGGCGACCAGACCTCCGGCGTTTGCAAAGAATGAAGAGAAAAACAAAATGGCCACGACCACGGCAATCCCCAGGGCGGCGACCACGGCTGGAAGCCTGCAACGTGCCCCGCCATCGACACCATCCCCGCCGCGCCACCTCGTCCAGGCGGCGGCGCAAATCACGGCCAACGCCAGTGAGAGAACGGCCAAAACAAAAGTCTCCTTGGTGGCCCACATCAGCCCCAGAGCCAACCCGGCCAGCACACACCAGCCGATGCGCCCGCCTCGGGTGTGCCGCCACGATGCCATCGCAGCCAGCGCCGTGAAAAAAACCAGCAACATCTCGTGAATGTAGTAACGGCTGTAGAAGACCATCGCCGGCGAAAGTGCCGCGAAAAGCGACGCCCACAATGTTTCAGCCCGGCCCAATTCAGGCGTCAACAATAACAGTACAACAATCAAAGCGACGCCGAAGCAAACCGTCGCGATTCGATACCTCGCCTCGGTGAAGTCGTTGAAATCGTGCGAAGCGCTGAACCAGGCGGCGGGCAGGGTGAAATAGGCCAGGGTCGGGCCGTGGAACTCGTCCGGGTTGTAGGTGTAGCGGTTCTCCGTCCACAAGGCGCGGAATTTCATGGCGTTGACCGCTTCATCGTTGTGCATCGGGCGCAGCGTCAAATGCGGCAGGCGCAGGGCCAGCGCCAGGGCCATGACGGCGAGTAATCCCGGCACAAACCATCGTTTCATGAAGCAGGCAGGCCGTAGGCTTCGACCTCGATATACGTATTCAACGCATTGTCGCTGCTCCCGTGACTGTAGCAACGGACATACCGCCCCCGCACCCCTTTGGCGTCGATCAATTTCCCCGCGCCGGTCAGCGGATTCTCAAAATATTCCCGTTCCGTTCCGGCCCCAAATCCCGCCCTGTTCTTCTGGTCGTTGTTAAACAGCGTCTGGACGCCAGTCTTGAATTCCGGGTCGTCCGACACCTGCACAATCACGTCCCGATAAACCACCGGCGCGGAAAAGTCGTGCCACAGCACGATGGCGTAGAGATTGAATTCCCCCTTCAAATCAACCTGCACCCATTGCAACCCGCGCCGCAGCGTCACTACATTTTCCTCGTAAGCGCCCTTCTTCCCGTCCGTGATCTGGCGCAACTCCCCGCTGATGAGATTCGTGTCGCTGGCGCTGACCGGTTTGTTCAACGCGGCGTTAAAAACCCCCTTCGGCGCGTAAAACACCGGGCGCGCCTTCGAACTGAGCGGTTCGGCGCTGGTATTAGTCGGCAAATTGGGCGGCGTGCCTTTCAGCGCCGGCTCCGGCAGAACCAGCGGCAAAGGCGCGAGATCCGCCCCGGCTTTCGCCGTCGCATCATCCGCCACGACCCGGGAAATTCCAACCAAACAGACCAGCGCCATCAACAATTTCCATTTCATAACTTTGGCAAAGCCCCATGCTGGCAGGCCCTCCCCGCCGTTTAAAGTTTAAACTGATTGGCCGCGATGCCGGCCTTCGCGGTGGGGTGAGACTCCGTCGAACCCTGACTCGTTTGCCTTGCCCCCTCTGGATCAGGCCTCAAGCCGGGGTGGCAGGAACCCATGCAAATTGGTGCTTGGCGGTGTTTCTAAGGAGACTTGGCTGCTTCCCGGGTGACATTGTGGATGGCGATCTCCCCGGCGTTGGCCAGGTTGTCCTCCAGGCGCACGCCATGAAACGCGCAATCGTCCAGGTGAATGTTTGTTATGACGGAGTGGGTCGTGCCTACCACATCGAGCACGCGCGGACTGTCCGCCGCGGTGACGTGCTCCATGAAAACATTGCGCACCACAGGCGGGAATGGCCCCGAATCAACTCTGGCATACACCAGGTCAATGGTCAGAACAACTTTGACGGTGCCGGCCTCCACGTTGCGCATATACACGTTCTCGATCACACCGCCCCTTTCCGCGTTGGATTTCAGGCGCAGGATGCGGTCCAGGTTCGGGCTGTCCATTTTGCAGTTCTCGGCGAACACATTGCGCACACTCCCGGAAATCTCGCTGCCCACCACCACGCCCCCATGGCCGTCCTTCATCGTGCAGCCGCGCACAATGATGTTTTCCGAAGGAACATTGACCCGGCGGCCGTCGGCATTCTTGCCGGATTTGATCGCGATGCAATCGTCGCCGGTGTCGAAAACGCAATTCTCGATCAGCACATCGCGCGAGCATTCCGGATCGCAGCCGTCGTTGTTCGGCCCGTGGCTGCAAATCCTGACCCCGCGCACCGTCACATTGGTGCAAAGGACCGGGTGGATTTCCCACATCGGGGAATTGGTGATGTGAACGTTCTCAATCAGAATATTGCGGCAGCAGTACGGTTGGATGAAGTTTGGCCGCAATCCGCCGCCCTCGCCGAATGTGCGTTCCGCCACCGGCAGACTGCGGTCCGCCTCATCAATAAGTTTTTTTGGGCCGCCGCCACCGCCCCGCGTCTTGAATCCCCACCACGCCTGCGCGCCGCTCCCGTCGAGGATGCCCGAGCCGGTGACGGCGATGTTCTCCTGGCCAAACGCATAGATGAGAGGCGAATAGTTCATGCACTCGGTGCCTTCAAACCGGGTGAAGACAACCGGCAGGTACTTCGCGCGGTCGGGGGAAAACTGCAGCGTGGTTCCTTCGGCAATATAAAGATTCACGCCGCTCAACAGATGCACCGCGCCGGTGAGAAACTCCCCCCCCTCCACCACCACCCGCCCGCCGCCCGCAGCGTGGCAGGCTGCGATGGCGCTGGCGATCGCCTCCGTGCAATCAGTCGCGCCGTCCCCCTTCGCCCCGAAGCCGGCGATGGGAAAATCGCGCGCGGGGAATTGCGGCGCATTGATGCGGGCCACAATGGCCGGCTCGGAGTCCCACCCCGAAGCGCCCGCATGGTGGAGCGCGGGATTCTTGCAGGCTGTGAGGGCGCCTGCCAACAATAAGACAGCAACGATATTTTTCATTTGTGCCCAAGTTTGGCTGGCTTTGACCGCATTGGGCAAGTGTTCTCTGGTCGAATCATTATCGGTCCTGGGATATTGGCGTGGCGGACCATGAACACTAATATTTTGTTCTAGTGAATATGCAGATGTTGGCCGTCTCGAACAATGTGAAAAATCAATTCTTGCCATGTTTTGATTGGAACCCGCTTTCCGCCAATCTGTTCCAACTCAAACAGGCGGCAGGGTTATGAATTTTTCGAGGATTTTCGGGGATTTGCCCCGCTTGCGCGCGGCTTTGAATTCGGCTATGTTTTTTCCACTGATTTTGACATGCCTGTTTTTTACGATACGCACGCCCATCTTGGTTTTCCCGATTTTGCCCGCGACTTGCCGGAGGTGATCGAACGGGCCGCCGCCGCCGGCATCGGCAAAATCATCACCATCGGCACTGACCTGGAAAGCAGCGCCCTGGCCATCCGAATTGCCGAACAGTTCCCCAACGTCTTCGCCGCCGTGGGCTGGCATCCGACTGAAGTCCTCACGGCCCCGCCCGATGTGCGGCCGGCCTTGCGCGAGCTGGCGGCCCATCCCAAAGTGGTGGCCATCGGCGAAACGGGTCTGGATTATCACCGGCCTCCCGACGATGCGAAAGGCCAGGCCGGACTCGATCATTATAAAGAGCGGCAGAAGGAGATTTTCCGCCAGCAATTGGAAGTGGCCGCGGAACGGGGATTAAATTGCGTCATCCACCAGCGCGAATCGTTCGAGGACACTTTGGCCGAAATGCAACCATTCTCGGGCCGGACGCGAGGAGTGTTCCACTGTTTCTCCGAGGACGCCGGGGCGTTGCGCCGGGTGCTGGACACGGGATCGATGGTCAGCTTCACGGGCATTGTCACTTTCAAGAACGGACGGAACGCGCGCGAGGCGCTGGCCGCGACTCCGCTGGGCCAGTTTATGTTCGAGACCGATTGCCCTTTTCTGGCCCCGGCGCCTTTCCGGGGCAAGCGTTGCGAACCGGCCTACGTCAGGGAAATCTCCCTCCTGGCCGCGGAGACCAAGAACTGTTCGCTGGAGGAACTCAGCGCGGCGACCATTGCCGCCGCTCACGGTTTTTTCCCAAAAATGGCTGAAAGCTGACCGGGCGCAACAATGTTGACCCCGCGGGGTTGGATTATAATATAGAACGATGAGCAATTTCACCAAGGTTCTCCGGGGATTGGCGGTGCTGGCACTGGCGGCCGTTTTGGGAACTTTGATCGGCTGGCTGGTCAGCCGGCGTGGGGACGTCACGCCCATCGCCGCGCCTCCCCCGGTCACCCAACCGCCGGCGGTCGCGCCGATGGCGGGGCAGCTTTCGCCGGAAACTTCGCCCGGCGGGCGCGAACCGGGGCACGTCAAGTTTTCGCGCCATCTGGAACAGGGGGCCGCCGACTGGGAACAGCAGCTTGATGACATTCTTCTCGGGGACGACGATGACAACGGCAAGGCCGACAAACTGCTGGCCTTGATCCCGCAGGCCCCCGCCGAGGCCCAGCAGGAACTGGCGCAACATCTGGTGAACATGGTGCAGGACGACCATTACGACGGGGCGGCCGAATTGCTGACCAATGCCGATACGCCGCCCGAGGTGTCGGGCGTGCTGATGAACGACCTGCTTAATCGCGGTAATTCGCTCAAGCTCCCCATGCTGCTGGCCATCGCCCGCAACAGCGCTCATCCCCTCAAGGATCAGGCGCTGGATTTGCTCGGTCTTCTCACCCAGGAGGACAACGGCACGAATTGGGACCAATGGGGCGCCACGATCGACACCTGGTTGCAGGATAATCCGCAATAATCCGTAATAATACTCAATAATCTTCGCGCCTTATTGTTGTGGGAAGAACCACGGGAAGGCAGACTGCTGACAGAATGCAAGTATCATTGCCAACTGTTTTATTAACGCCCGGCGCCGCCGACCGGGTCATCGCCGGTCATCCGTGGATTTATGCGGCGTCGGTGCTGCGCCTGACCGCCCCGGCCGCCGACGGCGCGCTGGTGCAAATCAAGGACCACCGGCAGCGGTTTCTGGGCGTGGGTTTTTATAATTCAAAATCAAAAATCCAGGTCAGGGTGGCTGCGCCGGAGCGGGTCGAGGTCAACGGCGACTTTTTTGTGGAACGCATTCGCGCCGCGCTGGAGGTGAGACGGCGGCATTTGCCGCGCGCCACGTCCTTCCGCGTGGTCAACGCGGAGAGTGATTTTTTGAGCGGACTGATTGTTGACAAATATGGCGATGTTCTGGTGGTTCAAATCTCCTCGCTCGGCATGGACCAGCGCAAGATGATGATCGTCGAGGCGCTGCAGGGGATTTTTTCCCCGCGCGCCATCGTGGAACGGAGCGAGGCGTCGTTCCGCAAATTCGAGGGGCTGCCGGAAAGCAACGGGCTTTTGAGCGGCGCGCTGGAGGGGCCGGCGCAAATCGAGCTGAACGGCTTGAAGTTCGACGCGGACATTTTGGGGGGGCACAAGACGGGCCTCTACCTGGACCAGCAGGAGAATTACCAAAAGGTGGCCGGGCTGATCCGGGGCGGGCAGGTTTTGGATTGCTTCAGTTTTCTGGGGGGGTTTGCGCTGCATTGCGCCCGGGCCGGGGCCGCGCATGTTCACGGTCTGGACCAGAGCGAGGAGGTGGTGGCGGCGGCGGGCCGCATGGCGCAGGCCAACGGGCTGGCCGCGCAATGCACTTTCGAAGCGGTCAACGTCTTCGACTGGCTCAAGGCCCGGACGGCCGTGCGCCCGCACGAAAAGGTGATCCCGGCATTTGACGGCATTATACTTGACCCACCCTCCTTCACGCGCACGCGCGCCGCGGTGGACGATGCGATGCGGGGCTACAAGGAGATTCACCTGCGGGCGCTGAAGCTGTTGAGGACGGGTGGAACGCTGGCCACATTTTGTTGTTCGCACCACGTGAACGCCGCCATGTTCCAGGCCGTCATTCTGGAGGCGGCTTTTGACGCCCGTCGCATTCTGCGCCGCGTGGCGACTTTCAGCCAGTCGTCCGACCACCCGGTACTGCCGGCAATTCCGGAGACGGAGTATCTCAAGGGGTTTGCCTTTGAAGTGGCGCGGTAAAGCCGCCGGGGCGCAATGGCCCGGTCAATTGCGGGCCGCTTGCGGCAGGGCGGCGATTTCGGCTTTGACCGCGGCAAAATTCGCCTGGAATGCGGGATTTTTTTTCATCTCCCGCACAATGGCCCGGGCAAAGACGCGGCCGGCGTAAATGTCGGTGGGATAATGCCGGGCAATCTCCACTCGATGCCAGCCGATGCGCCGCGCTTCGGCGAGGATGGCATCCCGCTTCCCGGGAAACAAATCAGCCAGCAGCAGCGCCAGGACCATGGACTCCGTCGAATGGCCGCTGGGATAACTGAAGCTCTTTTCCAGTTTGCCGGCGGCCAGGGTGGGATCGAGGACGCAAGGGCGCGGACGCTTCCAGATCTCCTTGGCGTCATCGGTTGCGTTGGCGGCATCTTTCTGCACTTGATGGAAAAACTGCCCGGTCTTGGGATAATTGCCGGGACGAAAGAAATCCCCGACGGCCGGGGCGAAAGTAAAAACGGAGAACTTCCTTTCGGCCATGGCGTCGGAAACCTCGTTGCCGGGAGCGGCGCGGCAAACCGATCGGACTTCGGCCAGGTCGGCAGCTTCCTCCGGCGAACCGGGCAGCGGCGGCGCGGCGAGCAGGGCGACAGGGTCGGGTTGGCCGGCGGGGAGGTATTGCGCCTCCCGGGCCTGCACCGGCGCAACGCAGACGGCCAGCGCAAACAAAACGGGCGCGAAACGGAGCCAGGACTGCAAATGGCGGTTTTTCATTTCGGAAGGCAAATTAAGCGTCCGCCATTACTCAACATCCGCGCCGCCAATTGTGATTCCGTCGCAACTCCAGTTGATGTCGGCATCACCGGGATCGCAGGCGTTGTTGCCGTTACAGAGGGTGCAGGCATAGCTGTATTTGTAATATCTGACGTGGCCATCGCTGAAGCAGATGTTCGATCCCTTGCTATGGCGGGAGCTCAAACGGGTGGTGTAGCATTCACAAGAACACAGGATGTCAGCATTGCCGCTGCCGGCTCCGTAATAGGGGGTTTCGAATTGCTCCGTGCGGCTTTCGCAAAACAAGACGAAAGCGGAAGGATGCAACACGTCCTGCTGCTTCAAGGCCACGCCGCTGGGCAGGTCATTGTTCCCTTTCGAGTTCATGGCGTAATTGAAAGTGATCTGGCCGCTCTTGATGGTTGGATCCAGCGGGAGGATCGCCGCCGTGGGGCATCGGTAGATGCTTTTCGAGGTGTTGAAAGTGCCCGACGCGCCCGTGACGGCATATTGCCACAAAGGTTTGGACGCCACGTAGGACGGCAGGGCGTTAAACCAGGCGTTTTGTCCAACCGAGGCGCCGTACTGCTGGTCCAGGTACTGGATGTCGGTAAGGTTAAGCCAGCTTGGGGCTTTTGCGTCATAATTTGGAACAGAGGCAACCGGAGCCACGAGGGAGATGTCAGATGTGGGGAAGACGCCTTTGCTGTCGTCCAGATACATGGTTTGGGCCAGGCCCCATTGTTTGAGGTTGCTGGAACAGGCGGCGCGGTTGGCTTCCTCCCTGGCCTTGGCCAGGGCGGGGAGCAGCATGGCGGCCAGAATCGCGATGACGGCGATGACCACCAGCAGCTCAATGAGGGTGAAGCCGCGATGACGTTGTGTTTTCATGTCCAATAAAACCGCCGGTCCGCCCGGTTTCCCGCGGAGCGGACCCTGAATGTCCAATATAATTGTTGACGCTCTTGATTTCCTGCAACGCGGAAATTCAAACGACGCGCGATACTCCCACGCTCATGTTACAAACTTATGGAGACCATGTGACAAACTTGTGACAATTTATTTGGGGGCAAGTTGTCACAAAAACGTCACGCCACAGTCGTTGGCTTGTCACGCGCATCTGGTTTATTTCCCCTCGTTCGTTGCGCCATTCCAACCGCCTTGCGGCTGGAATAAAGAGAAATAAACAAAAGAAGAAACAACACTTATCACGCTAAAACTGTTTGTATTTATCACTATGCATCCCATGAAAACCCTGAAATTCACCCTGGTGGCGGGGCTGGCCGGCCTGGTGGCGGCGACGGCCCACGCCCAATTCTCACCCAACAAGCTCGCCGTGCTGCGCGCGGGCGACAACGGCCCGGGGCAGGGCATTTCGACGAATGCTTCAGACCTTGCGGGCGCCCATCAGGCGCCGGGGTTCATTGACCAATATGATCCGGTGACACCGATCGTGATTCCGAACACGGACACCGGCACGCAAGGCCCCCTGTTTTCCGTGGCGATTCCGACCAACGATCCGGGGGCCATGTGGTTCAACGGCCATGCGGGCACGGAGGGGTATCTGGCCCTTTCCGGGGACCTCAGCAGTCTGACCTTCACTGGTTACGGCGGGGACATCCTGGCGCAGCAAGGCACGCCGTCGCAACTGAACATTCCCCGCGGCATTTGCGTGATTAACCAGGCGGGCGCCAGTTCCATCCCCTACGAGGGCAGTGATTGGTATGGTCTTGGGGCCGGCACCCAGACCAATCCCAGGGGTGTCGTTTCAGACGACGGCGCGGACAATTTCTGGGGATCGGGCAGCCTGGACGGCACGGAATGGTTCAACCCCGGGCTTTCCGATCCACCGGTGAGCGTGCAGAACCTGAACAGTTCGCGCCAGGTCAAAATCATCGAGGGCGTTTTCTACACCAGCCTGCAGGAAGGGGATGGCGGGGGTTTGTATCCGCAGGGCATATATAATCTGCAGACCGAGGGCGGCGGATTCCCGGTGACGCTGCCGACAGGCGACGCGTTTTTCCTCAATCTGGTTGTCCCGGCCTCGGCGCAATATCCGAATGTGGAAGATTTTGACATGAACCCGCAAAGAAACACCGCCTATATGGCCGACAACACTTATGGCATCGAAAAGTATGTCGAAGTCGAGGGCAATTGGATCCTGGCGTGTTCCTTCGCCATGACGAACAACACCAGCACCGGCACGCTCATTTATCCGGGAAGTTACACCGGCTGCTTCGGTTTGGCGGTGGATTGGAGCGGAGCCAACCCGGTGGTTTTCGCCACCACCACGGAAGGCGCTGGCGGATTCGCCAACTCCAACCGGCTCGTGCGCATCAATGACAACTTTAACTTCACTGACGGCCAGGTGCATGACGTGAGCGCTGACGTCGTCACCCTCGCCACGGGTTGGTCCGCCAACGTCGTTTTCCGCGGGCTGGCCTGGACCCCGAATCTCGCGCCGGCTATCACGAGCAATCCAGCCAGCCAATCCGTCGTCGCGGGCACATCGGCGACCTTCACCGTCACGGCTACTTCGACCTACGGCAACACCTATGGGTGGTATCTCAGCAACACGCAGGATTTTAGCCAGACCACCTCGACCTATACCATCCCCTCGGCCACGTTGGGCTACAACGGCGCCACCCTCCGAGTCGTTGTCAGCAACCCCTATGGGGCGGTGACCAGCACGGTGGCGAATTTGACCGTCACCTCCGCCGCGACCTCTCCCAGCGTCACCTCGCCTGTGCCGGCGCTGCGGGTGACCAATGCTGTCTATGACACCGTCACCATTCCCGTGACCGCTTCTGGCACGAGTCCGTTGAGCTACCAATGGTATCAAAGCACCAGCCCTGGCTCCACAACCCTGCTGGGCGTCGGCGGCGACTTCACCGGTTCTGCCACCAGTACCCTGACCATCAACGCCTCGTCCACCGACGATTCCGGCAGTTATTACGTGGTGATCAACAACGGAGTCGGCTCGCCTGCCTCCAACCTCGTCGCCATTGTCAGCATTATCAATCCGCTGCCTATTATCTACTCAGAGCCATTGAACACGGTGGCGGCCAGCCAAGGCCTGGCTGTGTTCAGCGTGCTGGCCTATCCCCTGGATGCGACCTTCCAATGGTATCAGGGGTCAACTCCATTGAACGACGGTGGCCGCTGGTCCGGCACCCACAGTGACACCCTCGAAGACACTGACGTGCTGGAAGCCGACGGGACCACTTATTACGTTGTGGTGACCTCCGCCGGCGGTTCCGTCACCAGTTCGACCGCGGCATTGACCGTGGAGCCGACTACGCCTTATTCAGCCCTGCCATACACTTCCGTCGGCAGTGTCTATACGCAGAACTTCGACACCCTGCCCGATCCGGGCACTGTTTCGGTAAACAACGGCACGGTCGCCTTCCCCACTGAAGCCACGGCCACCATCGGCGGCACGAACTACAACGTGTTGAACCCGTTTGATTTTGCGGCCCCGCTGGTCACGCTGGTTGTGTCCAGCAACGCCGCATTTGGCGGTCTGAACCTCCCCAGCATGGCCGGGTGGTACTCCTCTGACTTGGGCAACGAGCAGATCCAAGCCACGTCAGGCGACAACACCACGGGGCTGATTGTCAGCTTCGGTTGCACCAATGCGATAAACACGGTCAATCCGCTTTACCCGACGAACAACCGTGCGCTGGGAATGATCTCTTCGCCGGCCACTGCGGGCACCGGCAATGCCGGCAATCCCTCTGAAGGGATTTTTGCCCTGCGCATCCGCAACCTGAGCGGGCACACTCTGACCAGCTTCAACCTGAGCTACGTCAGCGAATTGTGGCGCAACACCACGGCCACCAACATTATGACGAACTGGTTCTTTGTAGATCCGTTGGGCACCAATACAACTCCCACCAACAACTGGACGGGCGGCCTGACGAACCTGCAGTTTACGAAGTCGGCGACCAAAATCTGGGGCACCAACGCACCCATCCTGACAACCAATATGTCCTTCGTCAATGTGCCGCTCGGCACCAGTTGGCCGGAAGGCGGCATTCTTTGGATTGTGTGGGAAGAAACGACCGCGTTGAGCGGCGCGCAGGGCATCGGCATCGACAACCTGGTCTTTTCCTCGGGCGGGCCGGGGTTGTCGATTTCGCAGACCAACATCCTGGGGGTCAACTCGGTAGCCATCACGTGGCCCCAAATGTTCACCTCCTACTCGCTCCAATATAACTCGTCCGCGAGCGCAACTGGCTGGCAAAACCTGACAATCTCGCCGCCCGTGGCGGAGACAACTTACCAGGGAATGAATATCGTGACCATGCCGGCCAGCGGAACGCAGGAGTATTTCCGGCTCGTGGCTCCTTGATGATGCCTGGCTAAAGAAGAAAACTCGCGAGCGGGGCGGGCGAAAGCCTGCCCCGCTTTTTTAGAGGCCACCGGCATAAAACAGCGGATAAATCGTCACTTAATCGTCACCGAACAGTCGTTGGCCCGCCATCTGACTGTGGGTTAATGGCCGGGCATTGATTTACCAACCCTTAACGGTGCAATGCCAATATAAACCACACAGTTCCCTCAAGCGGGGCCGGCGAAAGCCAGCCCTGCTTTTATTTTAACGCCAAGAGGCAGACCCTACTTTTTCCCGGGGAGAGCTTCCGGTTCCGGCGTTTTTGCCGCGGCGGCGATGTCCGCCAGTTGTTCGTCGAGGACCAGCACGCCATGAGGGGGCAGATCGTAATTGCCGCTGAAAGTTCGCTCAGTCAGGAAGTCGTGCATGGGCTTGTAAAAGCTGATGCGCACCGGCGTGTTCTGGTGGTTGAGGAGAAAGTAGATTTTGGCGCCGTCCTTTTGCCGAAGACTGACTTCAACGGTGTCGGGCACTTTGAGCAAGGGGTGCAGGAGGCAGATGGTGCGCAACCAGGCCACGAGGTCATAATAAAAAGCCTGCTGCGAGATCGTGCCGATATAAACGGCCTTGCCCGCGCCGAAATTGTTCAATGTGACGGCGGGGCGCCCGGCATAAAAGTCCCGGGTGAAGGAGGCCAGCACCTGGCAGCCTTTGGTCTCGATTACGTCGCACCAAATCCGCGTTGTATGCATCTGGCTGGTGTGGAAATTGCCTTTGAAAGCCAGATGGTTCTCCTCCTCGCAGGGCAAGGGGTCGAACTCCGACACTTCCAGGCCGAAAACATCGGTCAAATCGTGCGGCATGCCGCTGGCCGCCGCCATGTGATGTTCATCGACCAGCCCCGTATTGCAGGTGGCGACGAGCGTGCCTCCGTTATGCACATAAAGCTTCAAGGCGTCTGCCTCCCCTCCGGCCATCAGGCTGAGCGAGGGGACAATGACCAGTTTGTATTTGGAGAGGTCCTCAGTCGGCCGGGCAAAATCGACCGCGATGTTGCGATCATGGAAGGCGGAATGAAAAAGTTGGACATGCTCGCGCAAATTGAAATACTTGGTCGGCTGCCGGGGCAGGGAGAGAGCCCAGTCGTTCTCATGGCTGTAGAGGATACAGACTTCGGCCTTGACTGAGGTTCCCTTCAAAAAGGGGGCCAGGCGCTTAAGCTCCTGGCCGATCTGACTGATCTCCTTGTACACCCGGTTTTCGCCGCGGCCGTCGTGCGTCAGTATGCCGCCGTAGAATTTCTCCGGGCCGATGCGCGGTTGCCGCCAGAAAAAGTAGAGGACCCCATTGGCGCCGCGGGAAATGGTCTGGTAAGTGAACAGCCGCACCACGCCCGGGCGCACCAGCGAATTGACATCCTGCCAGTTCACATGGCCGGCTTTCTGCTCGATGACCCAGAAGCCCTCCTCGCCTCCCGGCAGTTTGGCCCCGGCCTTCTTCAGCGACCGGAGCATGTCCAGCTCGCAGGCGTTTTCGGACGATTTGGATTTGATGGTGGCGTTGCTGTTGAGCGACACAAAATCCAGCGTGTCGCCCATGTCAAACAAATCCAGGTTCTGGCCGAAGACGCGCAAATTGGTCGTGACCGGGGCCTGGGGGGTCAGTTCCCGCAGCAAATCCGCCTGCATGCGGACGAAGGCCACGATCGTGTCGCTGCTGAAGCGGCGCCAATCCAGAATCAAGGCCGGGTTGTGGGGCGCGGGCGCGGTTTTGGGCATCGGCACATGGTCCCAATCGTTGACGACCTGCCCCCAGAAGCGGGTTCCCATCATGTTATTGAGATGGTCCACCGTTCCGTATTTGGCCTTGAGCCAGGCATGCCAGTCCCGCTTCGTTTCCTCGTTGAAGCAAGGCAGCATGGAATGGGCCCCGACGTTGTTGTCGATTTGCCAGCCGATCAATTGGGGATGCTTGCCCAACGCCTCAGCCATGGCCCGGATGATCCGCTTGGAGTATTCCCAATACAGATCGCTGTTCAAACAACAGGCGTGGCGCGTGCCGGAGGAGAGCGGCAACCCGCGTTCGTCCACGGGCAGGATTTCCGGATGGTTCCTGGTCAGCCAAATGGGCGGAGCCGCGGTGGGAGTCCCGAGAAAAACCTTGATGCCCTCGCCGCCCAACAAATCCATGACCCGCTCCAGCCACTTGAAATCATATTCGCCCTCGCGCGGCTCGCACAGTCCCCAAACGAACTCGCCCATCCGGACTGCATTCATCCCGGCGGCCACCATTAGTTCGATGTCCTGTTTCCAGCGCGCCTCGGGTTCCTCGGCGGTGCCGGCATAAGGATAGACCCAATGCTCCGGGTGATAGTCAGCTCCGAAATACATATGAACTACGATTCAGACCGGTGTCTTGCTCCAGAATAACGCCGCCGGCCCGGCAAATGCAAGGAGAGAAAGCGACAACAAAGTCT
>Ga0224554_1000478_pt1 | contig 32999 bp, 30 predicted proteins | sample 714S22024metaG_FD_180666 | JGI IMG/M metagenome (GOLD analysis project Ga0224554, IMG submission 180666) | Peat soil microbial communities from Stordalen Mire, Sweden - 717 S2 20-24 | ecosystem: Environmental > Terrestrial > Soil > Wetlands > Peat | place: Sweden: Norrbotten County, Stordalen...
CTCGGACTACCTTCACTGTTCGGGAACTACTAGCGTAACTTCTCGAACCGCCGTGTACGGACCCGTTCGCACGGTGGTGTGGCAGGGGTCGGCAGGCGACTGCCGCCCCTATGCCGATCAAGTCGGCAAGGGTTCACCGTAGTGCAAGCACCCCATCATCTTGGCTCAGCCCAGCGCGATGACCACGGCTCCGGCGGTGATGAGCAGGCCGCCGACCAAGGCTGGGGCGGTGAGCTTTTCGCCCAGCAGCAGCCAGGCGAAGACGATGACCAGCGGGACACTGAGCTTGTCAATCGGCGCAACGCGCGAGGCCGGTCCCAGTTGCAGGGCGCGGAAGTAGCAAATCCACGACAGGCCGGTGGCGAGGCCGGAGAGCACCAGAAACAGGCACGTGCGCCGGTCGAGCGAGCGAATCTCGCCGTGCTTGCCCAGCGCCAACACGATGCCCCAGGCAAAGACCAGCACCACGGTGGTGCGCAACGCCATGGCCAGGTTCGAGTCCACATGCGCCACGCCTACCTTGGCCAACAGGGCTGTGGCGGCGGCAAATACGGCGGAGAGTATTGCCCATCCAATCCAACTCATGGAGAATATGGTACGCCGCATTCCACCTTTGGCGATTCGCAAAGAATGCGAATCGCCAAAGGTGGAGCAGCCACCCGCCCGCTCATCGCGATAGAGCCGCGATGAACGGGGCACAGCTTCTCAAGTCACAGGGTTACTTTCGGGGTTGATGAGCGGGCCACTTGCCCGGTGGACGACTGACACAAGGCTGGCGAGGCTGTGCTCTAAACTCGAATTCATGGAGACGGGCAAAGCCAGCAAGACCGCTCTTGGTGTGGCCATTCGCCGCGCCGCGCACCAACTGATGGACCAGCCCCCGGTTTTGGACGATCCCATTGCGGTGCGCCTGATTGGATCGGGCTATCGAGGAAAGATGGGGCGCGCCTCGCACCCGGTGGGGCGGGACTCGCGCGCCTTCATGGCGGTGCGCAACCGCTATACCGAAGATCAATTGGCAGCGGCCGTTCGCCAGGGCGTGGCGCAGTACGTGGTTCTTGGCGCGGGGCTGGATACGTTTGCCTATCGCAATCCCTTTCCTTCGCTGCGCGTCTTCGAGGTGGATTTTCCCGCCACGCAGGAGTGGAAGCGGACAGTGCTGGCCGACGCTGGCATTGCCCTGCCCTCGGGGCTGACCTTTGTTCCTCTGGACTTTGAGTACCACACGCTGGCGGAAGGGCTCGCGGAGGCGGGATTCGACAGCGCAGCTTCCGCTTTTTTCGGCTGGCTGGGAGTGGTGCCTTACCTGACGCTCACGGCCTTTCGTGCCACGCTCGATTTCATTGCGCAACTGCCTGCTGGAAGCGCCGTGAGCTTCGATTACGCGCTTGCGCCGGAGACGCTGAGCCAGGTGGGCCGCACGGCTTTCGACGCGCTGAGTGGCCGTGTGGCCGCCGCCGGAGAGCCATTTCAGCTCTTCTTTACGCCGCAGACGATGGAATCGGAGCTGCGCCGCGCAGGGTTTCAGCGCATCGAGCAGTTGGATTCCGAACAGCTCAATGAACGCTACTTCAAGGAGCGCGCCGACGGGCTGAAACTCTCTGGCGTAAAGCTGGGGATGTTAGCGACTGCGTGGGTGTGATGAATTGAACCGCCAGGCGGGCGCTTTGTGGACTCCCACCCATTTCGCAAAGTGCGCGAAATGGATGGGGCACCCGCACTGAAACTCTCTGCCGTAAAGCTGGGAATGTTGGCGACTGCGTGGGTGTGATGAATCGAACCGGCAGACGGGCGCCTTGTGTACTCCCACCCATTTCGCAAAGTGCGCGAAATGGATGGGGCACGGCGTGGGTATAGGTCCGCCAGGGCAGGCGGGGCTGCGCGATAAGATGAGTCATGCGTCCGATTGCATTTTTTGCGCTCGCTTTAGCACTCTTGCCGCTCTCCGGCTGCGGTTATCACACGCTGGGCGCGGCCACTCATCTGCCGCCCGGCATGAACACGCTCGCAGTGCCGCTCTTTGCCACGCGCACCGAGGCCTATCGCACAGAGACGGTGATGACCCAGGCGGTAATCCGCGAGTTCACCACGCGCACTCGCCTGCGCGTGACGCCCGACGCGAGTGGTGATCCTGACGCTATCCTGCATGGGACGATCCTCAAAGAAGTGGTTTCGCCGCTCACCTACAACTCAACAACACAGCAGTCTTCCAGCTACCTCATCACCATGGTCGTTTCGGTCACGCTCACCGGCCGGGACGGCAAAGTCCTCTACGAGAACAAGAACTACGTCTTCCGCCAGCAGTACCAGTCCACCACCAATCTTTCCAGCTTCTTCGAGGAAGACCCGGCAGCCGTCGAGCGGCTTTCGCGCGAGTTCGCGCGGCAGTTGGTGGCCGATGTGCTTGAAGGATTCTGAGCGGCCCGGGACTATTCACACAATGAGAAACGGCGCGGAGAATCGCTTCTCCGCGCCGCTTTACGTTTCAAGTGGAGAATCCTGGTCTACCACCACCAGGGGCTGAGCACCAGGTTATAGGCATTCACGGTGCCGATGCCGGTGGCAAAATCCCAGCCGGTTCCCGCAGCATATGCCGGTTTGTAACTGTTATTCGAGGTGGAAAGCACGCCGTTGGTGGCGCCATCCAGATAGCAGTTGAAGGAAGCGGTAACGGTCTTCTTTCCTAACTGAATCTGTGTAGCCGTGCAGTTCACATCCATGTCGCCCAGAGTCACATCGTGGAAGACGCAACCTGAACCAACAGCATTGCCTTTGCTGGAATTGCAGGCTGCGCTTCCGTTCCATCCGTACTCGGCGTTTGCAATCCCGTAATAGGTTGGGTTGGGATTGCCCTGGCGTCCGTGCTTTTGGTTCACCAGAGCCTGGATGCCGGCCATTATGGGCGAGGCAAAGCTGGTGCCGCCATAGCCGGGCCACGTGTCGGGAGCGCCGGTGCACGGCACGCCTCCGCCGGCCGGATCGGAGTAGCAGATGGGGTAGTAGTGGCCCCAAAGACCGTTGGCCGCAAACAGAGAAACGTCGGGAATGTCGCGCACGCCGTCACGCGGGACGCCGACAAGCGACTGCCAGTAAGGCTTCGAGTAGCCCGCGCAACTGCCGCTTACCACCCCGGAGATCGAGGGACTGCCGAACGCGCAACCGCTCGGTCCGCCGCTGCCCGAGGCGGTGGTAAGAAATTCCTCGCCAAACGCTGTGTTGCAAAAGCCGCTCGGTCCATAGCTTATCGGCGAGCCGGTAACGTAATTAGCCAGGAGTGTGCCGGCGCAGGAGTCGTTCCATGGAATCTCCGGCATGTAGGAGATGGCCGAGCCGTAAGTCGCCGTGTTGGTCGCATTCCAGTAAGTGGAATTCTCGTTGAGATAGGTATCGCCAAAGTCGGTCCCGCCCACGGCCACGTTATAGGGCGTGGATGCGAGCCCGCTTACGCCGATGCCGTGTACGGCAATGCTCTGATCGGCGTCGCAACTGGCTGCGCCCTCGTCTCCCGAGGAGACAAATACCGATACGCCTTCGAGAGCGGCTATTTCATAGGTGATCCTGTAGGCGAAGTTTGCCGCGGCGCCGTTGTAGGCTTCGCACTCGCCATAGCTGATGCTTACCAAAGGAGGCGGGTCGGGCTGGATCAGCAGATTTTGCAGCGCGATCAATCCGCCGAAGGTGGTTGTGGTGTCGGCGCATGAGGCAAGCACGATTGCGGCACTGGGCGCGGATGCCGAGGCGTACTCCGCATCGATGATCGCTTCCACATCATCACCATTCACGCCAGGATCAGCGCAGTTGTTCAGCCAGCCAGCCTGCGGATGGACCTGCGTGAAGGAGCCGGAGGTGTATTTTGAAAGGCCGAAGGTCTTGCGGAATACGGTCCAGTCATTCGTGGAATAGACATTGGTATCTTCAATGACCACAATGGTCTGGCCCTTGCCGGTAATGCCGGCCGCAAAGGCTGGGTTGAGGTTGTAGATGGTGGCCAGATCCGCCGGAACGACAGCGTAATAAGTGTTTGGGCCTGCGGTGAAGGTGTAGTTGGGCTTGGGTTTGGCCTCGTGCATGGGCCGAGGCCTGAAGTCGTTCAGCGAGACGATGCCGGCAACTACCGGCGCAAGAGCCGCGGGAATCTTCGGGTCGCTGGCGTTTGCGATATGGCGCGCGCCCTTCACCTGGTAGTTGTGAACCTCAGTGCCGAAGGCCTCGCGGACCTGCGCTGCCGTGCCGGAAAAATCGATGAACACTTTGTTCGGATACACTCCGTTGACCGTGAATCCGTGCGCCGTAAGCCAGCCGGTCACCTGGTCGATGTCGGCCTGAGCCACGCCGTAGTTCGCGCCAATCTGCTCGGCGGTAAGCCACTGGTGAAAGTTGGGCGAGCTCTTGTCGTTAAGGCTGGCGGCGTAGACGTCCAGAGCCGCCTGCTGCTCGGGAGCGCGACTGAGAAGCAGTTGCATGTGACCGAGCGTCAGCCCATCGTCTACCGGGCCGAGGTCGTTGGCGGGGGTGGCCTCCGGACGGGTGTTGCCCGCCAGCGTCACTTGTACCGCATCGTTGATTGGCCCGACAATTCGGGCGTTGGAAGCGGAGGCGGTCTGGGCCGCGGCTGAGAGAGCAAGACTGGAGACGAAAATCATCATCGAGGCCAGGCTCAAACACCGGCGTGGATTATTCATCGCACTTCTCCTTGGAGATGGGGAATTCACAGAGACGGGGAACCGTGCCTTCCAGCGCGTTGACGGTGTACCAGGTTTGCCAGCGAGGGGAAGTCGCGCGGTCGAAGCCCTGAGTTGCCCCACAGTCTAGCAGGTACAGAATGAAACGATAAAGAAAAATCAGCGCCCCGAAGGCATGAATTATCGAAAGACGCCGGAAAGACCCATAGCATGGCTGAGGTAACCTGCGCTGACTACTGGCAAGTTACCCCCTTTCGGCCAATAGCCAGACTAGTTCGACGACGCCTTCCACGCGCCTTTCGGCAACTTTCCACTCCTGTTTTGGTTCATTTTGGCTGCGCGGGGCTGGCTTTGGAGCGCTGGGGAGGGTATTCTGGAGCCGAATGATCCACGCATCCATCAGCCGCGCCGCCCCTCAGAGACCGCTCCCGCGGAGACTTGCTCGATGACCGCCGCGCGCTGGGGCGCCGGATTCTCCGCGACAGGCCGCTTTGTGGCGGAGATTGAGGCCGCGGCCGCCGGCCAAGGCGCGCTGAAACCTGGCTACGTGCTGGCCGGCGACGAAACATTTCTCCTTGACCGCTGCCGCGCTGCCGTCCTCAAAGCCTTTGTGCCGCCGGATCTGAGGGATTTCTGCCTCTCCGACCTTGATCTTTCCGGCACCTCAATCTTCGAGGTGCTCGACCGCGCGCAAACCCCCTCGCTGATGGCGCCGTTCCAGGCCATTTTTGTGCGCAATGTGCGCCAGCTTTATACCCGCGGCGCAAAAAAGGATGAGTTTGCCGCATTGGAACGTTATTTTCGCTCGCCCAACCCGCAGGCGCTGATCATCTTTGTCGCCGATTTCGTGCGCATTCCCTCCGATGTGCGGCGCATGGAGTTGGACGACAAGAACCGCTTCGAGCGGCTCACTGAAACCCTGGGAAACCACTGCGGCATGGTGGAGCTGGCGCGGGTTACCGAGGAAGACGCCATGCGCTGGGTCGCGGCCACCGCGCAGGAGTCCGATGTTCGCGTCGAGGCGGACGCGGCCCGTGAACTGGTGGACGCGCTGGGCGCGGATATGATGCTGATCTCTTCAGAGCTGGAAAAGCTTCTGCTCTACACCCTGGGCCGCGGGCGCATCACTCTGGGCGACGTGGAAACCATGGTGCTGGCCGCCAAGCAGCGTTCGCTCTACGAGCTGACCGACGCCATCAGCGCCCGCGACCGCGCGCGCGCGCTGGCGCTGTTGCAAGGGCTTCTGAATAGCTCCGATGCCGGCGAGGACGCGGCCATCGGCCACCTCTACATGCTGGCCCGCACTTTCCGCCAGATGCTGGTGATTCTGGAAAAGAATGTCCGGGATTCGCGCGCCATCTGGCAGGCGTTGTGGCAGGGCTTCCGTATGCCGCCCTTTGCGGCCGACGACCTCATCCGTCAAGCCCGCCGCTACAAAAGCCGCCGCGACCTGACCCGTGCGCTCCGCCTGATTGCCCGCGCCGATCTTGAATTGCGCTCCTCGCCGCCCGACAAGCGCCTGGTTCTGGAGCGGTTGGTCTACGAATTGGCCTCCGAACCGAAGCCAGTTTCGCCCATTTTTGCGCCCATTCAGCTCTCCTTCGAGGCATAGCCAAGAAGGCCCGGCTTCGTTAGCCGGAGCCTGCTCTAGTCCACGCCCCGCGAATTGAGCCACGGGCCATACTCCTGATCCATGCCCTCGATGTGCTCGGTGTACGATTCGCGCAGCATACAGAGCAGCGGCCGCATCTGCGTCTGCTCACTGTGCTGCACGCGATGGGAAGACTGGAGAATCTGAGCCAGAATGCGCTGGTGCTCGGCGCGGTGTTCAGCCATGCCGGGAAACTCATACCGCTCCAACAGTTGTTCCGCGCTGGAAAAGTGCATCCGCGTGAACTCGATCAGCCGGTCCAGCACCTCGCTAATCTGTTCCCGGCACTCGCCATGCACCACCGCCTGGCGAAGCTCGTTCATCGTGTCCATCAGGATGCCGTGTTGGTCGTCCATGGCTCTCACGCCAACGCTGCCGGCGTGGTTCAAAGATAAAAGGGTCACAGAGCCTCCATAAATCACTGAAGGGAATATCGGTCGCAATGAGCCGAGTTTTCAGGTAATCTGCGTGGCCCCGGTGACGAAGGTTTGGCCTGGCTCACTCGTGTGGGCAGTTTCTTGCCAGGGCAAGCGGGCTTTCCTTTTGTCGGGAGGCCTGTGCGCCCGCGGATTTCTAGCAATTGAGGAGCACAATGGAAATGGCCGCTATGATTACTCCGGCAAATCTCATCGCCGCCTTGCTCACGCTCACGCCATTTCTGGCTGCGGCATTCTTTCCGCAGTGGGCAGCTGGACGTGTGCGCTCGCTTCCGTTGTGGGCGCAACTCGTTTCTCCGGCCGCCTTGTGTGTGCCTTATTTGCTGGTGGCCGTTGCCGGCGGCATCTTCCGCTGGAGCTGGCTCGTGTTGTATGCGCTGTTGCCCGTGGCCGTAGCGAGCCTACTTTGGCAGGCGGGGCACGCGGATCAGGAGCAGCACGGCAACTGGCGCGATTTTCTGGTTCTCGCCACACTGGGCTTGGCTGTAGATCTGCGCTGGTTTGAGGGCGCATGGCCGGCTCATCTGGCCATTTTCAACAAAATGCTGCTGCTCGACGCCGGAATCTACGGCTTCATTGCTCTCCGCCAACTGGAAGGTACCGGCTTCGATCTGCGTCTGCGCCTTCGCGACGCCGCCATCGGTTTGCGTGAGTTGGCCTGGTACATGCCCGTAGGGCTGGCGCTGGGCCTGAGTTTGGGATTTCTGCATCTGCACGCAAAATGGCCGGGCCTGATGCCGATTGCCATCGCGTGGATCTTCACCTTCTTTTTCATTGCCGTTCCCGAAGAACTCTTCTTTCGAGGATGGCTTCAGAATCTCCTGGAGCGCCGCGTGGGCCGCACTCCCGCGCTGTTTCTGACGGCGATCCTCTTTGGCCTCGCCCACTTCAACAAGCGCGCGGCTTATTTCAACTGGCGCTACGTTCTGTTGGCCGCCGTGGCAGGCATATTCTATGGCCGTGCATGGCGCAGCCAGCGCCGCGTGGGAGCCTCGGCCATCACTCACGCTTCAGTAGACGCAATCTGGTCTTTATGGTTGGGGTGAGGTCATTGCTCGGTGCGTGTGCGCGTAGGTCAGGTAGCCCAGCCCCACACGCATATTATGGTCCACTGGTCCCGGAACGGTGAGGCCAAGGGTGATTCCCAGGATCGCGTGCGCCATGGCCAGCGTGTAGAGGTTGCGGTAATTGACAAAGAGTAGGCAAGCGGCAAAACCCCAAAACAAAGTAACCGGCACGAGAATGGGGTTGGGCAGATGCGCCACCGCAAAGATGGCCGCGGCCACAACCGCCGCGAGTTTTGCGTCGGGAAGCAAGCGCAGGAATCGCGGCAGGAAAAAGCACTGCAGCAGGAACTGTTGCCCGAAGGCCCAGATGGCATAGCCCACATAGGATTTGACGAAGGCAACAGGGCTGCCGGGCAACTGCAAAGTGTGCTGCGTGTAAGCAAGGGCGACAGCCGCGGCGGTCCCGAGCAACGCCAGTCCCACTACCCAAAGTGAGCGAAAGAAGTTTTCCCCGCTCAGCCCCATCGCCTTCAGGCCCTCGAACGATTTCAAAGTGATGACCGCAATCGAGATGGCCGCGACCCACCAGAGCATTTTCTGCCACGGGCGGGGCGTCCATACGACGAGCATGATCAACCCGTAGCCAACGGCAAGTTCTACTATCTCGCGCCGCCGGCTCCGCGTCTCAATCAGGTCGCTTCTCTCCAGAATGGAAACCGTGTTGCCTGCCATGCCTCCGATGTTAGACGAATTCCCGGCGCTCATTCGAGCAGAATCTCCGGTTCCGCAACAGATCCTTGTGGTTGGCCGCGCGTGGTCAGGGTCACGGCCGCAATCAGAATGAGGCAGCCGCCTGCCCACGCGAAAGGACCGAGGTGTTCGCCGAGCAGCCTGACGCCCAGATAGGAACCGAGCGCCGGCTCTATATTCAGAAAGACTCCGGCGCGCGATGCCGGCACATGGTGGATGCCCCAATTCCACAAGAGCGTAGTCGTGGCCGTGCACAGCACGCCGCTGATGGCCAGCGCTACCCAGGCGATAAGGCTCACGTGAGCGAAGGGCATCGGCGTCACCTTGGCGTGGGTCAGAGGACTCAACACCCACGGCCCCAACACCCAAACAGCCAACATAGTGGTTCCTGAAAAAATGGTGTAAGCCGTCACCACCGTCGGACTGTGCGTCTCCATCAGTTTCTTGCTGAGCAGAATCCAAGCCAGCGCGGTAAAGAGCGAGGCCACGATCAGCAGGTCTCCGGTGAGTGTCGGTTCTCCATGCGTTACCGGGCCACGGCTGCCGCCCAGAGTGATGAGCGCCGCGCCTACAGTGGAACCGAAGAGGGCCAGCCAGGCGAAGCGGTCAAGCCGTTCTTCGGCTGCCCGCGCGCCGGCAAAGAGCGGGGCCGCTGCGGCCAGCAACACCGGCATGGCGCCCACCATCAGCGAGGCGTGGCTGACCGTAGTGAGCGCCAGGCCGTGAAACTGGATCAGAAACTGAACGGGCACGCCGAGAAACGCGCAGACCAGCAGCAGGCGCACCTCGCTGCCGGTGAGCCGTACCCGCCTGCGATGCATCAGCGCTACCGGCAACATGCCCATGCAGGCAAACAGAAAGCGATAGAGCACCATATGCTCCACGCTCATCTCATTCAGCGCCAGCCTGCCAAAGTAGAAGCCCGTGCCCCACAGGCACCCGGCCACAAGGCATGCGCCGTAACCCAGAAAACTGATGCGTCGGCCTGTTTCTGCGTGCTCTTTCATCCTTCTCCTACTGTCGCACACGCGCCGGGAGGTCTGTATCACTGCCAAAGACCAGCCGCATCAGCGAGAATAATGGTCGATGACAAAGCGGCTGGCTAGATCGAGATCTGATGTGGCTGCGCGCCTGCGCGTGGGGCTGTTGATGGCCGTGGCCAGTGCGGCGTTCTGCGCGCTTCCATCGGCACTGGCGCAGGGGAGTCTGCTCGACGCGCCTAAGCCCTCCCACTCAGTCCGGCCGCCTGCGCTGCCTGACCGGCTTCCAGACAAACCATCTCAGCCCCCGGCGTTCAAAGTTCCAGTTGAGCCTTTGGGCTTTTCCGCGCCGGGACCGCTTTACCTGGGCCAGCGCAACAGCCTCGTTTCGCTTGACTTCCTTGATGAAGACCGGCTCCTGTTCACCTTTCGCGTGCCGGGATTGATTCGCCGCGAGGCCGGTGAGGAAGAGGCGCGCCAGATTCGCGCCGTGGTCCTGGCATTGCCTTCAGGCGTGGTTCAGGCCGAGGCCCTCTGGACAGTTCACGACCGGCAGCGTTACCTGTGGATGCTCACCGGCGGCCGCTTTCTGCTGCGCGATCGCGACAACCTCGAGATGGGTAACGCCACGCTGGAGTTGAAGCCCTTCCTGCGCTTTCCAGGACCGTTGCTTTGGCTCGAGATGGACCCCGCGCAAAAGTTTCTGGTCACCGACTCGCGCGAACCGGCGGCCTCGGTTGGCAAGGAACCGGACGGGGAAAAGCCTGCCGGCTCCGATTTATCGGTACGTGTCCTGCGCCGCGACTCCGGCCAGGTGATGCTGGTCAGCCGCTCTCCCTCCACTGTCCATCTGCCCATCAACTCAGACGGTTACCTCGGAAGTCTGCGCTCGAGTGGCGACGCCTGGATGCTGGATCTGAATTACTTCAGCGGCGGCAGCAGAATGCTTGGCAGGATAGACTCCACCTGTTCGCCGCTCTTCGATTTTCTTTCCGAGCATGAGGTGCTGGTGACTACCTGCACTGACACGGGCGCCGGCAAACTGGTGGCCTTGACGACCGATGGCCGCCGCCTTTGGGAGGCGCAAACGTCCGATGAGTCGTTCTGGCCGCTAGTGGTCAGGTCGCCGGATGGCTCGCGGCTGGCGCGGGAGGCTCTGGCCATTAATCACCCGGTCAACGCCCGCTCGCCTGTCAGTCAGGACGACATCAAAGGACAACTGGTAGAGGTTCTCGATGCGGCTGACGGCAAGGTTGCGCTGCAAGCGTCAGCCACTCCGGTTCTCGATGCGGGCGGAAATGTGGCCATTTCGCCTTCAGCGCGTCGCGTGGCCGTGCTCAGTGGCGGCGCAATTCAGGTTTTTGAGCTGCCGCCGCCTCCGCCACTCAGGGACACCGTCGCTCACCCGCCTGCCCGCTGACTTGGACACTTGCCCGAGTCCCGCAACCCCCTTGATTCTGCTACACTGATTCAAGCGCAATCAAGGGGTCAAACGCGCCAGGCCGCGCCCCGTAGATACGCTCCTGCAACCCATGTTCGGGGAGTGGCTCAGCCTGGTAGAGCACCTGGTTCGGGACCAGGGGGTCGGAGGTTCAAATCCTCTCTCCCCGACCATCAAGTCTCATAGAATCAATTAATTAGAGAACTGCCAATTCCGGGCTGAGTCGGAACTTGGGTCCATTTGGGTCCAATAAGAGAACCCTTGGTTCCGAGAAGTCTTTCCACGTCTTCTACTGCTCGACGTGCGTCCGCCGGAACCGAATGAATGTACGTGCCACGCGTGATTTCCGAAGAAGAGTGTCCAAGTAGCGCCTGGGTGGTGCCGATTGGAGCGCCCGTCGAATCGAGCAACGTTGCGTGGGCGTGCCGGAACCAGTGCCAATTCACTCCGGTCAATTTGAGCGTTTTGGCGGCTGGCTTGAGTTGACGGTTGAGCAGATTTCGCCGACTGAGTGGGGAACCGTTTCGAGCTGAGAACACCAGAGTCGATGGAGTGGCTTCGGCGCGCTTCAACGCTGCGAGAATCTCGACACATTTCGGGCCGAGGGGAATGCGGCGTTTGCTTCGCTTGGTTTTCGGTTCATCAAAGTGGCCTTCATAGACCGTTTGATTTACCGATAAAAGCCCCTTCTGCAAATCAATGTCCTGCCAGCGAAGCGCCAGCAGTTCACCGATCCGCAATCCCGTCCGCGCCAACAGTGCAGCGATGGAGCGTGATGGCTCAGCGAGATTCTCGATTAGCTCCTTTACGGCTTCCATTTCAATTGGAGTTTTCTCTTCAACCGGGCCGCGTCGCGGAAGTCGTGTTCTCCGGACGGGGTTGTCGGCCATGAAGTCATCTTTGACGGCAGCTTCGATGATTGTTCCGAAGAGGGTCCGAATGTGCATGACCGTCTTCCACGAGAGCCCGCTCTGACTCTTCAGTCTCAAAAAGTTTTGAACGGAGTCCTTCGTAATCAGTCGAAGCTGCGTATGTTCAAAGGCCGGGTTTAAGTGGGCGTCAATCATGTTGTCGTAAAACTTCTTGCTTGAAAATTTCAGCGTGGGGAATACTTCCGGCTTCCAACGGTCTTTCACAAAACTGCCAAAGGTCCAAACCGTCTGTGGCCGGTAATCGCCGCTATTGATCTTGCGCAGCAGATCGGAAAGTTTCTGCCTTGCTTCACGAATCGTGGGTATCTCCGCAACGGGTCCGAGAACCTCTGAGCGGCGAATCCGCCCAAGAACGTTATCGGGTCCAATTACATCCTCCCACCAGCGAGCGACCCACACCTTCTTTCGAGTGCCTCGCTTGAAAAGCGAGCCTTCTTGAAAACACCTTCTACGGGTCATTCGTCCTCCGAATGTTGCCCGTTCAGGTGGTAGTGCGTCTGATGGAAGAGTAGTCCCCAAAGCCGGATTCATCAAGCGTGCCTCAGGCCATTCAGCCAGTCCCGAACCACTGCCTCTTCAAAGCGCAGATATTTCCCGAGCTTGATGTGCGGAATCCGCTCTTTTCCGCGCCGCCGTGTACGTCCGTAGACCCAGGAAACCGGGACGTGCAGTACACGTGCAGTCTCCGCAACCGTCATCAAATCGCAATTCCATTCAATCGACGCCATACCCACCCCCACGTGCTGCCCCATCACCTCTTACGTGCTGCATTCAACCCATGTGTACGTCATGCGGTACGTACACCCCATTTCGTCGGTACGTATACGCCAGAACCGCACATTTGCATCCCTTGTGCGTGTATGTCACGCGGTACGTGAATGGCACGTATACTCGCAGAAAGACGTCACGCCACCCCGCGTCACAGAAACTACCCGTCTGCGACCAATTCAAACGCCTTGAGATATTGCTCTTCGTCGAAATGCATCATTACGAATCGAAACAAATCAAGCTGCCGCTCAAACGCGGCTGCACTGTGGCTCGTCAACAAGTGCCAGATGGATTCTCGAATCAGTTCCCAGGAGATTCCGGAGTTGAATTTCGGAAAGAGCTTGATTGTTCGAGCCGTGGTAATCCTCCGCGTACCCTTCGGGGCAGACAAAAGAAGCTCTTTGGTCAGGTATTTCGACAGATACCGTGCTACGAAGCGAACTTTGACCTGCTTAATGAAGACGATGCGCCCGCCACCGAGGCGATTCCACGTCCTGCTAATCCACTTCTGCGGGATATAGCGATCAAACAGAATATGCAGATGAGGAATCCCGCGCTCAGTAAACTCCGTGACACAGATGTAATTGGGTGGCGTTCCATATTTCCGCCGCAGGTACTCTCGGAACTTGTTGAAGGCCCTCCGCAGGTGTTTCACGGCATTCTCACCCTTCTTGAGCTTGGAAGGGTCGAGGGTGAGTGTCAGGAAGTAGCGGAGGCCCTGCTCTTCAGCGACTTTGCGGATAGCGCAGCGGGCTGTTTTTGCCTTCCTGGGTCCGCAGTAGCTACAAGACCAGGAGCCGCAGTTGATTCTCCGATAAATCGTGCGATTCGTCTTTGGGTGTTTCCCCTTGATGCTCAACCTGCCACAATACTTGCCCCGCCCTTTCGGGCGGGCGTAGCAGTCCGGTGGGTCGGTGTGTCGATTATTCGTTATAGAGTCAAGTAAAGAAGGCACAGCGCCTTCGGCGCTGATGAGGGCTCCGCCCTCAAACTCCCGGAGCGGCTTTTGATCCTTACCGGCAGGCAGGGAGTTTGATTCCCCGCCTGCCGTCTTGCAAGACGCAGCGTGCCGTATAAGTCGCGGGACGGAGCCGTTCAAGAACCGTTGCCCGCTCTGGTTTTCGTTGCGTCCTGCAAACTCGTGATTCATCGCAATGTCCTCTTGGGCGCGTGGCGAACGCTATATGCACGCTCCAGCGCAAAGCACTTTTTGAATCTGCGTTGATTAAACCTCCGCACAGGCGGAATAATTGAAGGCAATTCTGAGAACCTGTGTCGCAGAATTGTTGGAATTGTGCGAAATCCACTCCACCCATGAAAAGGCGTGCTCTGTGAATGCTGAATTGAGAGAAAAGCTGATCGTAGAAGTAGAGAAATGCTGGAAGATTGCGGGCGCTGAAAACTATGAGAGCGGAATTCAAACATTTGCCAAGCTGCTGGATTTCGTGCGAAATACATTCGAACCAATGCGGACTAAAGAACAGTTCAGAGAATTTCTCGACCAGTTGCCAGAGCCTTCTTGGCTGGAAAGACAATTCATAGTTGGGGGATTAAGATATTTGCCGCAAGTCTTTCGCTTTGGACTTAAGAAATTGTCACAAACTGCTGAAGAGACCCTCCCGCCGCTTCCTCGTGGACGGATAGGCATTGATCTGCAACAGAGAGCGGCAATTATTGGGTTTGTGGGAAGGCAGCACACCAAGGGCTATACGCTCGAACAAGCCAAGAAGAGCGCGGCCAAAAAATGCGGCGTGAGTGAGGCTACCGTCCAGCGTGTCTGGGACGACCGGGGCAGCAACAGTGAAATCGACTTCAGGTCGGTGCTGAAGTATCTCGCAGACGGGCCTGGAGCAGAGTGATTGATTAGCCTGGAATTTATTCAGCGGTAGTGTGCGCTCCTTTAGGACCACCAGTCCACGGGATTGGCATTTCGCAAGACTGGAGGCTCTATCCTTCGCGTTGACTGCGCACTCGAATCCCCACAAAGGGGCCAATAGGTTTCGGGAACAATTTCCCAGCACTCGCAGGGAGCGCTTACGGAGAGCGGAGTCTCCCCGGCATCCGCGGGTTTCGGCTTGGCTTCTCACGGAAGACACGGCTCAGGCGTTACACTTGGCAGGTTATGGCATGGCGATTCCGCCGCAGTCTCAAATTCGGGCCGCTCAAGCTGAACTTCTCCAAGTCCGGCGTAGGGACTTCCATCGGCGTTCGTGGTTTCCGCGTGGGCACGGATGCAAAGGGCAGATCGTACACGGCGGCCTCCATCCCCGGCACGGGCCTCTACAGCCGGACGTATTCCAGCCAGGGCGATGCGGCGGGCGAGAGTGCGGCGGGGATTCCCGGCGCTCCAGCGGGGCGAGACAGCGGAATCGGGCTTGTGGTGGGGATGCTTGCTTTGGCGTTCATGGCTGGTGGGCTGGTGGTCTTTATGCTGATGCCCCGCACAGCTCCCGCGCCCGTGACTCCACCAGCGGCTGTGAGCGTGCCTGTAGCGCCGCCGCAGCCTGTCGCTGTGAAGCGAAGGCGGGCCCATCGCTCAAAGCAGGTCGCGGCTCCCGTGGCTCGGCAAACGTCCGAGACTCCGGCAGAGCCTAAATCCGCTCCATGAACTTTCGACACATGCGTTCACTTCTAATTCATGAAATGCAAACCGGAGGAGGCATTCATTAGCCTGATGCACTCTGACCGGGTGTTTGCCCCTTCACTCGATACCTGCTCACCGCTGGGTCAACGTCGCCGAATTCGAAGACGATCCAATCATCGTCCGAATCAATGTCATGCTTCTCGATTCGCGATGCGGTGATTAGTTGTCCGTTTGCTAGCTTTTGTAGAAATAAACTGCCCATTGATTCCCTGGAATGGAGCGTCAGGAATTCTTCTTGTTTCAGCGTTCCCGCCATGAGTTCCAACACATCGCGAGCGGAAATTCTGATTCTGTGTGCAGACATTGTGCTTGCTCCTCTAAACGTTGGACCCTCATTCCATTTCCCTTGTTGTCGTTTCCAATCGGCGCGGTATCGGGCATTTGCCGCATTGTTCTGAATCTGAGGTATCTTCTGCGGAAACTCCCTGATTGGAGCGAGCCACGGAGACGCATCGACGCGCTCAGGGAACAACCTCCAATGCAATTCATGATTCCGCGCATTTAGATCAAACCCCCGCCCCTTGTGAGCTGGAATCAATACGAGCACAAACTGTATCGATTTATGCCGTCTCAAAAAACACTTGATAATTTCGTCCGTTCCGTATTGGTCGTAGTCCTGTTTGCTTTTGATCGCCGCACAGTCTGCGTCACATATGATGATGCCCTTGTGAGCAGGAATTTTCACCTTGGCTAACTTGCCGCGCTTCTCTTGCAGCGCATTCCAAAGTGGATTGTTCTTGAGAGTTGTTGTTTGGTCACACCTCACTTTGTTGATGGTCCAATTAGAACCTTTGGGATTGAAGGCAAAGGTCAGTTCGCATTCGGGTTCCGTGACTTGGAACGTATGAGACTGATTGGGAAACCGCTTCAAGGCCCGGATGAATTCGCCCCAGCGACTATTGAAGATCACGGCCTTGAACCTATGTCGCTTTGGGATGCGCAAAGAGGGTGCAGGTTTGTCTTTTCCGCGCCTCCTCGGACTCATCTCGCCTACGGACAGCCCAAATCCACCTTTGAGACCCAATTGCCTCAAAGCGAAGATGCGCCGCAGGAATTCTTCGTTCAGGTCCTCTATAGGATTTGTACGAAGGGCATTTCTGTCAGAGACCGCGGTCACGTCCGCTACTACATTCTCGCCATTAACTTCGAAGAGAATGTCGGGTTGAGACCCGAGGTCAGGTTCGTGCGTAATTTGTACGTACTTGCTGAGTGCATTGAGCACCGCAACTTCCCATTGAATCGCAAGAGGCGAAGGATCGTCTGGGCTATTCAACCTGCCGACTTGAGACTGAAGAGCTTTTGCTGGCATCCATTCTGAATTCTCGTCCAACATCCTCTGAATCGTTCTGCGAGAGAAGAGCATAACACAGTCTTTTCTAGCGCTTCGGCGCTTCGGCGCGCTCGTGGTTTAAGGCGAGCAGGCGCTCCAGGAGTTCCGCATCGGTCAACGTCACAGGCCAGCCATAGGCCGCAAACACAGCCGCGTCCAACTTTCGATGCGCCTCCGCCAGCCAACTAGGGCGGGCGTTGTAGAGATTCGTGAGTGTGCGGCGCTTCAATTCCTCCGCACTGGCGTTCGGCGGATTGAGCCATGCGTCCCGCTTCTCTACCAGTTCGCGGGCGGCCTCTGCGATGGCCTCCACCAGCGGGGAGTCTTGCGGCTCATGGCCCGGCGGCCAGGGAAACGGGTAGGTATCAAAAGTGGAAGTAGGAGTGTAGCGGGGCCGGTCTTCGAGCGCCGTCCCCATGTGCAATGCCCACACCTCATGCAAGCGGGAATGTAACACACCGAAGAAGTAATCATCATCGCGGGCAAAAGCGAAAGTTGCTGAATCCGCAAGCGTCTCGGAAGACAACCAACAAAAAAGCCGATGTTTCGAGACGCGGGGCGTAATCATGAAGCGCGTTAGCCCGGTGAGCGCTCCGCGCATATCAGGTCTTGGTTCACCGTGCAACCACCACTTTGTTCGATAGCCTTCCCGGTTGTTCTCGCTGCGTTTGGCGTAGACGTTTTGTCGGAGATACTCAAAAGGCATTTCATAGAGAACGGCTTCCGACTCCGGCATTGACGCGCCAAAGTCAATGATGAACATGCCCCGAGGTCTTCGTGTGATGTCCAACCCGTTGACCCAAGGTTTCACCACATCGGAGTTTGGACGCCCATTTGGGTTCAAAGGCGCGGCCAGCATCTTTGCCGCCGCATCCGGCGAAATATCAAACGCGCCTATTTTTGTCGTACCCATGAAGCAAAGTCCAGCATTTTCCGCGAGTATTTCCGCTGTTGTCGTGTCCGCTTCACTGGTGAGATTGGCATGGATAAGCTGAACAGGCATTCCATCGAGGCTGCGTTCCGTCTGTGAGCCATCATCAAAGCCCACCATGGAGACGTGGACGTTTGCGCCGTCCAAGACCCAATCGCGGTCACTCCAGGCCATGAAGATTCCACCGCTTTCAAGAATCCGCTCCAGAACTATGCGGTTTGCGCCTCCCCGTATGCCCTGCGTGGCCAATAGACCGGCACGGCGCGCCTTTTCCGCCTCGACTTGTGCCCGTGCCCTTTCAAACCAATACGTCACCAGATCGGCCTCTTGCGGGACGCGGCCAGCATAGACAGTGAAGAGTTGATCCAAGTAGCTGTTGCCAAGTTCCGTGCGCAGCCGCTTGCCTCCGAGAAACGGCGGATTGCCAATGATGAAATCAGCATCCGGCCACGCGGGTTCTACCAGCTTGCCTTCCGAATCATGGGCGAGAATCGCGTCCCGGTGTTGGATGTTATCGAGCTTGCGGAGAATCGGCTCTGTAGGCCAGCCGATGCCATTGTCATTCAACCATTGCAGGTAGCCTATCCAAACCACCACAGATGCCAGCTCGTGCGCGTAGACGTTCGTTTCCAGGCCGTAGAGCTGCGATGGGTGTACCTGATGCGGCAAGAGCGTTGGAAGGCCATGCTCCGCGCTGAAGAGATAGACCTCTCGCCAGAGGTCAAGCATCCGGCGCAAGGCGAGGTAAAGGAAATTGCCGCTCCCACAGGCGGGATCAAGGATGCGGACGGCGGAAAGTTCCTTGAGCCACGCATAGAGCTTCTCTTCAATCTGCGCGCGCAGATTGTTATAGGCCGCGCCCTTGCGCTGCTTCTCTGCGGCCTCCACCAGCGCCAGGGCCTCCGCCTTCACCGCTTGCCAGCGCGCTTGCAATGGCTCTATGACTACCGGCTCCACAATGAGCAGAATGTCTTGCTTGCTGGTGTAGTGCGCTCCGAGTTGGGAGCGCTTGCCGGGGTCAAGGCTGCGCTCAAAGAGAGTTCCGAAGATGGCAGGCTCTACAGTTGACCAATCGAGCGCGGCGGCGGCGCGGAGCGTGCCCATATCAGGCGAGGTCAGATCGAAGACAGAATCATCGGCAAAGAGGCCGCCATTGAACCAGTGAATGTCATACACGCCAAAACTGTTCCCGCTGGTGGACATGGCCGCGAAAAGCTGGCGGAGTTTGCGGGTGAAATTGGCGGGCCTCGCTCTTTCGAGTTCAATCATCTGGCGGAAAAGGTGCTCAGGCAAAAGGCCGATGCTGTCGGCAAAAAGACAGAAAAGCAGACGCATGAGGAAGCGGGCAACGGCTTGCGGGTCATGGCCGCATTGCTCAAGACTGGTGGCGAGTTTGGCAAACTCCACCGCCGCCGATTCAGTTACGCGGGCGGCGGCGCGCTCCGGGCGGAGCTGCTCAGGCGCGGTGAAGGTGTCTCTCAGGACTTCAAGCGGCGGAAGGGCGCAAGAGGCCGTGGGGACGTTGGAGAGCAGATCGTCCAAGGTGAAGCGGTAGACGTGCGGGCGGGTTCCGGTGAAGTTGGTATGGACCTCGAAGCGGTCTTGGTCACAGACCACCAGCAAAGGCGGATTTTCCAGGTCTTCCCGGTACTTTTCCAGTTGGAGATAAGCGGCGCGGAGGTCTTTGTGTTTGCCTTTGTACTCCCAGGCGAAGCAGCCGCGCTTCCACACATCGGCAAAGCCCTTGCCGCCTTCGGCGGTGGAGACGTGTTTCTCAAAGGTGTACGCGTCCCCGGTTTGATCGGCGGCGACGGGGTGCGGCTGGTGGAGCACTTCGCAGAGGTCTATGAAGTGGGATTGAGCAGCGGCGCGCTCTGTTAGCGTGCTGGCTTTCCAGCGGGTGACGAATTCAGCGAGCGAGAGCGGCATGGGCCATCTGCATTCGATTGAAACACCATTCTTGCAGACTCCGGCGCGGTTGGGGAGTGTTTGACAGGATGCCCCCTGCCTCAGCCTACGGATGTCTATTGACGCCAACAGCCCGATGCACGCTTCCAGAGATTGGAGTCTGCCCGGAGGTGATCTGCATCACCTCAGCCGCTTTCCAGGCCGGATCTAACGTTTTCCAGGACCGATCCACGGCCGCGGGCCTCGAAACGTGCTTTGGGCTGTTCTCGTCAGGTGACTTTCTTGGCGGCTTTGATCGGCTGGGTCCGGCGTTCCCGGTCTGAGAATCCGGACCTGGGGAACCGGATTGTCGCCGGGAGGTTTTAATCTAGATCGCTGCTTTCAAACGTGCTCAGATCTCGCTGGACATCAACACAGACATTTGTAACGTTCCAAGTCCGATGATCTTGGCGAAGTCTGCATCTGGCAACTGTCCTATTAGCCGGGATCGCCGCCTGCTCGGCGATCTCCAGCCCAAAGCCATCGAGAGCCGGAATGGGCATTGGTGTATCCGACAGCAGCCGGAGTGGGCGCAGAATCAATGCAGATACAGATTCGGCAGAACCAGGCGTTTCCTGCGGAAGAGGGCCGCGCAGATGCGAACAGCCTCTGCATCCAGCAGGCTGCCTGCATCTCTTTGAATCTGCTGCAATACGACACCCAGCTTGATCCCCGGCCGATAGGGCCGATGGGCGGTCATCGCCTCCACAATGTCGGCCACAGCCAAAACCTTGGCTTCGGGCAGGATCGCATCTCCCTTGAGGCCCTGAGGATAGCCCGAGCCATCCAGCTTTTCATGATGCTGGCGCACGATCTCGGCAATGGGCCATATAAATGGAATGTCTTTTAGAATCGTGTAGCCGGTCTCAGGGTGCTCGTGAATCAAGGTCCATTCTCCCGCAGTGAGCCGGGTTGGCTTGGTCAGAATCTCGGCAGGTATTGAAATCTTCCCGATATCGTGGACCAGTGCCGCCACGCGCAATCCTTGCAATCGATCCTCAGACCAGCCCATCTCCTTGCCAATGGCGACAGAAATCTCGGCGACTCTGCTCTCGTGGCCCGCCGTGTAAGGGTCTCGCATTTCCATCGCGGCCATCATCGGCGCCACCATCGCGGACAATGCCTCGGTCAACTGTTTTTGTGTAGTAGCGAGGGCGATCTTCCCGGCATTCAGAGCCTTCTCCTGATCGAGCGCATGAACAGCGTGGACAATCTCCTCCGCAAAGTGTTGAAATACCTCGATCGCCGGCGCCTCAAATGCGTTGGGGCGCGTAGCATAAATCACCAACTCGCCGTGCCAACCACCCTCGACAGAAAGCGGGATATACACGCCGGAGCGTATGCCATATTGCATCGCTCGTTCGCGGAAGGGTGCAAAGACACTGCATGTCTCCGTGTCAGGTATATTCTGCAGCTTATTGGTGCGAATACAGATGCCCGTCGGGCCTCGCCCGTCAGGCCCATTCGTTGACCAGCTCAAATGCAGTCCGTGCAAAAAGCCCTTGGCGCTTCCCGCTTCAGCGGCAACTCGAATCTTCTTGTCCGGACCATCTTCAGCAATGCCTACCCAGGCAAGCGCGTAGATGGATTTGTGCGCAATGGCCTCGCAAACAGCCTTCAGAAGGTCTTTGGACGAACGGGCCGATGCAAGCGCCATGGCTGCGCTCGCATAGGCCGACAACGCCCAGTTCTGGGCCTTAAGCCGATATTCTCTCTCCTTTTGCACGGTAATATCGCGGATGGCCGCCGTCACCAGGATGCCCTCGGTGCTCGCCAGCGGGCTCAGCATGATCTCGATCGGGAACTCGCTTCCATTCTTCCGCAGCCCGGTCAGCTCAATCCCTGTGCCGATCTGCTGCGCCAGCGCTTCGGCCGCGGTCCGGGTTCCATCGGCGATCAGCCGCTCCGCGAAGCCCTTGGGGATGATGCTCTTTACCTTCTGGCCCAGGAGCTCATCGCGCCGGTACCCGAACTGCTTCTCCGCCTGAGCATTCAACAGGACGATCTCCCCGCCCTGGTTCACCACCACCATCCCATCCGGAGCCGCCTCCAGAAGGCCACGGTACCTGCCCTCCATCTGCGCCAGATGCTGTTCCGCATCCTTGCCCACGGATATGTCGAAATACACGTAGATCGCCACCGATCGGCCGTCGAGCACAACTGACTTCGATGATGAAATCATCACCGGCACGCACTGGCCGTCTTTACGTTGCACGTGAAAGCCGGGGTGGCCCGATGGTCGCTGCTCAGCCTTCAGGAATTCTGCCTTCACCCGCTCCCGCTCCGCCTCCGGATGCAGCGTGGCAATATGCATTCCGAGAAGTTCCGCGCGGGAACACCCGCTCAGTGCTTCCGCTGCCGGGTTGGCGTCTACGAGTTTTCCGATGCCTACGTCAAAGGCAAACATGCTGCCCGGCGCATAACTCCACGCCAACTTGTACAGACTTTGCGGCTCGTTAATACTGGGGATGGGGGTCATGACCGTCAACTTCCTTGCTCTGCTGAAACGCGCAGGAGTATACGTTACGAACAACGGGCCCCCACCAGCCTCGATTAGCTTCATAATGGAGACATACGTTCGTATGATCAAATCAGAACAGGTATCGAAATAATCAACTGAACCGGAATTTCCATTTTGCCTTCCCGGCTACGGATCGATATACCCCCATTTGCGTCCGCTCGCGATCTTTTTTGCATCCGTTTCCATCCCATAGATCAGGACATGCCCAGCAGGGCCCTTGCCGGGACCAAAAGCCTTCATTTGCCCACTTCGGGGGCGAATTCGTGGATAACAGTGCTCACTTGACGCCAAATCGCCTTTCCACTCAGGGAGCGGCCCCGGAGGGTGCGGTAGACCAGGCTCCAATTATTCGAGTTGCGGTCGAGTGACCGGCAAATCGGAATCTGGCATTCATTTGACCAGCACACGGCCTAAAGGAACAAAAGCAAAGTCTTGGCGAGCTGAGACTATCGAAACTTGGGTCCAACTTGGGTCCAAGTAGTGCCGAAAACCGGGTAAAACGAGCCTATTAGACGCACTACCAACCTAAACGAATCAACAACTTAGCTAATCGGTTGTCGTTTCGGGACCAGGGGGTCGGAGGTTCAAATCCTCTCTCCCCGACCATTAAAATCAATAACTTACACTGATTTATGGCCAGGCAAAACAGCCTGGGGTTCCCAAGAGGGTTCCCACTCTTTGCCAATTCCGCTGTCGGGGAGGCCCTTCAACGGAGTAGCGCTTCCTTTCTCTTCTGCATGTTTTATGTCCGGTTCAGTAAAGACAGCTTCGACTACTCTGCTTACCGCTTCGACGCGTTCGTTCCACCAAGTCTTCGAATAGACATCCAAGGTGATGCTGCCCGTACTGCCGGCGTGTCCCATGTTGTCACGGGCAACCTCGAGACGGGCGCCGTAGCGCCGCATCAGGCTGGCGTGCATGGTGCGGAAGCTCCGAAAGTCGATGGTCTTCGGAAGCCCCAGCTTTTCCGCCACTGGTTTCACGTGTCGGTGAAGCAGGTTATGCCGGTCAAGCGCCTTACTGGACCTATTAGCAAAGATCAGGTCGTCTGGCTTGCGGAACTTCTTATTCCTTGCCCACATTCGCTGCACCGCCCCCAGAATGACGCCATGCTTGTCGAACGGCACCTCACGCTTGCCGGCTTCCGTCTTGACATCGTCGAACTCATTGTCGTAAACACGTTCGTCCACGACAATGCGATCACGAAGGATGTCCTTCCATCGAAGCGCAAGAGCTTCACCCGGTCGCATTGATGCGAAGACGATCAGCATAATCATCGACTTCGTCGGTTCCTTCGCCGCCTCGATCATCCGGCGAATGTCCGCCAATGAAAGAAGCACCGTCGGCTTTACCACCCGCTTTCTGGGCAGCTTCACCCCAACCGCCGGATTCCGGTCAAACATGCCCCACGCTTTGCCTTGGTTCAGAGCGGCGCGGAACGTGCCATGTATCAGCCGGATCGACTTCGGGGACAGGCCGGGAGACAACGTGTTGAAGTACTCCTGGATATCCATCGTCGTCAGTTTGCGGACTTTACTACTGCCGAATTCAGGCAGCAGATAACTCTTGAAGTTCTCCTCGTACTGTTTGCGCGTGGAGTTCTTCAGGTGTGGCCACGTTAGTTCCTGGCACTTGGTGTAGACAGCCTGCACGGTTTCCTCGTCGCTTGCAAAGAGGTGTGGTTGGTTGTTCCGCTCGTTGACTCGCTCCATAAACTGGTAGCCAAGCCGCTGTGCCTCGCGTTGACCAGGCACTCGGCTTTTCGCCCAGGACTTCGTCCGTCTCTGACGCGGGGTTCGGTTGTAATCCCAATAGAAGAGTTTCCACTTGGACCCAAGATCCTGCATCTGGGCCCGCTGATAGCGTTCCTGCTGCACCACGGTCCTCCTTCCGTGGTGCTTCAATCGCGGTCTCTTTGTAGCATCAAAGGCCGTCACTGCACAACCTCCGAGCCCGCGAGGAACCGGTGGATGACTGCCGGGCGGAATCGCACGTATCGGCCCAGACGGATCTTCGGCTTGTCTATCCAGAGCGGCCGCAAGAAGAAAGCCTACTCGGTCGAGGAGGCAGCTCGTCTGGCCGGCATGGAGGCGTCGGCATGGTTAGCTGTCGAGGCTGGCCGTGTTCCAGAGACCGCCGAGCAGTTGCGTTCGATGTCCGGCGCCCTTGGCTTCACTAACGCGCAGCTTGGGATGGTCGTTCTCCTCTGCCAGGGGGCCTGGGAGGCCTAACCCCACCTTGCCGCCGCCCCGGGCGGTCCGGGGCACTGGCGGCTTGTACTCACACCCGTATAAGCTCATCTCCAGAGAGAAAGGAGGTGAGACCGATCAAGAAAGCCGAAGTACCAGGAGTCAAAAGAGTGAACATCAACTTGGAAATCAGCCTGCACAACGCCTTTAAGGCTGCAACCGCGGCCCAGGGTGTCGATATGACAACAGTTCTTCAGCAGTTCATCGAAAATTACGTCAGTAAGCACGGAACCACCGCACCCAGGACGAAGGGACGGCGTGCATGAAGCGCGCCGCCCTTTATATGAGGGTGTCGACCGTCGATCAGCATCCCGAAACGCAACTCCTCGACCTGCGCCAGATGGCTGCCCAGCGCGGCTACGAGATCGTCCACGAGTACACCGACCGGATTAGCGGCGTAAAGGCGAAACGGCCGGGGCTCGATGCCATGATGGCCGATGCCCGCCGCGGCCGCTTCGACGTCGTCCTGGTCTGGGCGTGCGATCGCATCGCACGCTCCACCCGTCACTTCCTCGATGTGCTCGACGACCTGAACCGGATAGGCGTCGAGTTCATCTCGTTCAGGGAACAGATCGATACCGGCGGCCCGCTGGGCCGAGCCGTCGTGGTCATCATCGGCGCCATCGCCGAACTTGAGCGCAATCTGATTATCGAGAGGGTACGCGCCGGCATGCGGCGCGCCCGCCTTGAAGGCCAACACATCGGCCGCAATCCGTTACAACTCGACAATGCCGGAATCCAGCGAGACCGCCAGCAAGGCCAGAGCCTTCGCCAGATCGCCAAAGGCCACAGGATCTCGACGGCCACCGTACAACGCGTGCTCCGCGAGCATGCCTCAACCGCCCAGGAGCAAGCCGCATGACCGAACACCTTCTTGTTCTGCTTGTCTGTCTCGCCGTCATCGTGGTGCTGGCTATCCTTATATGTATCGCCAGCCGCGGCCAGATCTCCACCCTCACCGCTGTCTACGAAATCCGTCAGACCCTGCAACAGATCCTCGCCAGCACCGAGAAGATCGACCACTCACTCCACGACCAGCGCCGCGTTCTCTTCGACGCCCACAAGCGAATCTCCGCAGTGACAAAAGGGGTCGAAAAACCTGTCCAGTAAACCCAACAAAATAAATGGCCGGATCTGCCCGATCCGGCCGTGTCAAAAGGTATGGGTTGAGAGACGCCTGACCCCGGAGAGACCAGAGAAAAATGCATCCGCATCTTCTGTGAAGCCTAGCCGACATTATGAGGAGTAACTTCGAAGATAACCTGTAACAAGCAGAATATATTGCAGTTATTCATATTTTGTACTGTTACTTGATTGGGCCGCCAGATTCTGGTGCGCAAAACCAAGGCGCGTCCGCTTCGGGCAGCCTATGAATTTGCAGGAGCCACCGGTGCCAGAAGAGCCGCGAAGTACGGATTCAACATGCGACCGATGGGGTCCGCGCTCCGAACCGCTGTGGAGAACTGGAGCCAGCGTGGCCCGTAAGCCGCTTCGACTTGCGCTTGCGTCACGAAGGGACTCTGGTTCAGCAAAGGGATGCCGTTCCGCTGAGCCGCGAAATTGTTGAACGCCTGGAGAAAGGCCTGCCAGGCGCCAAGGTCGGTAGGCGCATGAATGGGATCGAGGGAAAAGATTTCCTGATCCTGCGTATACGACAGCAGGGAACTTGCATCCTGGCGAATATGGTAAGAGCCCAGCGGCATGTTGCAGCGGAAGCCTGTGTCTTTGAAATATTGATCGGCGAAGTCGAGGTAAGCGAGGTACGTAGTCAGCCATTGGGAGCGTGGGAACGCCCAAAAAGTAAAGGCATATTTGGCGTCGTCGGGCGTGGCGTGGTAATCGATGATCTTGTCGGGAGCCAACAGCGTAATGCCTCCAGCAAGATGGAGCGCGCCGTAGAGCAGTTTTGCGGCGTCGAAGTCTCCTTGCTGAAGGGCATTGCGCAGCGTGGGATCAGTGATGAATTGATCGATTAGCTGAACCGAGCGTCATATTGCCGATCTCAATGTTGAGCATCATCTGCAGCTTTTGAGCGCGCAGAGCATTTGCAGCGTCGATAATCTGCATTCCGGCCTGTGCGGTAAATGTCAGGTTCGTACTGTCAATCGCTATCACCTGGGCCATCTTTGTCATGTTGACCATAGTGCCCTGCGATGAAGCGCAAGCAGTGAGAGAGTGGTAGTTCCCCACGGCGCGGACCGGGCTCGGATAGGTCACTGGGTCGCGCAAAATCGCCTGGATGTCTGCGACCGTTTGCGGGTAGACAAGTTGTTGGGGAGAGGCAGTAATGCTGCCGTCGTAATTCACAACCTGGTTGGCCATCCTGAACCTCTTCTCATTTGCCCCAACAACCCCCTGTCGAGTCGAGCCTGGCAAAGTCATTTGGCCGGAGGCGCGGTGGGAGCGGTGTCTCCGGTCATGAGACTGGAGAGACTGGCCGACAGTTGCGGATCGAGCAAGACGTAGAAGAGACCGCCGCGGCCATTCTGGCTGCTGGAGCAGTCTGTCCCCGAGAGTGCGCCCTGCTGATTCATATCGCCGAAGATGGCATAGTGATTCGCGCCCGAAGTGGAGACGCCAAGTTTGGCGTGGTTGAAGTTGGTGCCCAATCCGCCGGTGAGGCCAAAGGTCTTGCCTCCCCAGGTTCCGGTGGTTGCAATCTGGACCGGGCCCGGAGCTTTGAGAGAGGGACTCCAGCAGGAAACAGCGGTTGTCGCGTCAGTGGAGTAGATTTCCGGAGTCGCCCACCATGTGGCTGTACGCAAGGAAACACCGCCAAGCACGGCGGAAACCATCTGCCAGGGCGGAACGTTGAGGCGAGACGGCTTGGAGATGAGTTGTACCCCGGTGGAGAGCGTAGTTGCGCTGTAAGTCGCGCCGGAAGATTTCACGCCCAGTTTCGACACCAGTTGCTGGACGTCCGGAGGGCCCCCGTTGCTGACGATCTGATTGTTGCCTGGGTCGGTGACAACACTGGCGTTGCTAAGCCCTTGCAGAACGCTGACGAGATCGTCCTTGTTCAAACGGAGCGCGAAAAAGTGCTGGCTGACTTGAACGTCGTTATCCTTTACGCAGCCGAGCGTGTTGCCGTCGGATTTGCGTGGGAATTTTGGATTTCCGGCAGCCGGCCAGGAGGGCGTTGAGACCTGCATGACGAGACCTTCGCCCGCATCGTTCCAGGCCACCATTCCCTTGGAGTGTCCCCAGGGAGCGCCACACTCCTGGCTGCAACCTTGGATAGCAGGATCGTCGTAGAACTGATCGTTCCAGATGACGTAATGAAATCCGCCATTGTAGACTTCGTCGAATGTTGCGCCGACAGGATCGCTGGTCGTGTCGCCGGTGCATCCATCACCCTGTTGCAGGGTTGGAGCGTCGCTGCTGGCATACGCAAACTGCTGTCCAAACGAAGAGTACGGCTGTGGTGAGCCTCCAAATGGGCAGGCCCTCGTGGCGCTCGACCCGCAACCCGGAAACGCCGAAGCATTGAACTTGAAGACGAACCACCACGCAACGGGGTGTCCCTTTGTCAGCATCGGATACGGGGCTTGGCAAGGTGGAGAATCGGGGGTACCGCCGCCACACTGCGCGATTCCAAGCATGGCAGTGGGATGAGGCGTTGGCGGCGCGGAGGTCTGGTTCTGCTGGGGCGCGGCGCCGATCAGGGCACCATGAGCCAGCGCGATGGCAAGAGGGATCATGGCCCCAACTGTTCTCGCCAGGTTCTTGCTAGGATTTGTCTTGGTCGGTTTGTTTGGCATCGCGGCACCTCGATCGTTTCAGTTGATGGAAGACACATTTGATTGGCGCGCTGGGAAGTGGCATGCGCGCGCCGCCACCGTTCTCACCTCAGTCCACGGCTCCGGGCGCTGCGGGAGCTGGAGGCACTGCCGAAGGAGGCACCGGAGGCTGTGGACCGCCAGTGCCGCCCCCGCCTGTTGGCTGAGGTCCCAAAAGACTTGGCTGGCTATAGGAGATTCCCTTGCCCACGGCATATGTGCTTGCACTGATGCCGAGCAGGGTCAACACTCCCTGAGGGATATCGGGGAGAATGCCATCGGTGCGCTTCTCCACCAGTTCAAAGAAGCTCACCGCGATAACGAAGGTAAAGATGAGCAGTTGAAAGCGAGACATGCTGGCCTGTCCGTTAGCCTCATTGATCAAGGCGTCCAGAGTGATCTTTCCCCGCCAAATCCAAATGAGGATTGTGGCGGCGAGCGCTCCAAAGAAAATACAAAAGATGTAACCACACAAACTCATCACGTAACTACTTACAGTTGGTGTTACCCCCATGACTTTCCTCCTATCTGTTTTTCCTTTGATTCCATGCAACCCAGGCTTTTTCAAGTGCGTAGATGCTGCCACTTCCGCCAAACAGGTAGAGCCAGTTCACATTCACATCGGGCATCTTCCCGTTCGTCGCGTTTGCAACCTGTGTCAGATACGTCGCGCTCATGGCAATCGTAGCCAGCAGCAATTGGACCCGGCCAGGGCTAACCTCGCCTGCCGCGCCACTCTGCGAGAGAAGCCCGGCTGACTGGATGCGTCGAGTCAGAATCTGAAAGAAAATGGTCGCTGCCAAGGCATATAGAAGCGCCAGAACTTCGAGATGAAGTAAGCGAGTCACCGTCATAACGTATCTGTCTCCTTGTCACAGTCAAACACTGGAGCTCAGCCTCTCGTTTTATTGGTTCGCGAATGACTCATCAGACTCGGCTCCAGGACGCGGCTTCCATGCCAGGCTGTAGTACTGGCCTCGATCTCGCGCCCATGGATCGAACGCATTGATAACGGGGTCCAACTCGTTGGTTAGCTCCGGAATATTACGCAGTAGAATGCGCTTCAGTGGGGATACGGGCTGTTCATGCCCATTGGGAGTTCCTTTTTCCATCACTACCGGCCCGGGACCGTTATGGTTTACCCAGTCGATCCCAATCGTGGTGTAGAACTCTGGACGGAAACTGGAAGTGAAGAAGCGATCACTGAATAGCCGCCTTGAAGCATTCAGAATAAAGACGACAAACTGAGTCTCTGAAATGGCATACCCATGCGGGCGCCGATACTCCGCCAGGTATCCCACAGCCGTATCCACGTCCTCGATGTTATCGACGAGAGTTCCATTGGGATGACCGAGGCATTCGTTGATGGGTGTTCCATCCTCATTCACTTGTGCATCGGTAATGACCTTTGATGCGTCGCATACGTGCTGACCATAAAGCTCCCGCAGGGTCTTGACGGCATCCTGCTGCTGTATTTGGGCAGGCGATCCAGGCGCAACTCCCGGATCCATGAAGTCATCAAAGCTAGTCATTTGACGCAGACCATATTGCCGCCGGAATTCATTGAAGCGCGGCACTCCGCGCTCACGATCGCGAATAATGTCGAGCGCCACCACATCAATCTGCTGTGTCGGACTGTCCAGCCTGCTCAGCTTCAGGTTTTGCAGGAACATCGGTGAATTGTGCAGGGTGAGCAGTCCCAGCCTTTGGCGGCCCAGCGTCAATCCCCAGTTTTCAAGCCCCATAGTCTGCGTAAAAGGAGTCGCTTTGCCCTGAAAGGTTTCGACCACAGGAATGCGCTTGACGATCTTGTTTGGGTCAGACTTCAAATCGCGATACTCAAGCAGATCGGGCACGAGCGGGTGCAAGCGATAAACTGAAACGAATTCTTCAGGAAAATTAAAGGGTGACCCGAAGTGATTCACGCCTCCGTTGGTGTATTTAGGATTCGTAATATCGTATCCGTGAACCTGGCTGCCGAGGCCGAAGATTCCCGGTCCCGATGCGAATACGGAATACCACGTTGAAGCTTTCGCGGCATCCTCGGATTTGCCAAAGTTCTTGGCTACTACATCGCTCAAGGCTTTCGACAACAGTCCGCCATTTGCGCCCAACAAGCCATTCCAGTTGCCATTCATCCCCAGGTACAGAGGCTCGTTATAGAGCAATTGCGGTGTCCACTCGATGGTATGGATCTTGGCGATCTCCGCAGCCACGACTAATCGAGCAATTTCGAACAGCTCGTCGGGCGTTACATCGCGATAACGAATAACTTTCTTCGGCTGCGCGGGATCTCGAAGTCCGCTGTCCGCGTCTGGCGTCATCGCGGCGACACGCCTGAATTCTGCGACAAATGAGTTGTGTTCGCGAGCGAAAAGGTTGTGCAAAAAACTGAGGCCGACCGTCCAATTGTCTGGAAATCCCGTCGCCTCCTGACCAGTCCATTCGGGATTGATGGGGTCGTTTGGTCCGAACACCGGCAGATATCCAGGCCCCGGCTGGCCGGCGGCCGGAACCAGAAGCAGCTTTGCCATATCTGATGGATCGCGCTTCACCCGCTGACGAGAGGTGCCATCAAAACCGTATAACTGTGACGCATCCCACCATGCAGTGTTGGTGTTGGCCATGGTCTTGGGTGCGCGTGCAAAGTAAGTGTGTCCGCCGGAATCAAAGGTACCGGGAGGCGTATCCTGAGCAACATAACCTTTATCCATCAGGTCAGCCGGGCGGCAGCCAAGCTTCTCAATGTCTTCGGGGGTCAGCGGCACCTCGACATTGTTCACAAGCTTTGTCGAGCATCCAACCTTCATATACTCCGGTGAATTGTGCCCTTCTTCGAGGTGCGAAAACCAGTCGTGTGTCATGAACTGTATCCAATACGCCGCAAGCACATTAAAGAAGGGCGCTTTCTGGTAATCGCAGTTAGCATCCTTCGAATCGTTCGGTAGGCCATAACCGGCCTGGCACTTATCGGGACTCGATTGAATTCGCGTGAAGAGGCGACGGCTGATGACCTGGGGATCGGGCTCCAACAGCGACAGACGATTTCCGTGGCGATTCCGTGTTAGTTGGTCCAGCCCCAAATCCGGGAATGAAGTCTCGAACTCCACATTCCTCGCAAACAACATGCCCGATGAACCCATGGCTGGATTGAGAATGTCATTGCAGATTCCCGTTACCGTCCGCCAACGGATCAGGTCACCTTTGCAAACCTGATTTCCATCGCCGCCGACTGCTTTGTAATTTGGGTTGCTGGGCTGAAGCCTCATTTCCGGCCAGACCTTGATTGCAGGCCCAGCAACTCCATTGTGGCCCTGTACGAATTCAGAATAAGTTCCTGCGTTATCGAAAAGATTGAATTTGATTAGCCCGATTCTCTGCAGTTCCAGATCCTCCAGAGTCCCAGCAACACCGCGCTGAGCGGGCAGTTTCTTAGAGATGAACCCCGTCGGCAACGAGGTCATGTCGCCCGTGCCCCAATAATTGGTCCAATCGACCCACGGTGTTCCGCGAAACTGAAGAGCCTGTGCGCCGCCCCGGCATAATGCGGTTGCTTCAGAGACCTTGCCCTGAAATCGCAGCCCCCGCGAATCCGGAATTTTTAGTTGCTTGAGTTGGTCAACCACCATCTGAGCACATGCGAGCACAGCCTTTGCCTCCTCCTGCTTCTCCGCGGTCGCATCGGAAGGGCTCTGGCATAAAGCAGGAACGAGTTGCGCATTGAGCACACACACCGCAACAAACATGAAGAGCGCAAAGCTGCGAGACTTCATAACTCCTCCCATTGTCCCCGAGACCAGTCTCAGGCGGCGTTACTTCCGAAGACGGTACAGTGGAGAGACGATATCGTTCTTATCAAAATAATGGCGACGGTTTGCGCAGCTCTAGCAGAAAGTTTCCCGCGATGCGACGACACCGGGGAGTAACGCGCACAAAGACAGGGAGGCATCCAGCCGCGTCGCGATTGAATGCACAATCAAGGGAACGTATCCGTACAACTGACTGAGTGCTTGACCTATGACAACTGAAAGGTAATCGGGCTTATGAAAATGGGGAAAGTGAATGGCCAGATTCCTTTGATGCCACTGCTAATGGATTATGCGAACACAACGACAAAAGTCAAGCTATATTTTCCTCGTCAATCTATTCGAACACGCTCTTTCTCTGGTGTCTCCGGGGTCAGGCGTCTCTAAATCCATACCTTATGACACGGCCGGATCGGGGAGATCCGGCCGTTTATTTTGTTGGGTTTGGCGGGCTGGTTTTCTGACCCCTTTTGTCACGCAGCTTGATCCTGGGCGGCAGGGGTGTGCTCGCGCAGCACACGTTGTACGGTGGCTGTCGAGATGCGATGGCCTTTGGCGACCTGGCGCAGGCTTTGGCCATGCTGGCGGTCGCGTACGATCGCGGCATGGTCCAACACCAGCGGATTGCGGCCGATGTGCTGGCCTTCGAGGCGGGCGCGCCGCATGCCGGCGCGCACCCTTTCGATAATGAGGTTGCGCTCCAGCTCAGCGATGGCGCCGATGATGATCACGATGGCCCTGCCCAGCGGACCGCCGGTGTCGATCTGTTCGCGGAAACTGACGAACTCGACGCCTATTCGGTTCAAGTCGTCTAACACATCGAGGAAGTGACGAGTGGAGCGTGCGATGCGATCGCACGCCCAGACCAAGACGACATCGAAGCGGCCACGGCGGGCGTCAGCCATCATTTGATCGAGCCCCGGCCGTTTTGCCTTTGTGCCGGAGATCTTGTCTGTAAACTCTGCTACAACTTCGTAGCCGCGTTGGGCAGCCATCTGGCGCAGATCGTAGAGTTGGGTCTCGGGGTGCTGATCGACGGTCGAAACCCTCATATAAAGGGCGGCGCGCTTCATCCGCGCCGTCCCTTCTTCTGCGTGATGGTGGATCCGTGCTTACTGACGTAATTCTCGATGAACTGCTGAAG
>Ga0224554_1000479_pt1 | contig 32966 bp, 28 predicted proteins | sample 714S22024metaG_FD_180666 | JGI IMG/M metagenome (GOLD analysis project Ga0224554, IMG submission 180666) | Peat soil microbial communities from Stordalen Mire, Sweden - 717 S2 20-24 | ecosystem: Environmental > Terrestrial > Soil > Wetlands > Peat | place: Sweden: Norrbotten County, Stordalen...
GACTACTTGGGCGACGTACCATGGCTAGGTGAGACAGATGAGCGGATACGGCAGGAGCTCTGCATGCTGGCGGCTGCGCACGCGTACGCTCAAGCTTGGCGAGCGAACCCTCATCATGGGCGTGGTAAACATCACGCCTGATTCCTTCAGCGACGGCGGTCTTTATCTGGCGCCGGAGGCGGCAGTAGCCCATGGAATCCGATTGCTCGACGAGGGGGCCGATCTGCTCGACCTGGGCGCGGAGAGCACACGGCCCGGTTCCTGCGCCGGCGCCAATGCAGGCGCACTTCAGACCGCTACGGTGAGCGCTGAAGAAGAACTGGCGCGATTGCTTCCGGTTCTCAAAGGGATTCTTGATGCCCGTTCCGCCGCCGTTGTCTCGGTGGACACGTACAAAGCTGCTACTGCCCGGTCGGCCCTTGAAGCCGGCGCTGAAGTTGTGAATGACGTGAGTGGATTCACCTGGGATAAGGAGATGGCACGAGTTTGCAGCGAGTTTGGCGCGGGTGTTGTGCTCATGCACACCCGCGGCCGCCCGGAAGAGTGGCGCGAGCAGCCGCAGATGGCGCCCGATGCCTTGCTGACACTGGTGCGCGAAGGGCTTGGCGCGAGCCTGGCTATGGCCGGTGCACATGGCATTCCGGCTGAAGCCGTTGTTCTCGACCCGGGTTATGGCTTCGGCAAGCGATTCGACGAGAACTACGTTTTGCTGGCGCGGCAGGCCGAGTTGCTCGCGCTTGGCCGCCCGTTGTTGGCGGGGGTCAGTCGAAAGTCGTTCCTCCGCCACACAATGGCCCAGCTTTATGGGGACGGGGCGAATGTTGAGACTGCCTTCAAGGCACGGGAACGGGCAAGCCTGGCTGCGATGACCGTTGCCATTCTAAACGGGGCTTCCATCGTTCGCGTTCATGCGGTTCGCGAAGCCGTAGAGGCGGCGCGCATTGCCGATGCAGTGCTCGCCGACGGCCGACCGTGAAGCCGTTTGTCGCCCGATGACGGCGCCTGAAGGAGAAATGGGACGCATGTGCCTGTCAGGGATCAGACGAGAGCTGTCCCCGTTTGCTTCAGAGCTTTGGCCTGAAGGCGGATTAGAATGAACGAAAGGGATGAGCCGATCGAAAACCGCGCGGCCGTTTTCCAGCACAGATGAAGACTACGTTTTCCTTCGGCAAGAATGGCATCGAAGTTTCTGTCCCTGACAGTTACGCCTGCCAGATCGTTCACAGCCACACGGCGTCAGCAATTGGCGACGTGGCAGCGGCTTTGGCAGACGCGCTCGATCACCCCATTGGGTGCGATCCCCTGGTCAAGATAGCAGCGGGCAAGCGCTCGGCAGCCATCGCCGTTTGTGACATTACCCGCCCCGCGCCAAATGAAATCACGCTGCCCCCGCTGCTGGCGCGCCTGCACACGGCCGGCATCCCGGCCGAGGCTGTCACAATTTTGGTCGCAACCGGACTCCACCGCGGCGCAACGCAGGACGAGATTGAAATGATCGTCGGCGCCGAGATTGCCCGCAAATATCGCGTTGTCAGTCATGATGCCCGCGACCTGGCTAGTCATCGGGCCCTGGGCAACACCTGGCGCGGCACCCCGGTTTTCATCGACGAGCGCTTCATGGCCGCCGATCTCCACATTTCCCTCGGATTTATTGAGCAGCACCTGATGCTGGGCTTTTCAGGAGGTCGCAAGCTTGTGGTCCCCGGGCTCGCCGCTCAGGAAACCATCAAGGTGATTCACTCTCCGCTCTTCAATCGCGAGCCGCTGGCCACTGAAGGCTCCATCGCAAGCAACCCCCTGCACGCCGAATTCCTTGAAATCGCGGCCATGGCGCGCCATGATTTCATCCTGGATGTAACCCTTACCGTCGATCGGCGCATCTCGGGGGTCTTTGCCGGAAATCCCGTGAAGGCGCACGCCGCAGGCGTTGAATTCACCGAAACTACCTGCCTTGAGAATCTCCATGAACTGGCTGACGCGGTAATTACCTGCGGAGCGGGGTACCCGCTCGACCTGACCTTTTATCAGATCGTGAAAGGCGTGACCGCCGCGCAGCACATCACCAAGCCGGGCGGACGAATTCTGCTGCTTGGGGAGTGCGCTGAAGGAGTGGGTTCGCCGGAGTTCGCTCACGGGATGCGCACGCTCACCGGGTATCAGGATTTTCTGGATGAAATCGAGAACACGCCCGTTGAGGTTGATCAGTGGCAGTTGGAGAGGCTGGCGCTGGTCGGCGTGAAGAATGAGCTCTCCTTCTACGCGCCCGGTGTCTCAAAGTCGGAGCTGGGCTTTGCAGGCGCGCACACATTCAGCGACCTGAACGAAGCCGTAGCCGCGCTGCTTGAAGGTCTGCCTACGGATGCGCGCGTCGTGCTGGTGCCAGACGGCCCCTACACTTACGCACGCGCAGTCCCTGTCTGCGTCTGACTCCGGCTTCCTGATCGTTCCGCTGCTGCGGCCAAAAGACCAGGAAGCCAGAGGATGTTATCAACCCTCGCAACTTAGACGCTGATATCCGCCTTCAACCGCGGCCACAATGGACGCATGGAGTCGTGATTGACGGTTGGCTCCCCATCGCACTCCACTTCGATGACGGTGGCCGGCTGATCTGGCGCCACCAGTGGCAAACCCGTCAACCGCAGCGTGAATTCGTCCTGGGTGAATTCGATCTTCTGTCCCGTCTTGAGCAGACGCGCCGACAGGACTTTAGGCTTGAGTCCACCGATGGCGATGACCGCCTCGGGCTGATAAAAGCTCAGCCACTCGGCTGCTGGCGTGTGCCCAGGCCAGAAGTGCTGGTGGATGTAGAGCGTGTTGCCTCGGCGGGTGTAGTTGGCATTTACATTGCCACTGGCATTGGCTCGATCGGTACCGTAGATTGCAGTGCCGTTTGTGTCCAGCCACTTGCCTACGGTCTCCAGGCAGGCCTGCGTGTCCGGCGGGATCGAACCATCCGGTTCCGGCCCGATGTTGAGCAGATAGTTCCCGCCTCCGCGCGCGCAGGTCGCCAGGTTGTCCACGATGACCTTCGGCGACTTCCAGGCGTCATCGAAGCGGTTGAAGCCCCAACTGTCGTTGAGCGTCATGCAGGCCTCCCAGGCGCGCCCCACTTCTGCGGCGGTAATGTGCTGCTCTGGCGTAGTAAAGTCGCCCGGCAGGCCATTGCGGTTGTTCACGATGATCTCCGGCTGCAGATCGAAGATCATCTCGTTCATCCGCTCTGACTCCCAGCCTTCCGGGGTCAGCGGCCACGAGACGTCGTACCAGAGCACGTCGATCTTGCCGTAGTTGGTGAGCAGCTCGCGAATAAGGCCATGCGTGTAGTCGACAAACCGGCGGCGCGCTGCCTCGTCAGTCTTGCAGAGGGCGCCGTCTGGGTGATGCCAGTCCATGAGCGAGTAGTAGAAGCCGACGCGCAAACCTTCGGCCCGTGCGGCCTCAACATACTCGCGCACCAGGTCGCGCCCCGGCCCCTGCTTCACGGCGTTGTAGTCGGTAAGCTTCGAATCCCATTGGCAAAAACCTTCATGGTGCTTGGTGGTCATCACCATGTACTTTTGCCCGGCCTTCTTGGCGAGCCTTGCCCAATCGCGGGCCGCATTTGGCTTGGGATGGAAGTGTTTGGCGATAATCTCGTACTGCGCAAGCGGAATGCCTTCGGTTTCCTTGGCCCACTCATGCTGCCCAATCACGCTGTAGAGTCCCCAGTGGATGAACATGCCAAACTTGGCTTCATGCCACCATTTCATGCGTTCTTGGCGCGTGGCAGCCTGTTCCTGGTCCCCGGAGGAGTTGGCGGCCGGCGCAGCATTCTGTGCTCCCTCCAGGCTTAATCCCTCTGCGTTTGCGGCGGCCAGCGCCAAAGCGCCGGCTGCACCAAATTGCTTGAGGAACGATCGTCTTGTGCTCTCAGTCCAGTCCATGGGTTCTCCTGTTTTTTCGCGATAAGCGAGGCGCGAATGCTGTTTTCGTTAGCGTTTTCGAAAATGCATGAAAATCGCGTCGAGAAACTATAGCAGAGCGGCCAAAGGGGCCGCTTCGTGAGCAGGAGGACGTCACCCCGCACATTCAAGTGCAAGATGGCCTGAGCAATTCGGATTGCGATGCGGATTACTGTTTTTCAGTAGCCAGATAGACAACCACGCCGCCGAGCAACACCAGTGTGGCGATGGCGGGAATCAGCACCAGTGGGCTCGTCATTGAGTTGAGTCCGGAACTCAGCAACTGAGGAGACCAGAAAGAGTCAAGATGAAACACCGCCTGCTGACCCTGCGCAGGGCCCGCAGTCGATGAAAACCATGAGAGCCAGGCAAGGCCATGGCGGGCTTGCCACAGGATGAAGGCAACCGCCAACATGAGATTGATGGCGAGCGCGAAGATCTGCGCGCCCAGAATCGGCCTGCCAATGCGCTCAACCGCTGCATTACGCCTGCGCAGTTGCGCACGCCACCAGAGAACGCCGGGAGGCGGCAGCGTAACGCCAGCGACAGCTTCTGCGCGGGCGCTTCGAAACGCGGTTGTGATCAGAACGTAGTCGGCGCAGGAGCGGCAGCTCTCAACGTGCGCACGCAGCTCGGGTGCGCAAGCCTGCGGCCACTGGCCACGCTCCACCAGCTCCCTGACTTCGTTTTCACGTGAACAGGTTTTCAGCATGCCTTTACCCTCCCACGTTTTTCATCCGTGAGCAGGCGCGCAATCTTTCTGCGCGCCCTGAAGAGCAGCAGACGAATGCTGGCACTGGCTAGGCCTGTAACCTCGGCAATCTCGCCGTGGGAGTAGCCCTCAGCGTGCGCAAGCCAGAGCAATTGGCGCTCTCGGGGTCGCATCTTTGCCAGGGCAGGTCCAAGCGTCATTTGCGAATCGCACTGCGCCGCATGGCTGGGTCGAGCGAAAAAGTTCTCGGGAATTCCTTCAATTGAAGCTGCTCTTGGACGCCGCCAGTGGTCGCGCAGCAGGTTCGTCGCTATCCGGAACAGGTACCGCCGGCACGCAACCTCGCCCTCATTGAGATGCGATGGAGCGCCCGCCGCCGAAAGAAACCGCACGTAGCTCTCCTGCATCAGGTCCTCAGCCAGGGCAGGGTCGCCAGAGGTCCGTGCCAGGTAAGCCCAGAGTGACCGTGCCGAGCGCTCGTAGAACCCCGCGAACGCCTCATCATCCATGAGAGGCTGCGCAACGTCGGGCTGCGCGTCGCCGGCAAAAGCACTCGGTAGATAAGATTCCCAGAACATTCGCGTCGGGCGCCTCTTGGCCACTGCCGGGTCCGATCCGGCTCACGGCCTGTCCTGCGGGTTGGCTTGGTTCGATGCCGAGTGGCTGTCGGGAATCAGCCCCAATCGTCCGGCAAGAACCCACGTGATCCCTGCGGACAGAATAAATCCAATTCCGGGCATCAGCACTACCGTACCCGTAATCAGCATGGGAATACTCATGTCAGGGCCTGCCGAGCGCAGGAAAAGCAGTCCAACGCCCAGCAGCACCAGCACCACACCGATTTGCAGCGGCCAAAGCACCCGAGACACGGCATTCGGCATTCTTTGCTCGGGCTCAAACCCCACCGGAATCGGAGCCGCTTCAAGAAACCGCCTGCCCGCTTCAGTGCCCATATACGAGGCGAGCTCCTGCGTCGTTCCGAATTTCTCTATCAGCCTGCCGTGCACGTCGCTCTGCAGCTTGAATATGCGTGACCAGCGGCGATTCTCAAGGAATTGCCGAATCAGCCAGACCAACGCCGCGAGGAAGGCAGCGAAAGCCGCGAAAGCCATGATCGGGTCAACGATTTGGTCGGCTCTCGAGTCATTGGGCGCTTGCGACATCTCCGGCCACACTGCCCGCTCCAGCGCCTGGTCGCGCCGTCCGCCACGCGATTCGAGATGCGTAAACAGGTAGTACTCCGGATTGCGGGCAATGTCAGGGTGCTGAACCAGAAACTGCCCCAGCTGCGGATTGTTGCGGTTAACATACTCTTGGTTTGACAGCAGCGAGGGATCGCGGGCCACCACGGACGTCAGCGTTGGGCTCATGCGGAGAAGCTTGAGCAGCTGATCCTGTGTGTCAGACAGTTCCTGGTCGCTGATAGGTGTTGCCGAGGGCTGCGTCCGGGCCTCGGGCGTAGCGGGCGCCTGGGCAATCACCGTTGCCGGACCAGCAATAAACAGCAGCGCCGTAACCGCCGCAGAAATCAAACCCGCAATTCTTTTTGTTTGCCGCATGTTAGAACCACCTCGCTCAGTGAAGCCTGAAGGCCTCTTCCTGCACCTGTAACGAGTGAAGGGCGGGAGTGGTTAACAGCTCGCAAACATTTGCGCGTTTCCTATTTCGACTCGTCTATCATTGCGGGGTTCCCGAATCTTCAACTAACCGGGAAGGCCCAACGGCGGGAAAGGAACACAGTTATCGCACAAAGAGCTCAATCTCAAGCGGTTGCACGCGCGGTGCAAAAAGCGCGGATCGCCGGATTCTGCATATATGTGGCTGCGTTCTTTTTGCCGGCGTGCAAGCAGGTGCCGCCCCGGGAGCACTGCCCCCGGATGTGTACCGCGGATGGTTCTGTGCCTGGGTGACGCTGATGAATACTTTCAGCCGCGAAGTGTGGCATTCAAAGGACTTCCTGGCCATTTTGAGCGGCTGGATCAATCCTCTGATTCTCTTCTACCTGGTGTTTCTCATCCGCCCCCCGGATGGTGTGGACGCGGCGCATCATGGGCGGCGCCATCGTGGCGTTCATGGGAGCCACCTGGATCTACTTTTGGCTGGTACCCCTGGTTCCGCTAATCGGCCATGTGCTTTGGATCGCTGGAATCCTGATGATGCTCGCGGACGAAGCTTTCGGCCATGAACCGTTTGAGTTCATCGCTCCAGGCCCGAGAACCCAGTCGCTCGGCTGAAGAAGTTCAGCAGGGATTAGTGGTGATGTCCCCCGCCGCTGTGGCTGCTGGAGTGACCGCCTCCACCACCGTGGCCTCCACCACCGTAGCTCTTGGGCGCTTTCCCGCCGCCAAAGGAATGTTCTGAGCTGCGTCCACCGCCGAACATGTGGAAGCCACCCGACCGCTCCTGTTTCGGAGCCGATTGCATGAATCCCCTGCTCGAAGACGCGGCGTAGGAACGCTGTTCGAATCCGCCACGCTGGCTGGGCATTGTGGGAGCGCGCCATGACTGCTGAGGAGCACCGTAGTTGCTCCCCTGTTGGCGGCCGTAGCCGTAGGTCTGCCCCGTTCCGCCGTAGAAGCTGGAACCGTAGCCTGGCCTGGCGTAAGCCTGCTGCTGCCGGGCGGGCATCTGTGGCTGCGTTCGCTGCTGAGCACGGCTGTAGGCGTAGTCCTGGAAGGCCGGGCGAACGGCGTTTTCAGGCCGCGCCGAATAACCTCTGTTTGAACCTGCCGCATACTCGCTTCCCATGGTTGGCCGGGTTGATCCATACCCTTGCTGCGGACGCGTGTATTCCCTGTTCTGCTGGTAGCCGCCGGTGTAACCGTAGCCCCGGTTGTAGCCGTTGGAGGAGTAAGAGCCCTGGCGGCCGTAGGCGTCGCGGGACTGGCCGGTACGTTCCCGTTCCATCTGACTCCGATTATAGCCTTGGCCCGATCCTGCATAACCCGATCTGCCGTAGCCCGATCCGCCGTTGGAACCCCAGGCTTGCGAGCCGTAGCCTCCGCGGCCAAATCCGCCGTGACCGTACCCGCCACCCCAGCGAGCCACCGACGTACTGCGCGAAGAGTAGCTGGAGTGGTTGAACAGAATGGAGCTGCCAAGCCAGTCCAGCGCCCAACTGAGCCATCCGAAGCCCGTGTGCATAAAGGCCGTCATGGCGATTCCCATGCCGAACTGAAGAACCCCCGATCCGGCAAACGACTGCAATGCTCCAAGCAAAGAAAAGCCGGGGTAAGGAGAGATCGGCTGACCGTAAGCATCCCACGGGTTATAAGCTGGCACGTACACCACCTGCGGATTGGGGGGAGCCAGTTCGATATTTCCCTGGTCGTAGCTGACAGTTTCCTGGGGCGAATTCTCAAGCGTTCCGGCCGCCTGGGCGCGCTGGCGAAGAACCTGTACCGTCTGCATCACATCCTGCGGCTGGTTGTAATAGGCATTACCGACATCGGTGGTCCACGCGAGATTCTGGTTCATCTCGGCCAGCACCTGCGGGAATGCTGTCAGCGCCTTCACGCTTGGGTCCCAGTTCTGCGCCTGGGCAGCGCCTGCAATCTGGTCAGCGGAGGCGTATCCCTGAGCGCGCAACCATTGATCGGCCACTGACACTTGGTCAGGGTAGGTGGCTGCGGCCAGCACCTGGGCCAGCAATCCGTCAGGATAGAGTGCGATGGGCGCAAGCATCTCTTCAAGCTGCTCGGCCGTAAATGGCTGGGCGGCAGGTTGCGGCTGTTGATAGCCGGGCGCGTATCCGCCGGGTCCTGCGTCAGCATTAGGCTGGTCGGCGGCAGGCGGCTGCTGACCATAACTGGGTTGCTGACCGTAGGCGGGCCGCGCGTAGCCTTGCGGCTCACTGGGCGCGTACTGGTTGTTATACGGCTGATTCTGGGGGTAGGGAGACTGCGAATACTGGCCACTGTAGGGCTGACCCGGCGGATACGGGTTTGCCTGTGGCCAACCGGGTGCCTGCTGGGCCAGAACCTCTACCTGAGCGAGCGGCAACAGGAGAGCCGCCATACCAAGAGCCACCAAACGCCTGAGGATCATTGACTTGGGGCCGGTTCTTTGGGGCTTCAGGGTTGGCTTGGCGAAGAGAGCTGGGAAAAAATGGGAAATGCCGGCAACGGGGGATGCCTGCGGATAAGCCTGGGGTTTCATGTGCCCTCGCTCGTTCCTGGGCCTCGGGACCGCCCCGGGGCATGACTGTCTGTGCCCTCTACGAGGGCATGTACTGTCTAGACCCGGCAATCCCGGGTTAGTTGCGTGAAATTGTCTGGGGCGGGGCGAAAAATCGGGAGACAGGGGCCCGAAAAACCCGGCGCGAGGAGTAAACCCTTCTTTCCGTTCGGGACCCGCCCACGTGTTCAGGGTTTATCATCAAACCTGGTGCAGGGTTAGTGGACCAGCGCCTTCGTGTTGCGGCCCATGGAGTTTCTGGCGCCGGCTTTTTTTTGGGCGCCGCAGAGGCTGCTTTACTCCTCTGGGCGACTCAGGATTCGAGGATTGGAAGGAAATGCGAGCAAAGACGGCTGTGGTACTGGGCGCCCAGTGGGGCGACGAAGGCAAAGGCAAGATTGTTGACGTGCTCAGCGAGCGGTTCTCAGCGGTGGCTCGCTACGCCGGCGGCCATAATGCCGGTCATACCGTCATCATCGGCGGGCAGAAGTTTGTGCTTCAGCTCATTCCCTGCGGCGTCCTGCGTAAGGGCTGCAAGGGCATCATCGGCAACGGCGTGGTGCTTGATCCGCTGGCCTTCCTGTCTGAAGTCAACCGGCTTCGTGAGCTGGGTGTTGATGTGGACAAGCAGCTGTTTGTTTCCAATCGCACCCAGGTGATCCTGCCTTACCACCGCATGATCGAGCTGGCAGCAGAAAGCGCGCCAGGCCGCCAGAAAATCGGCACCACCAGCCGCGGCATCGGCCCGGCCTACGAAGACAAAATGGCCCGCAGTGGGCTCCGCGTCGTGGACCTGCTTCACCCTTCGCTCTTGAAGACCCATATTGAGGCTGCCTGCGCTGAGAAGAACGCCATCGCCCACGCGCTGTTCGGCACTGACCCGCTGGACCCAGCCAAAATGTACGAGGAGTACGCGGCAGCCGCTGAGCAGGTTCGCCCGTTTGTTGCCGATACCGGGCGTATGCTCAACAGCATCCTGGCCGAGGGTGGGAGCATTATGTTCGAAGGCGCCCAGGGAACCATGCTCGACATCGATCATGGAACCTACCCCTTTGTTACGTCGTCGTCTGCCACGGCCGGCGGCGCTGCCACGGGTACCGGCGTTGGACCCACAGCCATCGGCACCGTCATCTCCGTCACCAAGGCCTACGTGACCCGCGTCGGCGGCGGACCGTTTCCCACCGAGATTCATGATGCCGCAGGCGAGGAACTGCGCGCCCGCGGCAACGAATACGGCGCAGTGACAGGACGACCGCGCCGCTGCGGCTGGCTCGACATTCCCCTGCTTCGCTACTCGAACCAGGTGAATGGCGCCGAGTGGCTGGTGATCACCAAGCTGGACGTGCTCGACACCCTCGCCGAAATTCCCATCTGCATCGGTTACGAAATCAACGGCAAGGTCACCGACGAGATTCCTGCCGACGTGCAGGGTCTTGAGCAGATCAAACCGCGCTATACCAAGCTGAAAGGCTGGCGCGAATCCACTGAGGGCATTACCGAGTTCGACAAGCTGCCCCAGGCTGCGCGTGAGTATCTTCGCTTCCAGGAACGGGAAAGTGGCGCGCGCATCGGGATGGTCTCCACCGGCCCTGACCGCGATCAGACCATGGTTCTACCGGATTTTGCTGCTGCGCTCGACACGATTCACAAGTAGACTGGAGAAGCGCACGAAGGTTCATGCAAAGGGGAATCTGCGATCATGGTCAGCTTTACGGCACGTTTCACCTTCGCCCCTGAAGACCGCGACGAGATCGCCGAGGCCCTGCGTCTGGTCACCAGCGAATCGCGCCGCGAGCCCGGATGCGTTACCTACATCCCGCACCATGTTGAGGGCGATCCCGACACCATCGTGATTTACGAGCAATACAAGGACGCAGCCGCTCTGGCAGCGCATCGGGACTCGACGCATTTCAAGAAGTATGTTGTTGGCGGCCTGCTGCAGAAAATGAAAATCCGCACCCTCGAAAATCTGGTTGCTCTCGTCTGAGGGCCTTCTCCCGTCCAAGCGACAAAGAACCCCGGTTCGCGACGCGGCCGAAGCTCAAACTGAATCGTGATGATGGACGGATGTTTCTGAATGGACGCGCAAGCCATTGACCGGCAGACCATTGCGGGGATACTATCCGATACGCCTATGTCGGGTGCCGTAAACAAGTTCTTCGTGCCCTGTTCCGCTCTGATCGACTCCCGGCCGCTCGCCGGACGTCTGGTCGCGATGGCGCTGGTGCTGGCATTCGGCGGCAGCCTGCTGCATGCAGGACAAAATAAGATCAACAAGCACGAAGATCGTAACGAGATTCTTCAACTCGAGGATGTTTGGCGCACCGCCATGCTCAAGGGAGATACCGCAGCCATGGCCAGCCTGCTGGCCGACGACTATATAGCCATAACCGCCGCGGGGACCCTGCAAACCAAGGACGAGGCAATCAATAATCTGCGTACCCACCACGTTCGTTTCACCACGCTCGACATCACTGAACGGAAGGTGCGCTTTTACGGCAAGACGGCGCTGGTGAACTCGGTCGCCTTTGTGCAGGGCACGACGACCGATGGCGACGTCTCAGGGAGCTATCGCTACACGCGGGTTTACGTGCGCGACGCACAGGACAAGTGGAAGATCGTGAGCTTTGAAGCCAGCCGTATCCGTCAACCGGGCGAGCGCAAAAAGCCAGCCAGCTTCGGACAAAGGGTTAACTAACACCTCGAATCCAACGCGCCGGCTTTTCAAATCCAGCAGTGCAACCTAAATCAAATTCGGTGTAGAATCTAGAGCGAACGGGTTTGGGGATGATCCTCTCTATTCGTCCCGATGAAATCGGTGGGCCACTCGCAGAGTGTTGTGAGCCGCAAGGGTAGAACGCCCAACAGAACCTGACCGTTGAGCAACTCTTCACCCTGGCGCACACGTAAGACGCGACCGAGCTGGATCAACCCTGGATATTGTCCACGAACCTCACGTAAGCATGTGCGCACGTGGCGCAAGAATGGGGCCGATCAAATGAAAAACTCGCAACTGGCAACGCTCAAATTCTTCGCGCTCCTGTTCCTGCTGCCCGGTCTTGCCGGGTTGATCGTCTCCGCCACGATCTCCACCCACTACCTGGACGTCATGCCGCGAGGGCCGGTTCTGACAGAGGAGCGCATCGTTCCGCGCGAAATTCACGGCATCGTTGTTTATCAGACTGCCGAAGAGAACAGCAAACTCAACCTGATTGAGTATTCCTCCGTGGCCGTGTTCCTGGTTGGGCTCGGGTTGGGTCTCGTTTATCTCGAAAAATGGGGCAGTGTGCAGGTACGCGCAGGCGAAGAGGACAACGAGCTGGCGAAATCACAGAGCTAGCGCCAGCGCTCCCCGGTCGCGGCTCCCCTAAAATAGACGAATGCCTGAACTGCCTGAAGTGGAAACCATCGCCCGTGGCGTTCATGAGCGGGTACGTGGCGATCGGATCGTCCATGCCTGGTTCGGCGGGCATCGGGAACCCTTCAAAACAGCTCCGGCCAAGCAGGCAAAGGGCCTTGAAGGCCGCGTGCTGCTCGCCATTCATCGTACAGGCAAGCACATCGTCTGCGAGCTGGGTTCAGTCGCCGGCAAATCCATTCAGGAATTGCGCCAGGGCAGAAAAAAAACACCGCCGGAATTCGCACCGCCCGATGCGCAATGGATCGTCCATCTGGGCATGACGGGCCGCCTGCTGGTGACAACGCCTGACGCGCCGGTGGCAACTCATACCCACGCCCGGCTCACTCTCGCCAGCGGGCGGGAGTTGCGGTTTGTGGATCCGCGCCGCTTTGGCCGATTGGAATTTCGAGCCCTTGAACGCGTCACAGGCTTCACCGCATCCGGTGCTGAGCCACTTACGATTCAAGCGGGCGAGTTCGCCGCCCTCTTCCGTGGACGAAGCCTTTCAATCAAGGCTGCGCTCCTGAATCAAAATCTGCTCACGGGCGTCGGCAACATCTACGCCGACGAGAGTCTGTTTCACGCTGGAATCCGGCCGCGCCGAAGCGCAGGACGCCTGACCCGCGCCGAGCTCGAACGGCTCCGGCTATCTCTCAACCAGGTTCTGGAACACGCCATCCGGCTGGGCGGATCGTCGGTCTCAGACTACGTGGATGCCGCTGGGGTGCGGGGCTTCTTCCAGTTGGAGCACTGTGTCTATCTGCGGACAGGCGAGCCCTGCCGGAGCTGCCAAACCCCCATCCAGCGAATTCTGCTGGCCGGCCGAGGAACCCATTTTTGCCCGAAATGTCAGCGCTAGTTTCTGGCGGAAAATCGGGTTATACGGTTTTCAGGATTAATGCTTCCCGCAGACTTCCAGAATCCAGAAAAAATCAGCCGACTTTGCGAGGCAAGTGGCTGAAAACAATCACCAATCTGAACGGCCCGTGGATTGCTATTACATAAGCGCCAGTGATGTACCGGCTGAGTCAGAAATGCGGCCAGCCAAAGAACAGCAGGCACCCGGCAAGAGCAACCGCCAATGAAGCGGCCCTCAAAAGAGGGATCAACCGGCCGGAAGAGCCTGTACTAGGCACGGTGGAAAATACGCCGGCCACAATATTCTGGGAGGCCAGTGGCACGTGCAGGACCTCGAAACGCCGCTCCAATCGGAGCGGCGTTTTGCGCGCTTGGCTGCGTTTTCGTGCGCATCGGTGTTCCCGGTCATTCCGCTGCTGCCTTCCCGTCAGGGTCCCACGAAAGTACACTTGCCAGCCTCGGGGGTTCCTTGTAGTATCGGAATTGCCTATCAAGCGGCTGACGCGGGCCACCCGGGTATTGGGGTAGAGCAAGCTCGCCGCCGAGCAAGCAAACTAGCCGTACAGTTCAATTCTTACTAAACTGCGTGCGGCAAAAGCTCATATAGGAAGGGCATCACCTGAGAAAAAGCACTGGCCGCCTTGCCTTAATCCTGACCAGCGGATGGAGCCCATACAAGGCTCTTATGCAAATGGCGACTACAGAGTTTGAATTGCAGGGCCGAAGAAGATGAACCGGCGCGACCTGATGGGCAGGAATCCTCTCAGGGTTGAGCGTTCGATTCATGCATCGTGGCAGTGGCAAAATGCAAGATCCGTCGCAAGCCACAAAGGATCTGGTTCATTGAGGGTAAGAATGCCGGGAAACTCCGGCAAGTTGTTTCGAATTGCCCACGTTTGCCAGTCTGCTTCAAGTCCCGCATTGACTTCGCCGGCTACCGCCGACTTTTCGGTTCTGACTAGACCGGGAACGGCAAGGGAAGCCAGGCTCACAACTTTGAAGGCAGTAGAACCCCACAATCCGATGAATCCAGCAGTAACGTTCCAGGAAGTATACGCATGACGACAGAACCAACCCAGCCCCAACTTGAAGTGGGGCCAGCGCCTGATAATGGTCAGGCGCCCTCGCAAGGGCATCGCCGCCGCCGCCGCCGCCGCAAGAACAAATCGAGCCAGCAAGGCGCGCAGCCGGCCCAGCAGCCCCAGATACAGCCGCAGCAGCAGCCTCAACAGCAAGCGTCGCCGCAACCGCCCCAGCAGAGACCGGCCCAGGCTCACCAGAACCAGCCGCGGAAGAAAAAGAAGTTCTTCCAAAAGGGATCGGCCCCCCAGGCTCAGCCGGGAAACAGCATCGCCGGGCCTTCTCAGGGCAAGCGCAAAGGCAAACAGCGGGGACCGCGCGAGTTTGTGGGTCCCATGGATCACAGCTACCGCGCCGTTAACGGCAATGTTGCCGATGGTCCACCGTCCACCATCCAGATGATGAGCAACAACCACAGCGGCTACTATCCTGACGCCTATGCGGCAACGCCGCCGGCTCCCGTCCGCGATGACGCGCCAACACGCATCTTCTGCTTCATCGACGATCTGTTCTTCCAGGCAAAGATTCAGGAGACCTCGCGCAAACTCGGCATAAAGGTGGAGTTTGTGAAAGGCGACAAGGACTCGGTTGCCCGCCTGTTCGATTTGCCCGATACCGAGAAGCCCACCCTGCTGGTGTTCGATCTGAACAACCTCAACGCCAAGCCCATGGCCCTTATTCCCAAATTCAAGGCCAAGCTCAAGAAAGCCACTTCGATCGTCGGATTCCTCAATCATCTGCAGGGCGACTTGAAGCTGAAGGCGGTCGAGGCAGGATGCGACACCGTGATGCCGCGCTCAGCGTTCTCGCAGAGCCTGCCAAACCTGCTCCGCCGCTACGGAATTGAAGAGGAAGAAGAGTACGCCCAGCAACCGATGATGTAATTCACAGCACCGAGGTCAACACAAAGGGCGCACTCAACACGAGTGCGCCCTTCCTGTTTCGCCCGGAAATCCTGATTCGAGAGTCTAGCCCGGAGGCCAAGTGAGGTGCCTTCCGCCAAGTAGATGCAGATGCAAATGCTCCACCGTCTGCCCGCCGTCCTCGCCTGTGTTCACAACAATCCTGTAGCCGTTGCCGAGATTCTTTTTGCGCGCAATGTCTGCCGCTGCCCACAGCAGGTGGCCCAGCAGCGCACGTTTGTCCTGGCCGGCTTCATCCATTGATGAGATGTGTTCGCGCGGAACAATCAGAATGTGCACCGGCGCCTGCGGATTGATATCGGCAAACGCATAGCCGAGGTCGTCCTGATAAACCGGCGTCGACGGTATAACTCCTTCAACGATCTTGCAGAACAGGCAGCTCATAGCGTGACCAGTGTACACGTGCCGATTTGCGGCCGGAAATAGACCCTCAAGAAAACCGACGCACGAAGACAACCCGATCTCACTTTGGGAAGCGCCTTCCCCTTTCCGCGCGGCTCTGCGCATCGCTTCGCATTCGCCTTACAATGAAGCCATGGCCGCGGCGTCGCCATTTCGCATAGTTCACACCGTCTGTTCCCACGACTGCCCTGACTCCTGCGCGGTGCTGGTCACGGTGAACGAGCAGGGACGCGCCGTGAAAGTTGAAGGCGATCCATCGCAGCCGGTGACTCAGGGCTTCCTGTGCGGAAAGGTCGCGAAGTACCTTGACCGCGTTTACGCTCCTGACCGCATTCTTTTCCCCTTGAAACGAAAGCGTGGAGCACAAAAGGGCCCACTGCTCCGCGGCCGCGAGCATGAGGCATTCGAACGCATCAGTTGGGATGAAGCCTTGGACGCGATTGCCGCGCGGCTCAAGGAGACCAGCGGCCGCTACGGTCCCGAATCGATTCTGCCGTACAGTTACGCCGGAACTATTGGTGTGCTCGGTTACGGTTCCATGGACCGGCGCTTCTTTCATCGGCTTGGCGCCAGCCGTCTGGATCGGACCATCTGTTCTGAAGCTGGCGGCCAGGCATGGAACCTTGTCTACGGAAAAAAGCTGGGCACGCCGACAGAGGACTTCGCCCTCGCCAAATTAGTTCTGGCCTGGGGCGCAAATATCCACGGCAACAACGTCCATCTCTGGCCCATGATCGAGAAGGCCCGCCGCAACGGCGCTCGCCTGATCGTCATCGACCCCTATCAGACCCGCACGGCCCGCCTCGCCGACTGGCATATTGCCATCCGCCCGGGAACCGACGCCGCACTCGCACTCGGAATGATGCACGTGATTCTGAACGAGCGGCTCGAAGACCGCGCCTACATCGACGAAATAACCCATGGCTTTGCCGGACTGGCCGAGCGTGCGCGCGAGTACACGCCCGAACGAGTAGCTGCCTGGACCGGCATGACCGCAGCAGAAGTTGAGCAGCTCGCCCGCGAATATGCAACCACCCGTCCCGCCGCACTGCGCCTGAACTACGGTGTGCAGCGCGCGGAGTACGGCGGCGCCACCGTCCGCGCCATTGCCATGTTGCCCGCAATCACCGGCGCATGGAAGCATCGCGGTGGCGGAGCCGTGCTGTCCACTTCAGGAGGCTTTACCTGGAACGAAGCCGCTCTGCGGCGGCCAGATTTGCAGCAAGCCTCTCCGCTGGGCCGCACCGCCCGACTGGTCAACATGTCGGCCCTTGGCCAGGCTCTCACCGAACTTGGTCAAGCACCAGACAAAAGGCCCAGCGACGGCCCTCCAGTGCACGCGCTTTTCGTCTACAACTCCAATCCCGGCGCCGTTGCCCCCAACCAGAACGCCGTCCGGCAAGGGTTGGCGCGGCCGGACCTCTTCACCGTCGTCCACGAACTGTTTTTCACCGACACAACCGACTACGCCGACTACATCCTGCCGGCGACCACCTTCCTTGAGCACACTGACGTTCAGGGTGCGTACGGACACTACTTTGTCCAGCTTTCCCGGCAGGCGATCGAGCCGCCCGGCGAAGCGCGCTCCAACGTGTGGCTCTTTGGCCAACTGGCGCAGCGCATGGGCTTCGCCGAGCCATGCTTTCGCGATACGCCGGAGGATATGATCCCCCAGGCTCTGGCGATCGGCCCCGACGGCCACTCCAATAACCCCGGCATGGAACACATTACCTTTGAGGCGCTTGAAGAGCAGGGCCACATTCCGCTCAGCTTTCATCGAGCCCCTGAGACGCATCCCTTCCTGCCGTATACGGCAGGCCCACTGCCTACGCCTTCAGGCAAGATTGAGTTCTACTCAGAGTCCCTGGCCGCAGCCGGCCTCGATCCGCTTCCTGCCTTTACCCCGCCCACCGAGTCGCGCTGGGGAAAGGATGCGGAGCGCTATCCGCTCGAGTTGCTGGCACGCAAGGCCGACAACTACATGAATTCCACCTTTGCCAATCTTGACGGGCATCGCAAAATGGAGGCAGCCCGGAACCAGCGCATTGAGATGAACCCTGCCGACGCTGCGGCCCGTGGCCTGTCCGACGGTGAGCAGGCCCGCATCTTCAACGACCGCGGGACAATCCAACTTGAGGTCCTTTTCGACTCCAGCCTGCCCCTCGGTGTGGTGGCTGCCCGCCTTGACTGGGCCAAGCTGAACCCCGGCGGCTCCAACGTGAACGTCCTTACCAGCGAACGGCTTACCGACATCGGGGCCGGAGCCACCTTTTACTCCACCCTCGTCGAGGTTGAAAAAATTTAGGCCCTCACTGCCAGATCTTGCTCGGACCGAGTAAGCTATTGGCCATGAATTGGACAGCTCTGCTCATCATCGCCGTGCTCCTGACGGCATTTCTTGTTTTCAATTACGCGGGACTCATCTCGATCAAGGATGCACGCGCTTATCTAAAGAAGGGCGCCCTGGTGATTGATGTGCGCACCGCCGGCGAATTCGTCGCCGGCCACCTGCCCATCGCCGTCAACCTGCCAGTGAATGAGATTGAAACAAGCTGGTCCCGGCGCATCAAGGACAAGAACCAGGTGCTACTGCTCCATTGCCAGAGCGGCCTGCGCAGCGGCGACGCAAAGAAGAAGCTGATTGCGCTTGGCTGCCCGAACACCTTCAACATGGGCTCCTACGCCCGTGCGAAGCGGATCGTCGGCGGCAAGTAGCGTTTTTTGAGCGGCTCGGCGGATGAGGATCCGCCGTTCCAACTGCGAAACGTCCTCGGGTTTCTATTTCTTGGTGCGATCAGGGTCACTCGTTGGCGTCACTTCGACATAATCCAATGCTGCGAGATCGTTTCCATCGGGAGTGCCTTCCACTCGCAGCACATCGCCGGGCTTCAAGACCAAATTCCTGATATTCTTTCGCGTCGAGTTGTCGCCATGCGGCCTGCGCGAAGGAAGCGCTGCATCGGCTGTCCAGGACGCAGCCGGCGCTCCATTCACCTCCAGCGAGAACTTCGCCGCGCCGCCTTGCAGGTCGAAGTACTCCACGGCAACATCAAACCGGCCCTGTGCGCCCGTCCACGTCCACTCGGCCGAGCAGCCCCTTGCCTCGCCGCACGAAACAGCTTTGCCACCTGAAGCGTCCTCCCACGGCGTTACGTCGATCACCTCGTAGCCGGTCAGCTTGGCTCCTTCGGCTTCGAGCCGCCCGGGATAGTGTCCGGCGCGCCCTTCAGCATCGGGAATTCCGCTCTGCTTCAGGAAGTACTGCACAATCGCGTCGCGCCACACAATGGCATGCCCCGCCTGGTACTCAAGGCGTGCCTGCACGTCGTCGAAGAGCCTGTCGTCAACTTTTCCTTTCAGCGTGGCCCACTCCGCGCCCAGCCTTACCGCACCCCGCACGCCCTCGTAGTGGCTGTCGTAGACATATTGGATGACTGTTTTTCCGGAGTGCAATTTGTATGTATATGGCACGTGATGGAAAAACAGGAGCAGGTCGTCAGGAGTGGTAGAAAGCGACTCGTATTTGCCCGCAATCTCCGGCGCGTACTGGCCGATGTAACCGGTGCCCGTGGCAACCGTGCGATCCATGCCAATGCCGTGCGCGTCGTCGCGATGCCACTGGCCCCAGCCGTTGCGTTCGCTGGATTCAATGTTCGGGCCATAGTGACTTCCCGTAATATCCGTCAGCGTCTGCGAGCCAAGAAAGCCTGTGTAGTGCTCGTACGCGGGCCAGGATTGCATCAGCATTTTTTCTACGGTGGTGACGACCAGCGGATCAACACCGATTGACTGCCGGATCCACTCGCCGGCAATCTGCTCCGGAGTTAGGTCCGGATTCCACGCCAGTCGACCAAACGCGTATAGATTCGCCATCGCCATCGGTGAACCAAGCCAACCATCCCGCCCCACGCTGGCCACTCCCACCATTCCACCGAGCGGCTGTTGGAAACTCTTGCCTTCAATGATCTCCTTCACCGGCGTTGACCGGTTCTGAGCGCGCAAATCGAAGTCGAGCACCTGCGTCCACATTGGCGCGATATACACCAGATGGCGTTGTTGCCCGAGATACTCCTGCGTGATCTGCACCTCCATTGCCTGGGAGGTCTTTCCAAGTCCCGCGAACAGAGGCGACACGGGCTCGCGCGCCTGAAAGTCGATCGGGCCTTCCTTGGTCTGCACAATGACGTTTGGGGCGAACTGGCCATCGAGCGGGTGGAAAATGTCATAGGCCGCACGGGCACGATCGGCTTTGAGATCGTTGTAGTCCAGATGGTTGTTATAGACAAACGCACGATAGAGCACGATGCCGCCACGGGGTTTGAGCGCGTTGGCCAGCAGGTTGGCTGCGTCGGCGGGACTGCGGCCGTAGCTTGCCGGGCCTGCCTGTCCCTCTGAATCCGCCTTCACGGTGAAGCCCGCAAAGTCCGGGATCAGCTTGTAGACTTCGTCCACCTTCGCGGCCCACCATGCCTTCACGCCAGGGTCGAGGGGATCGAACGTTGCCAGGCCGCCGATTTTTTGCGGGCTCGCAATGTCAACGCTCATCGATAACCGCACACCCCACGGGCGCAGCTCATCGGCAATGCGCTTCATTCCGGCCAGCCACTCCGGCGTCAAGAACGGCGCAGCTCCGTTCACGTTATTCACGTTGCAGCCGTCAATCCCCACCGAAGCCAGCAGCCGCGCGTACTCACTGACGGCCGTCAGGTCCTCACGCACGTGGCCGCCTTCAAAAAAGATTGACCTGCCGGCGTAGCCGCGCTCGACTGTGCCGTTTGCATTGTCCCATTCGTCCACCCAGCGGATCGGCATGGCGGGTGCCTCTCGGTGCGGATGGTCATGGAAGTTGGATTGAACTCCAGCCGGGTGCCAGCGCAGCAAGGCAAACACGCCATAGAGAACGCCACGTTCGTCTCCGCCCGCAACCACCACGTACGACTTGTTCGCTGGGGCGCCGTTCCAGTAGAGCCAGTAGCCATCGGGTCCGAGATCACCAGGGACCTGAAGATTTGGATAAGCCTTGCGCACCTCTTGTGCCGTGCCCAGAACTGCCTCTCCCGCAAGTTCCGCGCGCATCAGGACTGCAGGGCCAGCGCTCACCGGAGGAAGTTCCACCATGTCGCGCTTCAACTCCGTCGCTGCTGACTGTTCAAGCAGGCCGGTGCCCAGGGTTGTTACCTTGAGCGGAGTGAAAGAGCGCTGCTGGCCTGCACGCAACCAGGCCTGGTCCGCAGTCTGCGCGTTGCAAGCGGATCCAGTGGTGATTGCCGCGACAATCAGTATCCCTGCCAAAAAATCGATTTTTCTCGTTTTCGTCAACACGCCTGGCATTGCCTCTCCGCCCCCCTCAACGTTCTATCACTCGGCGGCGCTTGTGTCTTGATTGATCTGAAGGGGATGATGCAACGCGCTCAGATCACCCGTCGAGTGTCACACGCCTCAGCCCGCGCACCGCGTTGCACAGATAGATCGCATCGGCGTCGCGCAGGTCATCAAGAGTGAGCACCCTCTCTTCAACGTTGTCCCTCGTCTCCAGCAGATGACGCCTGTATACCCCGGCAAGCAGGCCACACTCCATAGGAGGCGTAAACCCCCGCCCATTTTTCTCGATGAAGACATTGCTGATGGCGCCCTCGGTCACTTCGCCGCGCAAATTCAGAAAAAGCACGTCGTCGTAACCTGCCTCCGCCGCTGACTGATAGGCCAGCGCGTACAACGGCCGCTGCGTAGTCTTGTGGTAGAGCCAGCCGTCAGCGGGATCGGTGCGGTGCGGTGAAATGCTTACCCGGCCACAGGTCACCCTGTCCGCAACCCGAGAAAGAATCTCGTCTGCGATGTGCGGTCCAGTACCATCCCATCCATCGCCCCCTCCTTGGCTGTGCATTAGGAGCCGCACCTTGCGCCGTGCCCCATCGGTGAATCGCAGCGCATACTCTGCGATCGCAGCTTTTACCGCCGCGCGGTCGCACTCGATCCCAAAGTAGTCAGCCGAATCCGTCAACCGGTCCAGATGCAGCTCCAGCAGAGGGAAGCCGTTATCCCAAAGCATGGTTTCAATCAAAAGAAACCGATCCGGTGATCTCCCTCCCGATCCATGATGCCGGGAGCCGGTGACAAACTCCGCCTTCAGCACGCACTCGTCATACTCCTGGGCCGCATCGGAGTCGATGACGATCCCGCTGCCGACACCCATCGTGCCGCAGTCGTTTTCGAGCTCCAGCGTTCGAATGGCAACATTGAAGACGGTCCGCTCTCTCGAGAAAAATCCGATCGCTCCCGTGTAGACGCCCCGCGATTGCTCTTCAATCTCACCGATCAGTTGCATCGCGCGGACCTTCGGAGCGCCGGTGATGGATCCGCACGGAAACAGCGCGCGGAATATATCGTGAAAGCCAACTTCCGGCCGCAGTTCCGCGGTCACCGTCGAAGTCATTTGCCAGAGGGTCGGATAGCGCTCCACAGCGAACAGATTCTCTGCTTGCACGCTGCCGAATTTCGCAATGCGCCCCAGGTCGTTGCGCAGCAGATCGACGATCATCACATTCTCGCTGCGATTCTTGGCGTCGCTGCGCAGCCACTCGGCGCGTTCGTTGTCCTCGCGCGTGGTTCGGCCGCGTGCCGCCGTGCCTTTCATCGGCTGTGTCACGATGCGCCGGCTGGCGCCGTCCTGCTCCACACGAAAGAACAGTTCCGGTGAAAAGGAGAGAATCCGCCGCCCCGCCCCGCCATGCAGGAATGCGCCGTAGTCCACGGGCTGGCGCGCAAGCAGCTGCTCGTACAAAGCTGCAATGCTCCCTCGTACGCGCACTGTGTAAGGAACCGTGTAGTTGAGCTGATACAAATCTCCTGCACGAATCCACTCGTGAATTATGCTGATCCGCCGGGCATACTCTTCACGACTCAGGCCAAAGCTGGCCTGCACATGCAATTCGCCGCGCAATTTATCTGCGACGCTCGCATCCATTCGGAATTGTGCAAGGCATGGTGGCTCGCCATCAGGAAAGGTCCCCGTTGCGTGGTCGAATCGGTAACAGCGATCGAAAATGCCGAACCAGGCAAGAGGGCCAGACGCGGGATTCCCGCTCGCCCGCATCGCGGCCTTGGGCTCGAAGCACGCGCCGCACTCGTAGGTGAAGAACCCGGCCGCAAACTGCCCCGCCGCGACCGCGTCTTCAATCCCGGAAAACATCCCAGCCAGCTCGGCCGCGCTGTTTGGAGCGAAGACGCGCACCGGGTCAACGAAGATCCTGGAATAGGATTCGTTCCGCCAACAGGATTCCGCACTCGACTCTTGGTTCTTTGTTTTGCCGCACTCCAACACAACCGTGCCCGGTGTGCGATCCACCAGTGCGTACACTTCCGCGGGAAGGGAATGCCGGCGGCTCATGCAGATGTTGGGCTGCCTCGGACTACTGCACCGTCAAGACCATGGTCGTGTTTTGGGTAATGGCGGTAATGCCGTTGCTCGATTGTCCGGTCACTGTCACGGTGTAGGTGCCTGAAGGCGTGGCCAGATTGTTGGGCGGACCATGGTTGAAGTAGTAATAGCGCGGATTGCAGGCTGTGGTGCCAAGCATGGTGACCAGCGCCACCAGAGCCAGCAGCGATAACCGGCAAAGCCACGCACGGCGGCGCGCTCCCCACGCCAATCCGCCCAGTCCCAACGCTCCCGGAAGAAGAAGCGCCCAGGCGATCGGTTGGCTCCCCTTGGTGTGCAGCGCACCCGGGTTGAGCCTGGTAACCGTGCCCGCAGCTTGTGTCTGCACCACCAACGAGCTTACCGGTGGGCACGCGCTTGCGGGCGAGCCGGTCGCACAACTGGTGGGCGATGTGGGCAGAACCTCAATACTGCTCGGGCTGAATATGCACGAAGCCTGGTTGGGCAGCCCTGAACAGGAAAGCGTCACAAACATCGGCGCCGAAAGAGCGGTGGGATTCACCGGGACAATCGTAACGTTGATCGTCCCCGCATCGCCCGCCGTCAAAACCAGCGGAAGCGCCGAAGGCGCAACCGGCATCAGTGACAGCGTGAAGCTGGGCGTTGTGCTCGCGGTCACTTGCACCGTCGAAAGCGATGAAGAGGAAGCCCCATGCATCGCATCGCCACTATAAACGGCACGCAGGTTGTGCAAGCCGCCGGGCAGGGTCAATTGGCTGGTCGCCTGGCCCGTCGCGTTCAGCACCACGCCAGCCAGTTCCTTGCTGCCTTCGAGAATTGCAATGGAGCCCGGAGCCGGCATCCCATCCGCCCCGGTTACGCTCACCTGCGCAACGGCCCTGGTTTGCCCGCCCTGCTCGCTCTGGGTTACGGCCAGCGAAGTCTCAGTCGAAATGCCACTTGTTGCGCTTTGCGCCAGGCTGCGTATGCCTGTCGCAAACGTAAGCGCCATTCCCAGTCCTGCAACCAAACTAAGCCGCAGACTGCGGCGGTTCATGCCTCTCACGTGCACCTGCTCCAATTTTCCAGAAAAATCGCGTATTGCCTGTTGCTTGAGCGTAGGAATCTATTGTATCCGGCCCGGGTGCGCTGGGGCCATGGGCCGCCCTTCGATTTTGCCCGCAACCTTCCCCGCAACCGTCTTTGTCTGCGGCACTTCCCGGGGCTCCGACGGCCGCATTCCTTTGACGCAATCCACCCGGAATAGAGAGTCCAGCCCGACATGAAGCTGTTTTGAGGCGCACTGCCGGGTTGAGAGTTATGCTTCTTCTTTGAGGTACATAGCCATGAACCAGGCTGCTACTCGCCCCCAGCTCGCCCACCTGACCCGAACCCTGGATGAATTGCGCGCCAAGGGCACCTATTTCAAACTCCGCGTTCTCGACGACCAGCAGGCCCCGGTGTGCCACTACGACGGCCGCGAAGTAGTGAACCTGGCCAGCAACAACTACCTGGGCCTGGCCAACCACGCCAAACTGATTGAGGCCGCCCTGGCGGCTACGCGCGCTTTCGGCGTGGGCTCAGGCGCCGTGCGCACCATTGCCGGCACCATGCGCATCCATATGGAGCTTGAGGAGAAGATCGCCAGCTTCAAGAATGTCGAGGCCTGCGTGGTCTTCCAGAGCGGTTTTGCCGCCAACGCCGGCACGGTGAGCGCCATCCTGGGCAAAGAGGACTTCATCCTCTCCGACGAGCTCAACCACGCCAGCATCATTGACGGCGCCCGCCTGTCCCGCGCCACCATCAAGGTCTTCCGCCACAAAGACGCCGCCCACTGCGAGGAGCTGCTGCAGTCGCTAGCCAACGAGCCCGGTCACAAGCTTGTCATCACCGACGGCGTCTTCTCGATGGATGGCGATATCGGGCCGGTGGACAAGCTGGCCCCGCTGGCAGAAAAATACGGCGCCATCATGATGGTCGACGATGCCCATGCCTCGGGCGTGCTTGGCCGCAATGGCCGCGGCTCGGTTGACCACTTCGGAATGCACGGCCTGGTGGATGTGCAGGTGGGCACGCTCTCCAAGGCGATTGGCGCGCTGGGTGGCTACGTTTGCGGCAGCCGCGACCTCATCGACTATCTCTACCACCGCGCGCGTCCGTTTCTCTTCTCCACCTCGCACCCGCCTTCGGTTGCGGCCACCTGCATCGCTGCCTTCGACATTCTGGAGAAGGAGCCGGAACGCATTCTGCGCCTTTGGTCGAACACTCGCTACTTCCAGGGCGAGCTCAAGCGCGTCGGCTTCAACATCGGCGGCGTCAACACACCGGCCACTGAAACGCCCATTACGCCCATCATTGTGGGCGATGGCCGCGCAGCTATGGAGTACTCGCGCGCGCTGTTTGACGAAGGCGTGATGGCAACCGGCATCGCCTTCCCCACAGTCCCGGAGGGCAAGGCCAGAATCCGCGCCATACTCACCAGCGAGCACACCAAGGCCCAGCTGGATCGCGCGCTGGAAGTCTTCGAGCGCGTGGCAAAGAGGCTGGGGATTCTACAATAGGTCGAAATGATCGCTCACTTGCGCGGCAAGCTCATCTTCAAGCAACCCGGCCAGGCCATCGTCGAGGCCGCCGGCGTCGGTTATGATGTCGCCATCTCCGTGCCCACCTTCACGGCTTTGCCCTCAGTAGGTGCTGAGGCGGCGCTGCACATTCACACCCAGGTGAGCGACGACCAGATTGCCCTGTTCGGCTTTCTAGATCGTGAAGAGAAGCGCCTTTTCGAACGGCTCATCACGGTCAGCGGCGTCGGCCCCAAACTCGCCATCAAGATGCTCAGCGGACTTAATCCAGAACGCACCGTGCAGGCCATCCGCTCGCAGGACCACGCGCAACTGACGCGGATTCCCGGCGTCGGCAAAAAACTTGCCGAACGACTTGTGGTCGAGCTCAAGGACAAGCTGGACGATTTTGCGGTTGCTCCCGTGCAGCAAGCGGTCCAAGGCGCCGCTGTGGACGACGTGCTCTCGGCTCTAGTCAACCTGGGCTATCAGCGTCCAGCCGCCGAAAAAGCCATCGAACAGGCCGTCGCCAAAGAGAACGAACTCGCCAGCGATTTCGATGGGCTCTTCCGTGGCGCGTTAAAGATTATCCGGTAAACTAACCGGACACCCTTCTAGCGGGCAGGGCCTAAAGGACCTTTGCTTTGTGGGTTTCTTAGCGCAAAGGCAAGATTCCGGTCAAATCTTGTAACCCTCTGTCGCTTCAGCACGATCTAACAACTACAGCCAAGAGAGCTCCGGAATGGAGCCTGAGCCTTTTCCACCCCTGTTGACCCTCCTTTCAAGGTCAGCACCCGAGGCACCGACATTTTAAGGATGGTCAGTTTGCGTTCATTTTTTCTTATTTTCGGCCTGGGGCTCACCCTCGCCAGCCACGCCCAGTCTCTCCAGCTTGAGGCCGGGTCGCTGACCCATGGCTCCCTGCTTGCAGCCGACGAGGCTGTGCCGGGCGGGGGACAGAACCCGGAATCTTCAGATTCTTCGAATCAATCCGAATCGGCGGACGCCCCCGATCAAGCTTTGCCCGAATCTGCCGAAGCGGAAATCGATCAGAGCGACCCGCGTGTGCAACAAGACTCGAACGCTCCCGTTGACGCTGACGGCAACCCCATTCCGCTCGACCGGTTGCAACCCAAGCGCATTCTTGGATTCATGCCCAACTTCCGCACCGTGTCTGGCGGAGCCGCCGCTCCTCCGCCCGGCTGGAAGTACAACTTCACAGTGGCCACCCACCAGGCCACGGACTACTCCACCTTCCTCTTTCTCGGTCTCACCTCCCTCACTGCCGAAGGCATGAACATGCACGCAAGCCTCGGAAAGGGTGTGGGCGGCTTCTACGCCTATACCTGGCGCGGATTCCTGGATAAAACCGACAATACCTATCTCTCCGCCTGGCTGCTGCCCAGCCTCATCCATGAGGACACGCGTTTCTACGCCCTCGGAGACGGCCACAGCATTCCTATCCGGGCCCTCTACGTCATCAGCCGTCAGGCCGTGGCCAAGACCTACGGCGGACGGCAGACGCCAAACATTGCCGGACTCGGCGGCAAGGTCCTCACGCAGGTCGTCTCGCGCTACTACTACCCGCCCAGCGCAGCCACCTTCCCTGTCCTCGCAAGCAAGTTTGGCTACTCCGTAATGCGCGACGTGATCTTTTCCACGATCCGCGAGTTCTATCCCGACATTGCCGCCCACTACATTCGCAAGCACCGCGAGAAGGTGGCCCGTCTGGCTGCAAAGGACGCGCAATCGGCGGAGAACTCCGTTCACTAGAGAACGATTCAAGTTTTCCGCAGCCGATCGGTCCCCCGCATTCGGCTATCTTTGCTAACCTTCCAGCAGCATGGCTCGCACTCCGAAATCCGTTCCCGCTCCCGCGTCGGCTCATCTTCGCCCAGAAGGCATCGCGTTCCTCCGCAACCTGGCCCGCAACAACGACCGCGCATGGTTCACGCCGCGCAAGGCCATCTACGAAGCCGAGCTCAAAGAACCCATGCTCGCCATCATCCGCAAGGTGACTGATGCGATGATGGACTTTGAGCCCAGCTTTGTGCGGCCCCCGGAGAAGTGCCTGTTCCGCATCTATCGCGACACGCGCTTCAGCGCCAACAAGCTGCCCTACAAAACCCACGTGGCTGCCTGGTGGTCGCATCAGGGTCTCGAGAAAACCTCAGGCGCCGGCTTCTACTTCCACGTCAGCCCCAAGGAAGTGATCATCGCCGCCGGAGCGTACATGCCGGAGAAGGACCAGCTCGCGGCCATTCGCCACTGGCTGCTCGATCGTCACACCGAATTCCGGAAACTCCTCCAAAAACCCGCCGTCCGCAAGACCTTCACTGAATTTGAAGGGAACGCGCTCACCCGTCCGCCCAAGGGGTTTCCCTGCGAGCACCCGGGGATGGACCTGATCCGCTGCCGGCAATGGGGACTGGCTGCCACGCTGCCCTCCGCTGAAGCACTCAAACCAAATTTTGCCGCGACAATCATTCGTCATTTCAAAATCGCCGCTCCCGTGGTGGACGCTCTCAACTCGCCCATCGCCGCGGCACAGGCCCCAAAAAGGAAAGTTCTTTTCGGCCTGAAGTAGCCTTGAAGCGGAAAGCAGCCCTGGCGGTGATTCGGCGCGATCAAGAGTTCGATTTCTGGGGGAAATAAGGGCAAAAACCGGCAAAAGCCCATAAAAATGGGCATTTTCAGAGGAAAACCCCAAGAATCCTGTGTAAATCAGGGTTTCTGCCTTGACTTTGCTTGCCCCAAAGAAGCATTGTAAGCAACGGCAGGGTTCTTCGAAGGCCGCATGAATACAGGGGTTTTCGCTACTCATTACCTCTGGTCCTCACCCCTCGTGCGGTACGCATTTCGCGGCGGAAGCCCGTCAACAAAGGCAGCCCCGAGGGCTCGCCAAGAAGGAGAACATCACATGGCAACTGGACTCACCAAGACCGCGCTCATACGGCATCTTGCCGAGAAGCTCGAACTCACCAACAAGCAATCTGCTGCGTTCCTTGACCTGCTGGCTGAGACCGCCATCAAGGAGACCAAGAAGAACGGCGTATTCGTGATCCCGGGCATCGGCCGTCTCGTGAAGGCAGAGCGCAAGGCTCGCATCGGCCGCAACCCTCAAACCGGCGCCGCCATCAAGATCAAGGCGAAGACTGTGGTCAAGTTCCGCGTAGCCAAGGCTGCCAAGGACGTGATCGCCCCTGCAAAAAAGTAGTTTCCTCCTCCAGACTGCGGCAAAAAGGGAGAAGCCCCGCGCTTCTCCCTTTTGCTTTCTCCGCTCAATGGCCGGCGAAAAATCTGCACACTGCCACGCATCCGCTTCATCCAATCGCTAATGGCATCGGAATCCGTCTCCATCCCTCCGCAAGTGAACGCTCGTTCGCACCGCTTTTCACTCCTCATGCTTCTCCGGCTCGAAGGCCTCGTAGCCGCCGCCGGTACCGCTGCGCTCTACGCGCACACAGGGGCCAGCTGGTGGTTGTTTGCGGCGCTCTGGCTCCTGCCCGATCTCTCCATGCTCGGCTATCTTGCAGGTCCCTGCTGGGGCGCCCGTTGCTACAACGCGGTCCATACCTATGTTGTCCCGGGAACTCTGGGTTTCTCCGCGCTCCTGCTCCACGCACACGGGCTGCTGCCGTATGCGCTCATCTGGGGCAACCACATTGGCGTCGATCGGCTGCTGGGTTACGGCCTCAAATATTCAAGCGGATTCAAGAACACGCATCTGAGCTGATCAGGGATTCGTCAGAGCATTTGGCGTTTCTTATCTACAGGCTTTGAAAGGGCACGGATTCATCCGTGCCGATGATTAGCCATAAATCAGTGGGCTTTCAGCCCCTGAGGGAAACCCCTGGTCTGCATTATTCCCGAATCTGCTCTAGCCTCAAGCTGGATCAGGAGTAGCGTCTCTGCCCTTCATCAATGCCCGCACCACCATCGACACCCCAAAGCTGATGAGAATTCCTTTCAGCATCAGCATGTGGTCATAGCTCCAGGACAGACATGAAAGCGTGATGAAGACTCCGATCGGATTCAGTTCCGAAAGGAAGGCGATCATCCAGTGCGGCTTGTTGCCTGCAGCGGGAAGGCCGGCGCGCAGGCGCGGAAATAGCCTTGGTACGGCGCGCAGATACTCCAGGTAGGGTTCGCCCAGCTTGCCCGCGAGAAATGCTTCTTCGCCCAGAATCAGCCGCAGCAGAAAGATCGTGATCAGCGTTATGCAGACGAGCGCGCCTGTGGGCGGCATCAGGAACGACATGGCCACCATCATGCACCACCCGCCAAGGTAGAGCGGATTGCGCACATACCGGTAAGGACCGTCGGCCATCACGCCGCCCGCTTGCATCTCTCCGTGGTGAACTGTGCCGTACCCGAGGTAGGCCGAGCCCCACACGCGTAGAATCGCCCCGATCAGCGCGATGAGCGAGCCCAGAAGAATCACCACCGGCGTGGCATAGGTGAAGCGCAACAGGCCCGTCCGGCTTGCTTCAAGCGACAGCCACTCCAGCAGCGAATTGCGCTCGCCAATATGCAGAGCTTCAATCCATGGAGCCACGAAGCCCAATACGACAATGGCGACCATGATCACCATTCGCAGGCGAAACTCGAGTGCGCTTGCTTTCATCCACAAGTCTCCTTTTGCCGGAGTGTAGCATCCGGCCGTTGCCACTGCGTGCAGGCTGCGCCAGATGCAAGCGGCTCTACTCCACCCGCAGTGCATTCATGGGATCTGTATTCATCGCCGCGCGCGCTGGAATGAGTGTCGCTGCCAGCGCGACGAGGGCAAGCAGCAACGTAACGGCAATGAAACTGACAGGATCGTGCGTACCCACATGGAACAGCAGGCTCTTCAGCAACTGTGCGGCTGCCAGCGCCGCTCCCAGCCCGACAACTCCACCCAGCACAATCAAGCGCACGCCCTCGCCGGCAATCAGGCGAAGAATATCCATTCGTGTTGCGCCCAAAGCCATGCGCACGCCGATCTCCTGGGTGCGCTGCGCCGCCATGAAAGCAATCACGCCATAAAGCCCGATGACCGCCATCAACAGGCCACAGAGAGCGAAGAAGCCGAGCAGCGCCGTTTCAAATCGCGGCCTGTCGGCTAATCTATTCACGGTTTGTGTGAGTGTCTCGATCTCCGCCGGAGCAGTCGAATCGATCTGCGCAATCTGTGTGCGAATCCACGGAGCCACGACGGAAACGGGTAGCGTCGTCTCGAGGACAATCACTGCATGGGCACTCCAGTCGTCTGCGTTATCGCGGCGAAGCGTGTAGTATTCCGGATCGTCCTGGCCGGCGAGGCCCGCGTTTTTCACGTCCGCTGCAACACCTACAACCGTATAGACCGGACCACTCAGCGTGAAGTATGGGTTGTACGTTGCCTGTTGGATATGCTGTCCAACAGGATTTTCCTCGGGAAACAGGCGAGCGGCAAGCGTCCTGCTCAGGATCATTGGATGATCGCTCAGCCGCCGTTCTTCTTCAGTAAAACCCTGCCCAGCCACGATCGGAATTTGGAGAACCTGAAAATATCCAGGCGTCACGTTACGCGTTACAACGGTGCCTCCGGTTCCAGCCGGCGTGCTCGGCTTGCCGGCAACGAACATGTCCGCGAGGCGCGTGCCGCCATGCCATCCGTTTGCATCCGGTGGAAGTGAGTCGCTTATCCCGACCGCGATCACACCAGGCAAGCGCCGCAGAGCCGCCTCCGCGCGAAGATAAAAGTCCATATACGCCTGTGTCGTCGTGTAGCGCGCTCCGCTCAGCGGAACATGAACGGCGATCACGCCGCGCGTCTTCATGCCCAGGTTTTGTTGTTCGAGATTCCAAAAGCTCTTCACCAGCAGGCTTCCGCCTGAAAGCAGAACCACGCTGATTGCGATTTGCGCAGCCACAAGCACGCGCCGCAAGCGAGCGTGAGTGCCGGATTTCATAGATCGCGCAACCAGTGCCGTGGCGCGCGGCCTCTCAAGCGCGGGCGTGATTCCGCAAAGACCCGCGCAGACAATTGAGACAAGCACCGTGAAAAGCACGATGCGCAAGTCGAGCCGGGCCGCAGCCAGAAAGGGAACGCCAGTGGGCGCGATCGCGATGAAGACGCGCAGCAGAAGTTCCGCCAGGACGCATCCAGCGGCAGCACCAGCCAGAGACAGAACGAGTGCCTCTGTGAGAGTTTGACGGATGAGCCGGCCACGGCTGGCGCCCAGCGCGGAACGTACGGCCAGTTCACGCTGCCGCGCCGCACCGCGTGCCGAGAACAAACTGGCTACGTTTGCGCAGGAGATCAGGAGGACGGCAAAGACGGCACCCAGCAGTACCCACGCGGCGGTGTAGGCGTCTTGCATCTGGCGGTCTCGAATGGAGCGGATCTGCAGCCTGAATTCCTCGCGAAATTGCGCAGGAATCCACTGCTGCGTGTGCAGATAGAGTGGCTCCATTTCGGCCCTGGCCTCGGCAACGCTGACACCGGGTTTGAGGCGCGCAAATGCCCACATCGGATAACCGATACCGGAGTTGACTGTATGCTGCATGGCCACATCCACGGCCGCTGGAAGAACAATGTCTGCGGGTTGAAGGCGCGGCATCTCAAAATCTTTGGGAAGGACGCCGAGAATCCGCACCGGATGATCGTCGAGATCAATCGTCCTGTTCAAGACTCTTGGATCGCGATTGTAGCGGCTTAGCCACAGTCCATCAGAAATGAGCGCGACCTTCGGGCCGTTGGGAAGGTCCTCTTCCGGAAGAAAATTGCGGCCCAACTCTGGAGAGATGCCAAACGTGGGCAGGAACGTTTGCGCCACGCGCGCACATTGCAACTGGACAGGATTTGCCTCAGTCAGATCGCATGCATTCACCCCACGCTCGAATGTCATGGACGAGAAGGGCTTCTGGTTGTCGCGCCACTCGTAGAAGAAGCCACCCAGCGTGAATTCCTGCTTTTCAAGCGACTGCACCAAGCCGACAGAAACGAGACGGTCATCATGAGCATAGGGCAGGCCGCGGAAAAGAATGCGATCGACTACACTGAACACCGCGGTGGATGCGCCAATGCCGAGCGCGAGAGTGGCGATGGCCGTGATGGTGAAGACAGGGTTGCGCCGGAATCCGCGCAGCGCATAGCGGACGTCGCGCACAAGATTTTCAAGCCATGGTAGGGTCCGGCGCTCGCGGTATGCCTGTCGGGTCTGCTCTGCGCCGCCCAGGCGCAACAGTGCTTGCCGTCGTGCCTCTTCGGCGCTCATGCCTGCACGGACTCCATCTTCCACGTGCATCGCAACGTGACTTTCCAGCTCGGCGTCGAACTCTCCATCCTCGCTTCTTCCCGCAAGAAGGACACGCAACCGCATCCACAATGCTCTGAGTTTGCGCATCGTTTCTCCTCACCCTTCGTGGGCTGGCGACAGAAAGCGCGCCAGGATTTCGGTCGTCTGCTCCCACTCGGCAGCGGCCTTGAGCACCCTTCGCTGCCCGGCTTTGGTCAATTCGTAGAACTTCGCCTTGCGATTGTTTTCCGACACCCCCCAGCGCGAACG
>Ga0224554_1000480_pt1 | contig 32959 bp, 24 predicted proteins | sample 714S22024metaG_FD_180666 | JGI IMG/M metagenome (GOLD analysis project Ga0224554, IMG submission 180666) | Peat soil microbial communities from Stordalen Mire, Sweden - 717 S2 20-24 | ecosystem: Environmental > Terrestrial > Soil > Wetlands > Peat | place: Sweden: Norrbotten County, Stordalen...
CCTCAAGAGACCAAAAAGACAAGCAGAAACCCGCCTCTTTCGACAGAAAACCGATTCAAAATCAAGAAATTATCTGAAGTCCCATCGTCGTTGCAAAATCAAGCACCTGCGCAGAGGTTCCCTAGCAGCGAAGTCACTCCAAGCCGGAAGGCACCTATTACCTGCAATGGCGGGAGGGTAAGTCTCGAATCCGCCAGCATGTCCCGGAGAAAGCAGACGTTCTCGATCTGGCCCGGCGCAAGCGCCTGGAACTGGAAGCTCAGAAAGCCGGTGTTCCGCTGGCGGAAGCAGTTACATTCCGCATGTGCGCACACTCCCACGTACATCGCCAACTCGGCGAGTATGACCTGCTCTCATCTGAGGTTGATGGGACTATCCCCATCGCCTTTTCTACTCTCGCTGTCTACTTGGGGAGCATGGATTTGCTCTGCTCGGTAAAGGTCAGTGATAGTGCCGAACAGAGCGGCCACTTTGACATGCTCGGTCGATCGGTTCTGCTGGGCGACGGCGAACACTATCGCCTTGCGGACGTCGGACTCGTTTGGGTACTCCAAGCCGCTGAATGTAAGTGACTTCTGGGTTCGCTTGCCGTCCTTCCACGCGGAGAATCGAACCCTTCACGCATAGCCGTTCTCACGTGCCAGCTGGCTAATGCTACCCTGTTGATATCGCGCTTTCGCCAACTTCATTTCGTGCCGCTTTCTCGACCGCCGAGGGAATGAAGTCAGTGCATCATTCGGTGACCTAAAGTGACCCGAGCAATTTGACTGCGTTTGTAAATCATTGATTCTAAAGTGGCCCCGTAGCTCAGGTGGATAGAGCAGCAGTTTCCTAAACTGCGTGTCGGAAGTTCGAGTCTTCCCGGGGTCACCATAATCCATTGAAATTCTTTGTTTTAGTAGATTCCCGGAAATCCTTTGGCTTAGTATTCTGTGACATTTTGCGCAGCTTTTGACAGGCAAATAAGCACAAAACCAGCACAGGTTTTGCTCGCTGACAGCGGGAAATGAACCTTTCAAGAAGTATTGGGATTTCAATAAATTCAGTTCGAAAAGGATAAAAGTGCAACTTGTGAAACCGTGAGAGGGCAGGGCTCGGATCCAAGAACGTACGGAGAACCGGCCTCTCATGATCAGAGTGCGTATTGACGACGAACGGCACGGCTGAGCCAATCGCTTGCGTATCCAATGGGCGGGCGGCGAACGAGGCACCAGCAGCCTTGTTTGAGAGCGTCAAGAAGTCGGGGGTCGGACGAGAAACTGCCTGTCAAATCAATGCCCGTCCCAACCGCCCAAGCGGGTGAGGTTGGCAAAGCTCCAACGTTCCAGCCGGACAAAGCCTCCGTCGGCCCGATTTCGTGCTGTGGAATCAAAGATCTACGAACTGACCCCCGACTTCTTGACGCTCTCGGGCTTGTTCGAGCTGAAGTTGGTTTGGTCGCATCAGGTTAATCCCATGACCTGAGTGAGGATTTCGTTCGAATCGTTCTCAGGGGTGGGATTCAGTGGACGGCGGAGGTAAGTTCTACTTTGCCGCGAAATCTGGTGTAGACGAAGACCACCCAGGCGATGGTGAGGGCTAGGCCGAATTGCCGTCGGGCGAGGCTTACAGCCACGGTGTGCCCTCGTTTGCGCTGTCATCCGACGAGCGGCTTGGGGAGCGCGCGGCGTTGCCGAATTTGAGTGGGATGCGGGGGGGTAGTATGCTTGGCTTTGCATCGCGGGGACCCCCGATTGATTCGTGCGCTCGTCGATTTCGCGCTGAAGAACCGCTGGCTGGTGCTGGGCGGGGTGGTAGTGCTGGCAGCGTGGGGCATTATCGCCTTCCGGGCGCTGCCCATCGAGGCCTACCCGGACGTAGCCAACAACTACGTGCAGATCATCACCCAGTGGCCGGGGCGCAGCGCTGAGGAGATCGAGCGCCAGGTTACAGTACCGATCGAGATCCAGATGGCCGGCATTCCCCACCTGAGCCATCTGCGCTCGACCACGCTGGCCGGGCTCTCCAGCCTGATGCTCATCTTCGAAGACGGCACTACGAGCGACGTCAACCGGGAACACGTGGTGGAGCGGATGGGACAGGTGAGCTTGCCCGCCAACCTCGTTCCGCAGATGGGCACCGACTGGAGCCCTGTCGGACAAATCTACTGGTACACCGTGGAGAGCACCAACCCGGCCTACGACGTGATGGAGAAGAAGTCGCTGGAGGACTGGCTGCTGGAGAAGTCGTTCAAGAGCGTGACAGGCGTGGTGGACGTGGCCAGCTTCGGCGGGCCGACCAAGGAATACCAGATCAAGCTGGACCCCGAGAAGCTGGTCACCTATGGGTTGAGCATCAGCCAGGTCGAACAGCAGATCGCCAGCAACAACACCAACGGCGGCGGGAGCTTCATCGAGCAGGGCGCGCAGCAGATCAACGTGCAGTCGAAGGGGCTGTACTCCAGCGTGCAGGACATCGAAGACACCGTGGTCAAGACGCAGAACGGCGCGGCGATCACAATCAAGGACATCGCCACGGTTGCGCAGGGCCCGAAGATTCGGCTGGGGCAGATCGGGAGAGCCACGCACCGGCCGGACGGAGTGATCGTCGACAATCCCGACACCGTCGAGGGCATCGTGCTGCTGCAGAAGGGCGACGACTCCGACCCGGTGTTGCTGGGCATCCACGAGGAAGTGGACAAGCTGAATCACGGCATCCTGCCCAAGGGCGTGAGGGTAGTGCCGTTTCTGGATCGCTCCGACCTGGTGAAGTTCACGGTTGAGACCGTCGAGCACAACCTGAGCGAAGGCATGATCCTGGTGGCGATCATCCTGTTCCTCTTCCTGGGCAATGTGCGCGGCGCGATTATTGTGACGCTGACCATCCCGTTCGCGCTGATGTTCGCCTCCATCTGCCTGGACCTGAGCCACATTCCCGCGAACCTGCTTTCGCTGGGGGCGCTGGATTTCGGCATGGTGGTGGATGGGTCGGTGGTGATGATCGAGAATATCGTCCGCCATCTCGCCCAGAAGGACGACACTCGCACCATGGGAAAGAGGATTCGCGAGGCCTCGCACGAGGTGCTGCGTCCGGTCTTCTATGCCCGCGGCATCATCATCGCCTCTTACCTGCCCATCTTCACGCTGCAGGCCGTAGAGGGGCGGCTCTTTAAGCCGATGGCCTGGACCGTCACATTTGCGCTGGTGGGGGCGCTCGTCTTTGCCATCCTCGTCGCGCCGGTCATGGCCAGCCTGCTGTTCAGCAAGGGCGCCAAAGAGTGGCAGAACCCGCTCATGAAGTGGCTCATCCAGAACTATCGGGTGGCAGTACGCGAAGCTATTGAGCATCGCTATGTTACGGTAGGCATCGCGACCTTCCTTTTCGCCATCGCCATCTATCTCACCGTCGGCGGTCCGATCGGCTCGGAGTTTCTGCCCCACCTGGATGAAGGCTCCATCTGGGTGCGCGGAACGCTGCCCCCGAGCGAAGGCCCCACGGCGAGCATCGACTTTACCAACAAGGCACGGGTGGTGATGGCTTCATTTCCCGAGGTGACGCAGGTGGTCAGCCAGACGGGCCGCCCTGACGATGGCACCGACACGGCCGGCTTCTTCAACACCGAATACTTCGTCGACCTCAAGCGAAAAGAAGATTGGCGCCCCATCTTCCATCGTGACAAGGATAACCTGATCGCCGCCATGGACAAGGAACTCGGGAAGTTTCCCGGCGTGATCTGGAACTACTCCCAGCCGATTTCGGACAACATGGAAGAAGCCGTCTCCGGGGTCAAGGGCGAGCTGGCCGTGAAGCTCTACGGCGACGATCTCCGCATCCTGGAACATACCGCCGAAAAGATTCAGGCGCAGATGGCTTCGGTGAGGGGTGTCGGTGACCTGGGCATCTTCCGCATCGTGGGGCAGCCCAACCTCAATTTGCAGGTAGACCGCAAAGCCGCCGCGCGCTGGGGCATCAACGTGGCCGACGTGCAGGACGCCGTGCAGACCGCGGTGGGGGCCAATGCTCTCACCCAGGTGCAGCAGGGCGAGGCGCGCTTCGACGTTACCCTGCGCTATCAGCAGCAATACCGCGACACGCGCGAGGCCATTGAAAACGTCCGTCTGCTGGCGCCCTCCGGCGAGCGCGTCTCACTGGCGCAACTCACCACAGCCTCCACCGACGACGGCGCCGAACAGATCAACCGCGAGGGAGGCCAGCGCTACATTGCCATCAAGTACTCGGTGAGGGAGCGCGATCTGGGCTCAACCGTCGAAGAGGCCATCGCCAAGGTCGAACACAACGTTCAGCTGCCCAGCGGCTACCATCTTGAGTGGGCCGGAGAATACGAGAGTCAGAAACGGGCCGACAAGCGCATGGCGCTAATCGTTCCCCTCACCGTGCTGGCCATCTTCCTGATTTTGTACACCATGTTCCGATCCGCCAAGTGGGCCATGGTCATCCTGGTCAGCGTGGCCATGGCCTCCATCGGCGGGCCGCTGGCGCTGTTTATCACGCATACGAACTTCTCGGTCTCTTCGGCTGTGGGCTTCCTGGCGCTGTTCGGCGTCTCGGTGGAAACCGGCGTGATCATGATCGAATTCATCAACCAATTGCGGGCCCGGCGCAAGGGCATGGAAACGTCCACCGAGGAACATATTGTGGAGGCTGCCGTTGAAGGCGCTGTCCTGAGGCTGCGTCCGGTGATGATGACCATGCTGGTGGCCACGCTAGGCCTGCTGCCCGCGGCACTTTCTCACGCCATCGGCTCTGACTCGCAGCGGCCCTTCGCCATCGTCATCGTGGGTGGATTGCTGGCCAACCTGATCATCGGCATCTTCCTGATGCCGACGCTCTATGTTTGGGTAGCCCGCGAGGACGACATATTGCCCGAGGTCGAAAACAGTGAGGAATTCTGACAGCTTCACACTTGCCGGATGAAGTGGAGAGGATCGGAACTTGAGGAACAAATTTCCACCCTGTTACTTTGCCGCGGGTAGCAAGAATCCTGGGTTTTTAATGCAGTTGTCGCGAATTCTGGGGTGACTATAGCTATACGTTGCCGGTCAATTTGTGAGATGTTCTCGCCAACTGAGAGTTATCTGAAGTGAGAGTCGAAATTACCCCATCTTCATTTCGCACGGCTTAGACAACTGCTCCAAATAGCCATCCGATGCCAGCGGTCATTGCCATGGCCAATCCACCCCAGAACGTCACGCGCATTGCACCGATCATCACTCCCGCCCCACCCGCACGTGCAGCCAATCCACCCAGAAGTGCGAGCAACGCCAATGAAGAGACGGATACAAGGGGGATCAATCCCTGCACCGGTGCTATAGCTGTGACTAAGAGAGGCATCAATGCGCCGAGTGCGAAGCTTCCGGCCGATGACAACGCAGCCTGAATAGGGCGCGGACGGAGCGTCTCGGAGATGCCCAGTTCATCGCTGGCATGTGCGCCCAACGCGTCGTGCGCCATCAGTTGCCGGGCAACCTGTCTTGCAAGAGAAGGATCGAGCCCGCGGGCGACGTAGATTGCCGCCAGCTCCTTGTGTTCGCCTTTACTATCTGCCTTAAGTTCCGCGCGCTCAAGATCCAGTTCAGCATGTTCGGTGTCCGCTTGCGAGTGGACTGAAACGTACTCGCCGGCAGCCATCGACATGGCCCCGGCCACCAGGCCAGCCATTCCTGCAATTAATAGATTACGGTGTGTCGCGTGCGCGGCTGCAACACCAAGCACGAGACTTGATGTTGACAATATGCCGTCGTTTGCGCCCAGAACCGCTGCGCGCAGCCAGCCAATGCGATCGGTGTGATGTTGTTCCTTATTGCCTACAGGCATTGTGACTCCATTTCGATCGAGGAGGCGCTGGAAATCAGGAAACACCATCTTGTTCCAGCTCTGGCCCTCGAATTCCAGGCCGCCTCGTAACACAAGAAAACTGACGCCGGTCTAGATCCATTTCATTCGCAGCAACCAGACCTTGACCAATTGCGTAAGGCCTGTGTAGGCAAAGAGGGTCGCCATCAGGATCGGCCAGTACAGGCGAGGCAGGTGCACAAGGCCCAGCGAAGAGGCGAGTGGGGAGTAGGGCAACCACGCTCCGAAGGCCATGATGGCCAGAGAGGTCAGGATCAGCGGCCAACTCGCACGGCTTTGAAAGAAGGGGATTTTGTTGGTGCGAATGATGTGGATGATGAGTGTCTGGGTCATCAGCGACTCGACAAACCAGCCCGTCTGAAACAGAGGAGCGCGGGACGGATCCCAGCACTTGAACAGGTAGAGCATCACAAAGAAGGTCGTATAGTCGAAGATCGAACTAATGGGGCCGATCCAGAGAATGAATCGCCTGATCTCTCCGATGTTCCAAGGGCGCGGATGCGCAACCTGCTCTTCGTCCACCAAGTCGGTAGGGATGGGTACTTGAGAAAAGTCGTAGAGCATGTTGTTGCTGAGGATTTGAATTGGAGCCATTGGAATGAACGGGAGAAAGGCGCTGGCTCCCAGCACGCTGAACATGTTTCCAAAGTTCGAACTGGCTCCCATCCGGATGTACTTGATGATGTTGGCGAAGACTTTTCGCCCTTCCATCACACCGCCTTGCAGGACCATTAGATCCTTCTCCAGCAGGATCAGATCCGCCGATTCCTTGGCGATGTCCGCAGCCGTATCCACAGAGATGCCGATGTCCGCGGCACGCAATGCGGGAGAGTCGTTGATTCCGTCTCCCATGTATCCGACCACGTGTCCCTTGGCCCGCAGCACGCGCACGATTCGCTGCTTGTGCGCGGGAGACAGGCGTGCGAAGAGCGTGGTCTTTTCCGCCGCCTCGGCCAGTTCCGTGTCGGTCATTTTCTCCACGTCGTCGCCCAGCAGCATTGGGTCGGCCACCAGGCCCACGTCCTTGCAAACCTTGCGGCTGATCAGATCGTTGTCGCCGGTGAGAATCTTTACTCCCACACCATGCTTGTGCAGTGCCTCGATTGCCGTTGCCGCGCTAGGTTTGGGCGGGTCGAGAAAGGCAAAATACCCTCGCAGCACAAGATCGAGTTCATCTTCTTTTGAGCAGGACTGCTTTCCCTTGAGCTCCTTGCTTGCCACAGCCAGCACACGGAAGCCGTCGTTGCTCAGGCTCGCATACTCGTCCTTCAACCCTTTCATCAGGCCGGGGTCCATCGGGGACAACTTGCCCTCCAGTTCGAATTGAGAGCATTGATGGAAAACCTCTTCCGGTGCGCCTTTGGTCAAAAGGATCGCCAGGCCTTCTGGATTCTCGACCAGCACCGACATCATGCGCCGCGTAAAGTCGAACGGAATCTCGTCCAGCTTCTTGTACTTCTCAACCAGTGGCTTCTGATGAAAGTCCGAGCTATCCAGAATCGCCGTGTCAAGCAGGTTCTTGAGGCCAGTTTGAAAGTAGCTAATCAGGTAGCCTGCGAGCAGTACCTCGTCGGTTTCCCGTCCCGCAACGTTGCAGTGCCGCTGCAGGACGACGCGATCTTCGGTGAGGGTACCGGTCTTATCGGTGCATAACACGTCCATCCCGCCAAAGTTCTGAATGGCATTTAGCCGTTTGACGATTACTTTCTTGCGGCTCATGGCAATCGCGCCTTTTGCGAGGCATACGGAGACGATCATGGGCAGCATCTCCGGCGTGAGGCCAACGGCCACGGCCATCGCGAAGAAGAACGCGCTCTTCCAATCGTGCTTGGTGAACCCGTTGATGAAGAAGACCAGAGGCACCATGACTGCCATGAGCTGAATCATGAGCCATGTGAAGCGGCTCAGGCCCCGGTCGAAACTGGTCGGCGGCGCATCCCCCGTGATCGAGCCGGCCATGCTGCCAAGATAGGTTCGGGCCCCCGTCACCACAACGACTGCGGTCGCCGTGCCGCTTTGAACGCTCGTCCCCATGAAGCAGGTGTTCTTGAGCTCTGTCGGCGACTGTGAAGCCGCAGGCTCGGAATCGTGGAACTTCTCAATAGGAAACGACTCGCCGGTGAGCGTGCCCTGGCTCACGAATAGATCTTTCGCGGAGATAACCCGCACGTCGCCTGGAATCATGTCGCCGGCCGACAGCTTGATGACATCTCCAGGAACCAGGTCGCGCAGCGGAATCTCCCGCGCGTTGCCACCCCGGATGACGGTGGCAGTGACGTGGATCATCGCCTTGAGCTTTGCCGCCGCCGAGTCCGCCCGGGCCTCCTGCACGAATCGCAGCGCAACGCTGAGCACGACCATGCACGCCATCACGGTTCCGGCGCGCGCGTCGCCGGTGACGTAGGAAATGGTTGATAGTGCTGTCAGCAGAATCACCAGCGGGTTGCGGATGATGATCAAGAGGCGGAGAAACCAGCCGCGCCTTCGCTCTTGCGCAACCTCATTCGGACCCCACGTGCGCGCTCGCTGTTCTGCCTCGGCTTGAGTCAGGCCCTCGGGAGTCGTGTGCAGCGACTGAAGCAGTGCATCGCCGTCCTTCCCCGCCGCATCGAGAACAGCGGGGGAAACACGAATGTTATGTTCCTTTGCCTTCGCAGGAATTGGAGATGCGTCCGGAGGCGGAAGAGCCTCGGCGGCGCTAGTGGTGCCAGAGTTCGCTTCTATGGAGTGTTTCTCCACCGCGTCATTCGGATCGGGCGTCGCCATCCCTTTTCACACCGCCATCTACGTCACTTGTTCTGAGTCTTCTTCCGTCTCATGATGTTTGCTAGTCCATAGGTGACGATTACGGGAGGGGGTTTACACTCCGAATTGGGGATACAAGCGTGCGCCGATGAGAACCAGGACGATCGTTGTCAACGGGATGACCGCGTAGAGCCAAGCAAGCCAAACACCTCGCCGGCATTGGCATTAATGGTTAAAGAATCGACCGCTGTGAACGCACCGAAGCGACGTGTCAGGCTTTCGATTTCAACAATCGGAGTCATCACCGCTGAATTCTAGACAATCGATCGTGTGCGTGCGGTTCACAATTGCACACATTGTCATCGTGGATTGAACAGGGATGTGGCAGTCTGACACCTTGAAACTATGAGTGAAGAGGAACCAATGTTCCAGCCCTCTTCACTCATATTCTCCGTCTCTGGCTGATTCTCTCTATCCGGCTAGGATTGCCTTCGCTTCATTATCCAGCCGATCAGTGTTCCAGCCGCAATGCCTGCTGCGAATGTCGCCGCAATTGTCTCAAGCGGATGCCGCTGCACTCGCCTTTTTGCGTCATTTAAGAGCTCCGTGGCGGCATAGCTGCCTTGTTTTGCGGCACGCCGCGCTGATGCTACGCCATCCTCAAGAGCATCCGCAACGGCAGATGCCGCGCGAGAAGCTTTGTGCGCGGTATCGGCAATTTGCTCGCTCGCTTGTTCCAACACTGATTGTGCCATGATCTATTGCCCTCTCTCGTCTCCGAGTTCGATGTTGTTTCGCTTATGCTCCAACAGCCTTTTCAATCTTGCCGACAACGTTTTGAACTTTCCCGGCATTCTTTTCGGCTCTGCCATCAGCTTCCAGGTCGGGGTTTTTGGTGATTTCGCCGGCCTTCTGCCTGATTGCGCCTTTGACTTCGTGAAGCTTGCCTGTTGTCTTATCGTCCGTGCTCGGTTTCATCGTGATTCTCTCCTCTGTTCGGTGGTTGTTTTCGATTCGTTGAGGTCCGTGGACGGTTCCTTGCGACTTGACTGTCTGCGACCAGTAGGGTCCTCTTTGGGGAAGTTTCCTTGCCTGATGTAGATCCTTGTATCGACCAGTATCCCATGATCGGATTGCTGGTAGCTGGTCGTAATTGCTCGCTGGGCAGTGCACAGGCGGGCGGCCAGACCCAGGCTGGCCTTGGGGAACGTCTGTCTGAAACGCACCAGCCTATGGCATAGAAGCGCGGCTGACCTGATTGATATGCGGATACCGGTGACCCATTTGATATCTCAATCACCGCGTCATATGGCAGTCTCTTGCACCCGTTCGCTTCTCCAGCGAACTGAGATAAGGTTGAGGCGGTCTGCGGGACGCGGGCTGCTCAATGTTGCACACTTCGTTCTGGCTCGAATTTGAATCCGGGAGCCCCCCCCAGGCTCACCCAGAACGTTCCGATCGCTCTGCGCGGTTCGTAACCGCCGACCAGGGTCGTCCCGCCCGGACTTGTCCGGTAGGAAACTTACGGCAGCCAGGAGAGGTCGAAACAGCGAAGATTCAAGCCCGGCAATGGGGGGATCAAGCGGTAAGCGGACTCCCGAGCCTGCGCCGACGCGGCCGTCGATCTGGAAGCGGTTCCGGATTATCTACCGGAAGCTGATGCCGAAGGGACTGCGGGCCACGCACCACACTCACCGCATACGGCTGGCCGCCTTTGAGGCACTTCGTGGACTGGCCGAACCTGGCGATCTCTCGGGGTTGCGCTCAATGAATTGATCGTGCAGTACCACGTTCAACAGCGACTTGTGAACCTTGATGCGCCCGTTGTATTCGATAAAGCCGAGCTGGCGGAACCGGTTCATGAAGAAGCTCACGCGGGAGCGGGTGGTGCCGATCATCTCTGCCAGGGTCTCCTGCGAGATCTTGGGAATGTACTGTTCCGGTTCGCCCGGCTGGCCAAACTCGGCCATCAGTAGCAGAATTCTTGCCAAGCGCTTTTCACTCGAGTTGAAAAGCTGATCGACCAAATCGGCCTGAATGCGCATGCTGCGCTCCAGCAGAAACTTCAGAAACAGGTCGGAGAAGTTATGCTCCTCGTGCATCACGCGGATCATCTCCTCCCGCTTGATTTTGAGCGCGGTGCAGGCGGTAATGGTACTAGCCGTGGACAAACGCAGTCCAGGCACGGCCGCAAGCGCCCCCTCTCCCACAAAGTCACCGGCGGCCAGGAGCGTGATGGTAGCTTCCTTCCCGGCGGAGGAAACAACCGTGACTTTTGCCCGGCCCCTCTGAAGATAAAAAACCGAGTCCGCGGGATCTCCCTGCGAAAAGAAGGTCTCCTTCGGCGCCAATTGGACTATTCTTCGCCCCAAGCCGGCGCTCGCCAGAAAGGCGGCGGCATCGAATCCGGGCTTTTCAAGTTCAACCATTGAAGGGCCTCCTTCCGGTTGCGGCCTTTGCATGATGCGCCGCTGGAGGGGCGCGCAACCGCATTGCCATCAGGTTAACAAAGCAGGTCCGCGATGAGCGAAGAATCATCTGCTGCAACCAGGGCCTTGGGATGCCGGCTGCACACCTTAACCTAAATTTTAGCATAGGATTACACCGGCGGCGGGGGGGAGGGGGGGGGCGTAATGTTCACTCTTGCTCATATTTCCGAAAATGTTTCAAGTATTTTAGATCGCGTACGCCAAAATGCGGCCTGATGAAGCATGCCGGGAACCTCGCCACCAAAGCAGCCGGCAAGAGAGTATTATGCCGGCAGACGCCTTGCGTTCAAGGCAAAGCATAGCGTGCAAAGAGAGAACGGAACCGATGCTTCCTCCACAAAAGACGCGTGATCTGGCCCGCAGCCTCGTTGCTTCCGAGACCAATGCAAATACGACCTCCCTGCAAGCCGAACCTGCAACTGTGCGCGTGTATGAGAGGTTGCGCAGGCAACTCGCCGCGTCCGTGGGAGCTGACGGTTTTCAGGCGCTCGCTTCCCGTGCTTTGGCTCTGGCCAAGTCGGAATCTCCCCGGCTCAGCGCCGTGCAAGTTACGGCGAATGGTGGCTTGCGCGGTCTTGGCGAAGTTGAATCCCAGACGGGCGAGGATGAGGATGGCGAGGCCGGAATCATTCTGATCGCGCAGCTGCTCGGGCTGTTTCTTACCTTCATGGGCGAGGCAACAACTCTGCGTTTGATAGAAGATTTGCGCCTTCAGGTTGACGTCGGGACAGAGTCGGCCAGGACCACCGCGGACACGACAGCCTCGGCGGCCGATGGACCGGTAATGGCTGCGGCTTTCGAGGACCTTCTGGTGGAAATTGATCGGCTGAGGAGTGTGAGCGAACATATTGAAACCCTGGCGGACAAACATGCCGGTATGGAACAGGGACTTGTCAGTGTCGCGGCGAACATTCGCAGTATTGCCACGGTTCTGGACGTTTTCACACTGATCCGAAGCAAGGCTGGCGGTCCACAGGACGAGGCGCCTGACCTGCAAACGAATCGCTACATGAATTGAGTTCCGCCAGCGCTACATTCAACGTGGCTCTGGATGTCGAACACCCCAAGCGGAAGGGCGCTTCAAGAAAGGACAGAATCGCTGCCCTGATCCTCTTACGAAGCGTATAACGGCAATTGAACTCACCTACCTTGAACAATGCAGAGTTGGACATGACGACTCTCTCAAGAATGCGGGATTTGGCCCAGCGTCTTCTTGATTACGAAGCCTTTGCGGGCAATGCCTCCGAACCTGGGGAGTCCGCAACCCTTCGCGTATATGAGAAGCTGCGCCAGGGTCTGGGTGAGTTTGCGGGAGTTGCCGGTTTTCAGTCGCTCGCTTCTCGCGCCTTGGCGTTGGCCAGGACAGAAGCCCCAAGCCTTAACGCGGTGCGGGTTTCTACGGATGGCGCATTGCAGGGTCTGGGCGAGATTGAACATCAATTCGACATCGACAAGGTTCAGGCTGGCGAGTTCCCGGCTGGCGAAGGGGGAATCATCCTCATCGCCCGCTTACTCGGCCTGCTTCTTATCTTCCTTGGCGAAGCTTTAACGTTAAGCCTGCTCCAGATTACGTGGCCTGGGGCGGCCCTCGACGAATGCAGTTCAGAGAATGGGAGAAAAGCGTGAGCACACAAGACAGAGTGACGATAAACAAACTATCGACAGGAGTTCCGGGCCTCGACGAGATTGTCGGCGGCGGTCTCCCCGAATTCTCGTTTAACATCATCGCGGGCGCCCCCGGAAGCGGCAAGACGACGCTGGCGCACCAGTTCGTGTTTGCCAATGCGAGCACAGAACGTCCTGCTCTCTACTTCACTGTCCTGGGCGAATCCGCCATAAAAATGCTGCGATACCAGCAACAGTACACATTCTTCGATCCGGCCAAACTGGCCGGCGCCATCCGCTTTATCAACCTGAGCCAGGTTGTCCTGGAGAAGGACCTGGGCGCGGTTTTGGAGGAAATCACCAAAGAAGTTGAAAAAGCCAACCCCGCTGTCGTGGTTGTGGACTCCTTCCGCACCATGGTGCGCAAGCCGCAAGGCGATATGGACCTGCAATCCTTCATTCAACAGTTATCCCTGTTTCTGGCTAGTTGGCAGGCTACAACTTTCCTGATCGGTGAATATGCGGAGGACGAGTTACGCGATAACCCCATCTTTACCGTCGCCGATGGGCTGTTCTGGCTGCGCCAAACGACGGAGCGAAATTCAATTGTGCGGAAGTTGCAGGTTATCAAACTGCGCGGTCAGGATTCCGTGCCGGGGTTGCACACGTTCCGCATTACCGATGCCGGAGTGCAAGCTTTCTCGCGCACGTTTGGGTTGACCGCCCGGAAGAGAAATCCGCCCTCCGATCGGCGCCTTTCCTTCGGCGTTCCGGAGTTAAACAAGATGCTGGATGGCGGCGTGCGCGAAGGCGACAGCGTTCTCGTGGCAGGGTCTTCGGGAACCGGGAAATCGGTCCTGGCAACCCAATTCATCGCTGAAGGCACACGTCAGGGGGAACCGGGAATCGTGGCGGTTTTTGAAGAACGCCCGGAAGCGTATACGGAGCGGGCCACCAGTTTAGGCTTGGATCTGGAAACGCCGCAGAAAGAAGGGAAACTCACAATCCTCTATCTTCGACCCCTCGACCTCTCGGTGGATGAAACCATGCAGTCGATTCTCGACGCTGTGCAGAAGATTAGCGCCAAGCGCCTGGTGATCGATTCGCTGGCGGGCTTTGAGATGGCTCTGTCGCCCGGCTTCCGCGCCGACTTTCGCGAATCGCTCTACCGGATGATCTTCGCTCTGACGGGAATCGGGGTGACGATTCTCAGCACGGTTGAGGTGGATGAGTCTTTCACCGAATTTCCGTTCAGCACGTACTCCATTTCTTTTCTTTGCGATGACATCCTCCGGCTGCGGTACGTATCCATCGATGGCCAGCTTCGCAAGATCATGGTGGTTATCAAGATGCGGGGTGGAAATCACGCCAAGGATATTCGCGAGTATGAGATCACGTCCAAGGGCGTGGTGATTCTCGGCAAACGCCTCACAAACTATCAGAGTCTTATCAGCGGAATTCCCGAGCATTCGAACCGATCTCGCCAGAAGGAACAGCCTTCACAGGATACGGGAATCGAGCATAAAACCTAACGGAGCATCTACGAACTCGAAGCCGTGGCCAGTTACGGCCTCGATTCGCAGCGCGCTGTGTCGGGGCCCCGGTCCTCTCCATGCGGGTAAATGTAACAAAAAACCGCCGGAGATCCATTCGCCGAGGGCGATTTCACGTGTGGTCAAGATAACTTACACGCATGGACTTCCGCCAGAGTAAACCCCGATGCTAAGGTGATGAGTTTCAGAATTCGGCAAAGAAAGCGGTCCGTCGTCGGGTGCAAATAGTGCGGACGGGATGGGCCCGCCGGTGTGAAGAAATTGCTTTACTTCCGTTTGCAGGGAGAAACGATCAGCCACATTCAAAATGAGTACCGAAACACGAAGGTCATTTATGCCCCGATTACGACGAAAGACGGAACCACTATCTTCTACAAAGACTGGGGCGTGGGTGAGCCCGTGGTCTTCAGTCACGGCTGGCCGTTGAGCGCGGACGCATGGGAAGACCAGATGGTGTTTCTGGCCTCACATGGATATCGCACGATTGCGCATGATTGCCGCGGACATGGCCGTTCGAGCCAGCCCTGGAATGGCAACGAGATGAACACCTACGCCGACGACCTTGCGGCGCTGACCGAAGCGCTGGACTTGGAGGACGCAGTACACGTCGGTCATTCGGCCGGCGGTGGGGAGGTGGCCCGCTATATCGGCCGCCACGGCACGAAGCGGGTTGCCAAGGCGGTGTTGATTGGGAGAGCGTCAAGAAGTCGGGGGTCGGACGAGGAACTGCCTGTCAAATCAATGCCCGTCCCAACCGCCCAAGCGGGTGAGGTTGGCAAAACTCCAACGTTCCAGCCGGACAAACCCTCCGTCGGCACGACTTCCGTGCTGTGGAATCATAGATTTACGAACTGACCCCGACTTCTTGAAGCTCTCCTCTGGATCAGCATATCGAGGTTCGAATCCCTGGGGGGCAGCCAACAAGAATCAAACAAAATCAATCAAGAATCAATCACATATGGGATTATTGTTTTGGCACTGCGATCATGCTGTGCGCGCGTAAGCCCTTGATATTACAAAACTATCCAGGATGATGACTGTCTCGGCTCCCGTGACCCCGGAGCCGGGTCTCCCGTGAGAGTGCACGCATCGGTTCCATTGGACCCGGCCCCAAACTCCCAACTCATCGCACGTGCCGAAGAACTGTAAGACAGCCTCCAGGCAGGCACAGCCGGCGTTTGGGCGAGGCATGTGTTGAAGAAGGCGCACCCTCGCATGGCAAAACTGGCCGCGTCGCTTATCCAAGGACTGGAAATGCGCCATGACTCAGCTAAAACCATGATCCACATAGCCTTTGCCGATCAGATCCTGCGCCGATCAGCGTGGTCTTAGTCATATTCTTAGGCTGGACCACCGTCTCATCCCAATCACTCCGCGCACCTCGCAGGTGAGGGAAAGATGCTCACGGAACCCTCGATGCACCCTCCTCGACGCCAAAAACGCGGCTCCTGGAACACTTCCCGGGTTCAACTCAAAATCATCGACGGATCGAGGTCTCCGTTTTGTGCTTGACAAGTTCTTGGGAGAAGCGTTAAGGTTTCGGACTGTGAATTCAGGTTACCGGTAACCCACGACCGAATGCAACTCCAGATGCCACGACAATCTGGCAGTATTCGTTGCAGTTTGATCAAAAAAAAAGGAACCACCGATGGGGACCCTGTTGCCATTGACGTCTTTCTTCGCGTTCGTCAAGATCGGAACACTTGTCTTCATCAAAACGAGTTTGGTGATCGCAACAGTTGTCCTGGCTGTTCTGGCAGCGTTTGACGCCATGAGACGCGACAGAGCGGTCATGGCGCGTAAGGTCGGGGCAATTCTCTTATTCTTGGGCGTCATGGTTGCGTCCACAGCGGTGCCCGGAGCAACAAGGAGATCAGGGAACACGACGGCTACTCCCGCACAGGCTTCCAGTGGGGACTTGGCGCCGGGCAATGGCCTGCTCTCCCCAGGATTCCTGAGTACGTCCGGAAATCAGATCGTAAACTCTTCAGGTAAGCCCCAACGTCTTGCCTGCGCCGGCTACAACGAGCCCAGCCCCGATATCCCCGGTGACCTGGCGGGCATGAAGAGGGCGGGGTTCAATTGCGCTCGCTTCCCCTTTGATGAAGGCGCGCTCAGCTCTACGTTCCCAATGATGGACGCCATTGTCGCGGCTGCGGCCCCGCTTGGCATGAAGGTCATCTTTGATCATCACGTGGACGATGCAGAGGATCTTTGTGGAGGGCAACAGCAGAATGGCCTGTGGTTTGACGTGGGCGATGGTTCCGATAACACAGACGGGTGCGGCAACAAAGGCACGATAACCCCGGAGAAATTCAAGATCGACTGGGTGACCGTGGCCAAACATTATGCCGGCAACAGCACGGTCATTGCCTTCGACCTCGACAATGAGCCCCTTGTTCTGGGCCTTCACGCCACACCTATCACCTGGGGGACAAACGGCCCGACAGACATTCTGAAGATGTGGGAGGATGTCGGCTCTGCGATCGAGGCCGCCGACCCAGGCGTGCTGATCGTCGCGGAATGTCCAGTTAACTATAGAGGGAAGCTATTGAATGGCAACCCGGAGGGAACGAAAGGGATCATGGATTGCAGCAAAGCGCAGTCCAGGCCTGCGGTTCTGAGCCCTGCCGCTCCCAAGTTCGTCTATTCGATTCATGACTGCCCCAACATTGGTCCTGATAATGAAGGGCCATCCACTGCAGACAGAAATGCCGCCTGGGGTTTTCTGGCAATCAACAACATCGCTCCGGTGTGGATCGGCGAAATGGGGTCCAGCCTTGACATGCCGCATTCGGATGGCGTGACTGTTGCGCAGCAATCGGTATGGGCCACCGCGCTGGTCGCTTACCTGAATGGTAAAACGCCGGGAGGCCCGGCTTTTACGGGTTCCCAGCAGCGATTCGGCACGGATTGGTGGGCATGGGGTGACCTCACCGGACAAACTCCCGATGGAACCTTGCAGGGCTCCACCCTGAGGGCCGCCCAACTTGCGATCTATTCGCAACTCCGCTTCGTCAACGCCGCTGCCGCGTCCGGGAGCGCGATGCCAGTCTCTGCGGCTGCCACCGGCCGCTTGGAATCTGTTCCCGAAGCCTCCTCCGACCGAGGCGGTTATCTGCTGCCGAAAGGTTGGTTCACTACCAGGGGCGCGCAGATTGTGGATGAGAAGGGAAGTCCGGTGCGGATTGCATCGGTTGGCTTGCCGGGCAACGACGGCACGGACGGTGCACTGCGTTTCTTGCACTTCGTCAATTACCAGACGACCATGCGGGGGTTAGTGGCCGATGGTTTCAATACCATCCGCATTGCATGGTCTGACCTGACACTGAATGCTTCGCCCAAGCCCGGCGCGATCAATTACGATCTAAACCCCGGCCTCAAAGGCCTATCCAGCATGCAGGTCATGGATAAGATCGTGAACTATGCGGGAACGCTTGGTCTGCGCGTCATCTTCGACCACCACACAAACGACGGCGGTGACCACGGCTGGGGCGGCCAACAGACAAATGGCCTGTGGTTCGATAAGGGGCCCGGTTCTGACGGAACAGATGGCAGCAACCCCGGCACCATCACCGCCGAGCAGTTTCAGACAAATACGCTTGCGCTGGTCAAACGGTACTGGAATAACTCCACGGTTATCGGCTACGACCTGGACAATGAACCCTTGAGTCACGGCACTGGCGGGGTATCTCTGAATTGGGGACAGGGCGGTCCCACTGACATCTGGGAGATGTATACCGACCTTGGAAATGCGATTCTGGCGCAGAACCCAAAACTGCTGATCATCTGCGAGGGTCCCCAAGGCACAGCCAACACCGGGAACGGCCTCGCCGGCATAGGCCCGGAGGGGGATCTCTCTGCTGTCGGCGGCGTTGGCGGCGTTGCTGCCAGACCGGTCATCCTGAAAGTCCCCAATCAAGTGGTTTATTCGGTTCACGAGTACGACACGAACGTTTATGACTTCGGAGCCAACGATCAACCGTCCACCTTGATCCCGCATATGAACAACGATTGGGGCTATCTCTATACCAGGAATATCGCTCCGGTCTGGGTCGGCGAGATGGGCTCGAACCTGGACAAGCCGCGAGACCGGGTATGGGCGCAGACGCTTCTTGACTACATGAACGGCAAGGACGGAGCGTTGGGAGGGCCGGTGTTCAAGGGCCGCGATCAGCCTGTGGGCGGAAGCTGGTGGCTATGGGGCTACTTTCCGGGAGAACAGACAGACGGAACCCTCGGGAGCGATTGGGCAACCCCGAGACCGGACCAACAGGGCATAACCGATCAACTGCTTTTCAGGCTTGCGCAACCTGAGACGGGCGGAGTCACAGGTCCCGGTTCACGCCGGTAAGCATCCGTTGTTGAAGGGCAATGTGCTGGAAACTGCCTGGAGATTCTCGTAGTGGTTGGGAGACCTTTGAATATGCAATGCGAACTGCGAACAGAATGAGGAGTGAACAGTCACAGACTATCAAACAGCACCTTTGGAGACATCGCCGATGGATCCTCAACGATTGACTAAGTGGAACAGGAGTGCATTCAGGAGGCAGGTATGCGCAATATGACGCGATTCAGTATCGCGCTTGCTATTTCGCTGTGCGCAAGTGCAGCGTTTGCTCAAAACTCGAACTCCGGCGTGATCAGGGGAACGGTGACCGATCCCACCGACGCCGTAATACAGGGTGTGACGGTAAGTGTACTGGACGTCGACAAGGGCGTGGTCACGACTTATGAGACGAACGGTGCGGGCTTGTACGATACAGGTTCGATTGTTACCGACCATTACACCATCACCTTCACAAAAGCCGGTTTCGATACCTACGTGCGCGGCCCCGTCACGCTCAATGTCGAGACTCTTACCATCAACGGAACGCTGAAGGTCGGCGCTGCAACGGAGACGGTGCGGGTCACTACGGATGTTCCCCTGCTTCAGACCGAATTTGGAACGCAGGCGACGACCCTGTCGGAGCAGGAGATGCAGGACCTGCCCAATTTTGCGAGTTGGGAGACCTTCACCACCCTCATGCCCGGCTCAACCGGTACTTCGGCGCCTGGGGCACAGGGGGGCATGGGTCCCGGCCAGGCAGCATCGGTCAACGGCAATGCCGTCTTTTACAACGTACTGGGCGACGGCGTCACCATGTCCTTTCCGTCCAACGGAAACTCTTATGACTACAACTTCGACACCCTGCAGGAAGTTCAGATGGTCTCCAGCGTTCCGTCGGCACAGTATGAAAACGGCGGCGCGATCTACAACCAGATCAGCAAGGGCGGCGGCAGCAGCTTTCATGGCGATGTTTTTGATTACTTCCAAAACAGCTACCTGAATGCCGCAACCTACGCCTTTGGCCAGGGCTATGTCCCGGTCTTGCGCGCCAACTACTATGGCGGCTCCTTTAGCGGTCCGGTGCCGTTGAAGGGCCTGAAAAACAAGCTGTTCTTTTTCTACAACTATGACCGCACCCAGAGCTATAGCGGCGCGAACAGCGGCTTTATAACAGTTCCCACCACGGGTGTTCCTACATCGACCGGAGCAAACGCCTACAACATGCTCGAAGGCGATTTCACGGGTCAGCCTGCGATCTATGATCCGACCACGCAGGCGATTGTCGGTGGCAATCTGGTGCGGCAATCCTTTGCATGCGAATACGCGGGCTGCAATTACGCAACCGGCAACAAGATTCCAAGCGGCATGATCGACACCGTCGCGACGGCCACACTGGCGTATTCCCCGCCGCCTAACGTTCCCAATCCGACTGTAACGGACGGCATCACCACGAATAACTACTTTTACAGTTGGGCCTCAAACTCGCCAGGATGGGCTTATTTCTTCCGCGTGGATTATGACATCACCCCAAAGAACCGGTTCACGGCAACGGATTATCATAACGTGTCGAGCTCTGTCAGCGAGGGCGTAAAAATTTGCCCAATTGACTGCTACACGGCAAATGGCGATGGCCGTACTGCACAGATCTCCGATGTGTGGACGTTCAGCCCGGATAAGATCAATGAATTCCGTTTCGGGTTCAACAGCCAAAACAATCTCTACATACCTGAATCGGTCAACCAGGGTTTCCCGGAAAAGTTGGGGTTGCAGTTTGCCGAAGCAAACCTCTTTCCCGAAGTCAACATCAATGGGGCCTGCTGCTTTGGTGGCAACATGGTACCGTCGAGCAATGCCATTCAACACCAGCTCCTGTACGAGCCTTCCGACGTAGTGACGATGATCAAAGGCAGGCATGTTCTTCACTTCGGCGGAGAATTCCTTGACCAGGAAATCAACACCACGTTCTGGGGCAACATCGATGCCGGGTCGCAGACTTATACCGGCGTGTATACGAATTCAACCCAGGGCGACGCGACCACCGGTCTTCCCTATGCGGACTTCCTGCTGGGATGGGTGAATTCCTGGAGTGCCGCGAACACGCCGGAGTTCTATCCCAGGATGAAGACGGTGCAGCTCTTCGCTCAGGACGACTTCAAACTGCATCCCAACTTTACCATTAACATTGGCCTGCGCTGGGAAGGGTGGAATGGGATGTACGATGCGCATGGCAACGAGCGCTCGTGGGATCCGACCGTCGTCAATCCCGGCACCGACCCAAACCGGAACACCGGGACCCTGGGCGCCATGTGGTATGGAACCACGCATGCCAATGGACGCACAAAGGTTATAGCGCCCATCTGGAACACATTCCTGCCCCGGTTTGGCGCTTCCTGGCAGTATGATCCGAAGACGGTAGTCCGCGGCGGGATCGGCCTCTATGCCTACAACTACAACGAGGGCCCCAGCGCCTACAGCGAGCTCGGAAGTGAGTTTGGTTCATCGGGCAACCAATCCGACAATACCAACGGCATCCTGCCGGTCGTTATTCTCAACCAGGATGGTAGCGTGAACGATCAGGGGGCTGCCGGCACAAGCATCAATGCTGTGTATCAGCAAGCTCCCACAGGTCCTGACTCCTTGAACGGACAGGGAGTCAATTTTGCCTATTACCACGAGCCGCTGTCCAGAATCTGGGAATACACGCTGGAAGTTCAGCGCATGCTTGGTCCCAACCTGGCCGCCAAGGTCGCTTATGTTGGCAGCCATGGTTTCAACCAGTTATTCGGTACCGATCTCAACCAGATACCCGAAAGCGAGCTAGGACCCAACGATACCAACCCGCCGACCGATTACCGGCCCTATCCGAATTTCCAGTCCATCGGCGGAATGAAGCTCATCGGGATATCGAACTATAACGCGCTCCAGGCAACGGCCGAGAAGCGCATGGGCGCCGGATTGCAATTCAACTTCAACTATACCTGGTCCAAATTCCTGAACGAGACAGACGCCTGCGCATGGAACTGCGCAAGCACATATGCCCAGGATTTGAGCAATGCGCGCGCGGACTATGGGCCTGCGGCCTTTGACGTCCGCAGCATGTTCAAGGGACGTGTCATCTACAAGCTGCCTGTTGGCAGGGGCCAGAAATACCTGAACAACAGCATCCTTGCCGATGAAATTTTAGGCGGGTGGCAGGCTTCAGGAACGGCTCAGTGGCAAACCGGCAATCCATTCACCGTCTTAACAGCAAACAACAACGACTACTCTCAGTCGGGGTCCCAATTTCCCAACGTTGTTCCAGGCGTGAATCCGTATGCCGGCGCTCACCAGATCGGACCCGGCTTGAACTGGTTCAACGAGGCAGCATTTACTCAACCGGATGCCGGAACATATGGCGACTCCGGCAGGAACACCCTGCGTGCTCCGGGCTACTCAGACATCAACTTCTCGTTCGGGAAGAACTTCACCATCTGGCGGGAGGCCAAATTCCTGATCCGCCTCGATGCGAGCAATGTGCTCAACCATCCCAGCTTTGGCCAGCCGAACCCCAACTGGGGACCCGGTCAGCAATCTAACATCACCTCGGTAACGAATGGCGGCCGCAGCGTGCAGCTCCTCGGCAAAATATCCTTCTAACGACAAACAATCCCAAAACCTGAAAGGACGGCGATTTGTCGCCGTCCTTTCATCCCCGCGATGCAAGAACAAAAGGTGTGCGGTGCTGTCCGATGGTCGTGCGGTGACACGAAGCGGCCGGCGTTTTGTTCATCGTGTCCCTCGGTCCTCCGTCATGTGATCCGCGAGAAGATGCGCCTGGTCAAGGCAAAGCAAATGGACCGGATATCACGCTGTTTTGGCGGAGAGAACAGCATACGGGAGCTAGCGACCGAAAGCGGCGCCCAATCCATTTCCTCCACGCTGTATTCTTGGCTGACCAGTGCACAAGAATATAGACTCTCGTCCATAAAGGGGTACCGGTACCCCTCACGAACGCCGGTAATATGGCCCCATTCGGTCATAAGGGACAGCTCAAATGAAGCAGCCAGCATTTATCATTGCCAACGGCGACCTGCGGGTTCCGGCGAACCAGCAAACATGGCCTGCTCAATTCAGGGCAGAGCAGGCCGTTGTCGATGCATTGGCGCGATTTGGCGTTGAGGCAAAGAGAGGCCACGAGGTAGATCCGGTAGAGGGGCACGGCTTTATCAAAAGCCAGAAGCATGGGATGGAGGTCTTCCGCGGGATTCCCCGTGATGCTCCGATCATCGTGGTGGAGGCCGTTTGGCAATACAGCCAGCATATTCTGGCTGGATTGATGTTTCATAAGGGCCCGATTCTAACCGTTGCAAATTGGAGCGGTGAATGGCCGGGTTTAGTCGGGCTTTTGAATCTGAATGCGTGCCTGGCCAAGGCCGGTGTGCCGTATAGCACGCTCTGGAGCAGGGATTTCGACGATGACTGGTTCCTGGCAAGGCTGAAGCAATGGTGTGCTGGCAATCCCATCGAACAGGATGCAAGCCATGTACGTTCTATTTCGGAGTTTTGCGTGCCTGCGGATGTTGACAAAATGGCCGCGGACGTGGCATCGGCGCTGCGTGAAAGATGGGCAATCCTGGGAGTCTTCGATGAGGGCTGCATGGGGATGTACAACGCGATCATCCCCGACGAGTTGCTGCACCCGATGGGACTGTTCAAGGAGCGGCTGAGCCAGTCGGCGCTGTACTATGCCATGACCCAGGTGAGGGAAGACGAAGCCCGGGAGGTGCGGAGCTGGTTGGATCGAAAGGGTGTCCGGTTTCAAATCGGTTCTGATCCCGTTGAAGATCTTACCGATGACCAGGTTCTGCAGCAATGCAAGATGTACATTGCCGCGCTGCGCATCTCCGATGATTTCGGTTGCGACGCAATCGGAATTCAGTATCAGCAGGGATTGAAGGATCTGGTTCCGGCGTCAGATCTCGTAGAAGGGTTGCTGAATAATCTTGACCGGCCTCCTGTAAGAGCGCGCGATAACTCACGCGTATTGTATGAGGCAAATGCATTGCCTCATTTCAACGAAGTGGACGAATGCGCAGGCGTGGACGCACTGCTGACGAATCGGATATGGACAAAACTTGGATTCAGTCCGGAGACTACGCTCCACGACATTCGCTATGGTGAGACCTTTGAACTAAATGGCAAGAGTGAATTTGTCTGGACTTTTGAAATCTCGGGCGCTGTGCCCCCGGAACATCTGAGCGGCGGATATCGCGGCGTGGTCTGTGTGCGCCAACCTTGCATGTCATTTCCCCTTGGGGGCGCAACCATCAAGGGCATCTCCAGGCCGGGTGAGGTGGTCTGGAGCAGGATATTCGTCGAGGACAACCGGCTCAAGGCCGATATAGGACGGGCAAGAGCAGTCGAGCTCCCCGCTGAGGAGAGCGAGCGCCGATGGAGATTGACCAACTGGGAATGGCCCATGATGCACGCGGTGTTGTACGGTATAACGCGCGACCAAATGATGGCGAGGCACAAGTCGAACCATATTCAGGTTGCGTACGCGCCTGACGCCTGCTCCGCCAATCTGGCTCTCGCTGTCAAGGCAGCGACCTTTTCCCAATTGGGCATTGAGGCCAATATCTGTGGTACCCTGCATGGACTTGCTGCCAAAGCCGAAACACTCCCTGCCCTGTAGATATTGAAGTGACCGTGTTCGAGTCGAAGGATGGACCCAGATGACGCCTGCTCTGCTGCCTCCGAGATATTCAATTCTGGTTGTCGGAAGCCTGAATATGGATATGGTCCTAGAGGTTTCCCGGATGCCCCTTCCCGGAGAAAGCCTGGTCGGGCAACGTTACTCGAGGATTCCGGGCGGCAAAGGCGCCAACCAGGCGGTTGGCCTCGCACGCCTGGGAGCGACGGTTACTCTGGCAGGGAAGGTGGGCAAAGATGCCGACGGCGCCAGGCTCGTTGAGGTTCTGAAAAAGGAGGGCATTGCAACTAACTTTGTGTTTGCTGCCGAGAAGACGGCAACCGGCCTCGCGGTCATCCTGCTTGATAACACGGGACAGAATGCAATCGTCACTTACCCCGGAGCAAACTTGGACTTGAACGAGGCTGATATCCTGAAAGCGTTTGCTGCCGGTAGCTTTGACGCTTTAATGTTGCAGCTTGAAGTACCCGACGAAATTATAATCTCATCTTGCCAACTTGCTAAGAAGATGGGAATTCCGGCCTTCGTTGATGCCGGTCCGGCCCGGCCATTTCCGCTCGAGCGAATCCGGGGGATCGATGTCCTCAGCCCTAACGAGACAGAGTTGCTCGCTCTCACCGGCATTGAAGTCACGTCCATCGCCGACGCCGAGTTGGGCGCGGCGGAACTGATCTCCCGGTCGAACGCAAAGGCCGTTGTGATCAAGCTAGGTGCGGCAGGAGCTTTGCTGCGAACGGCCGAAGGCATGGGCGAGCATTTCCCCGCCCACAAAGTCAATGTGGTCGATTCCACAGCGGCCGGAGACGCGTTCGCCGCGGCCCTGATGATTCGCTATCTCGAGACCAGCGATCTGCGCAAATCAGTAACTTACGCGAATCTCGCGGGGGCTCTTGCCGCGACAAAACTGGGCGCGCAGCCCTCGCTGCCAACGGCGCTGGAGATCGAAGTGTTGCGTCAACAAGGTCAGGGAGGCCGGAGGTTGCATGTTTAACATTGCCCCCTCGCTGATGTGCGCGAATCTTCTTGAGCTGGGAAGCCAGGTCCGCGAGCTTGAGCGGGCAGGAGCCAGGTTGTTTCACATTGACGCGATGGATGGCCATTTTGTTCCAAACCTCGGCCTGAGCTTCGATCTGGTTAGACAGGTGCAGAGCATTACAAATGCGGACCTTGATGTTCACCTGATGGTCGATGCTCCGGAGCATTATGTCGAGTGGATTCGGGCTCTGAAGATAAACTATGTTTGATTTCACATTGAAGCCTCTCGCGCTCCGTCAAGGCTTGCACAACAAATGAGGGCGGCGGGAGCAAAGGTAGGGATTGCTCTCAACCCCTCGACGCCTGTTGAGGCATTGCGGTACGTCCTCGATGACTGTGACTACGTGTTGATCATGACTGTTGAACCTGGCTTCGCGGGCCAGACTTTTATCCCGGCTTTGTACGAGAAAACACGCGTTCTGCGCCAGGAACTCGATCAATGCCGGCCAGGCATTGATATTCAGGTCGATGGAAATCTTAACGCAGAAACCTCCTGCCGATGCATTGAGCGAGGAGCGACGATTCTGGTTGGCGGAGGTTCCAGTATTTTTTGCCGCAAGCGTGGGGAGGATGTCTATTCTGCCTACACCGAATTCCGTGATAAGGTTGCAAGATTATGTGAAGAAAGGGAAAGAATGGCGCTTCAACCAGACTTCCACCAGGGGAACAAGTGAGCGACAAGCTGGACCAGTCCCAAAGTCAACGGCTACCCGAGCCTGATGGTCGCGAGGTCTCGCGACCAAAGAAGCAATCCCAAGGCAGTGTTCTCTATTTGACGTTGATGTGCACCGTTTCAGCGCTTGGTGGGTTGCTTTTTGGATTCGATACAGCGGTTATTTCCGGCACACTGACGGCCCTTAAGGCACAGTTCGCACTCCGCGCGGCGATGGAGGGCTGGCTGGTGAGTTCGGCGCTTCTCGGGTGTGCTTTGGGCGCAATTGTGGCCGGATCCCTCGCCGATCGCTTTGGCCGCAAACTCGTGCTTCTCCTTTCCGGCCTGCTCTTCGTGGTCTGTAGCATCGGCTGCACTCTGGCGTGGAATCTTGATGCACTCATTTGGTCACGCTTTGTCGGCGGACTCGGTGTAGGGCTGGCGTCCATGGTGTCACCGCTCTACATCTCGGAGATCTCACCATCACATCTCCGCGGCCGCATGGTGACTTTATTTCAGTTCGCCATTACCATCGGAATCTGTCTAGCTCTGTTTTCAAACGCAGGATTGCAGCATTTGGCATCTCGTGGCATCGCTGGCCAGGGTACAGGGTTCTACCAGCGAGTATTTGTCGATCAGGTCTGGCGAGCTATGTTCGGGATGGAGTTGATCCCTGCCATTTTATTTACGGGCCTGTGCATCGTGGTGCCCGAGGCCCCGCGATGGCTGGTCAAGGTGAAGCGTTACGATGAGGCAAAAGATGTTCTTGCCAGGGTCGGTGGCGCCTCATCGGCGGAAAGTGAACTAAAGGAAATAGAGAGAACGATTTCGGCTGCAAGCGGATCCATCGGGCAGCTATTCAAGCATGGCCTGCGCAAGGCGCTCTGTGTCTCGCTCTTTCTTGCCATTGCTTCCGAACTTAGTGGGATCACAATAGTGTTCTACTATGGCCCGGATATCCTTGAAAAGTCGGGCGTGTCACTTGGAAAGGCCCTCGGAGGATTTGCCTCTATAGGGCTCGTAAATGTGATCTTCACCATTGTTGCAATCTGGCTGATGGACATCGCCGGCCGCCGGCTGCTTCTTTTCGCCGGTACAGTCGGGGCAATCTTATCCCTGACAATCGTGGGTATTCTATTCCGTTCCGGGCATACTGAAGGAATGACGATTGTCACTATGCTGTGCGCTTTTGTTGCATGCTTCGCGTTTTCGATGGGGCCCATCAAATGGGTCGTCATGTCGGAGATATTCCCCACGAAGATTCGCGGACGGGCCATGGCCATCGCAACTCTTGCCGTGTGGGTCACCGACGGCGTCTATAACCAATTCTTCCCTCTGCTGCGGAACTGGCTGGGAATATCTGGAAGTTTCTTCATGTTCTCCGCGGTGCTCATTCCGCAGCTCTTCTTTGTTTGGAAGGTAATGCCGGAAACCAAAGGGCGGACGCTCGAAGAGATCGAGCGTTCATGGACTTCTTGACCAACGTGAAATCGCTCACCATGACGGCCTGCGTAACTCCCCACTATGGAGTCTTGAAATGCAGTTCCGGATTTGCCGGCTGTGAGGCCGTTGTTCCCTGCCCCTCAGTGATTGTGTAGAAACGATCTGCCTCTAGTTGAGTGAGCGTCTCTTTCGCCCCCGATGGCCAGAAGATCTCCACCTTGTCGATGCGATCATGCTTACCCAAACCGAAGTGCAGGCGCAGATCATGCTGTGAAAGATAGCTTCCGCCACTGCGCACTTCATCGGTCTGCACCAGATTGCCTGCAGTTACACGCGCCCGCGTGTTCAATGCCAGCCGGTTGCTCTTGGTGCCCTGCAAGGAAAGACTCACCCAGTGATTCCGCGGGCCACCCTCAGTCCGCAAAATCATCGGCGCGCCTTCAAGGTTCTCCACCACCAGCTCCAGGTGGCCATCGTTGAAGAGGTCGCCGACGGCCATCCCGCGGCTTACCTGAGGAATCTGGATCGCCGGACCAACCTGCTGGCTGATATCGCGGAATGTACCGTCGTGCATATTTTGAAACAATAGCTTCGGCTCACGATACTTGGTGCCGGCGCCCGCCACGTTCACTTGTGGGTAGACGTGTCCGTTGACCATGAAGTAATCGACCCAGCCGTCGTTGTCGAGATCGACAAAGGCGCTTCCCCAACCGACATAAGGGCGCGTGGGGAACGCAATCCCAGCCGCGTAGGAGGCGTCGGTGAAGTTAAGATCGCCGTCGTTGCGAAATAGCGTCGCGTACTGATCGCTGAAGTGCGCAATCAGAATCGAGAAGCGGCCCTTGTGTTCGTAATCGCCAATGGATACGCCCATGTTGGCCTGTTCAAGGCCATCCTGGTTCACGGCAACGCCGGCCTCCTCGGCCACATCGGTAAGGTGGCCATTGCCATCATTGCGATACAAGTAGTTGGGCTCGCCATCGTTGGCGACAAAGAGGTCCGGGCGCCCTTTGCCCTCGATATCCGTCCACACGGCGGTCAGGCCGAAAAGGCCCTTGGGATCATCAACACCGGCCTGTTTGGAAACATCCGAAAAGGTTCCGTCGCCATTGTTGTGAAAGAGATAGTCGCGATAGCCCTTGAGTCCGGCGGGCCCGCACTGCACGGCCACGCCGTGATACTGACATGTCTTGCTGGAGCCAAAGTTTGGCAGGTCATCCAGATGGAAATCGACATAATCGGAGACAAAAACATCCGCCCATCCATCGCCGTCGTAATCGCCGAAGGAAGCGCCCATGGCCCAGCCCGTGTCCACGTCGAGGCCAGCCTGTTTGGTAACGTCGGTGAAGGTGCCATCGCCGTTGTTACGGTAGAGGACCACGCCGCCGAAGCAGGTCACCAGCAGGTCCGGCCAGCCATCGTTGTTGTAGTCGCCCACCACAGCCCCCTGGCCCCAGCACGGGTAGCCGACGCCAGCCTTGTCCGTGACGTCGGTAAAGGTTCCGTCGTGGTTGTTATGGTAAAGGGCAGCCTTTGCCTTCTTGCCGGCCATGGCCATCTCCACGCTCTGCGCATTGGTGAAGTAGATATCCGGATAGCCGTCGCGATCGTAATCGATCAGCGCCACGCCGCCACTCATGGACTCGACAATGTATCGCTGCTCCGGCGCGGAGAGGTGCTCGAACTTGATTCCCGTCGAGGCGGTGATGTCCACGAGCTGCGGGAACGCTGTCGAGGCAGGCTCCGCCGGAGAGGCCGCGGCAGGCTGAGACTGCGACTGCGCCGCGTGCGGAAGCAGCAGTGCAACTGCAAAAAGCACAAACACGACGCACGTGAAAGCAGATGCCTTCCGCAAGCTAAGCCGGAAGCCTGAATGCACATGCGGACGTGAGAATAAGGCGATGACGAATGGAACCGGCACAACGCCCAGACACCTATTTTCCCATCCCACCTTCATCCTCCGGCTTGTTATCCAGCTGCACGCGCATGTCGTGGAAAAGCTCCCGCAGCTTGTCCTTCATATCCTTATACTTCTTGTATTCGGCAAGCTCCCGCTTGGCCTCCTCCGGCTTTCCCTGTTGGCGATCGAGGGTACTGAGGCGGTAGTGTGCGGTGTAGTCCATGGGATCGATCTCAAGCGCATGGACGAGCAGGGTGCGCGCCTTGTCGCGGTCATTCATGGACATAAGAATCTTGGCCAACTCAGTACAGGCATCCGAGTCGTTGGGCTGCATCTCGACGGCGCGCGCGTCGGCATCGTAGGCGGCCTTCAGATCGCCCCGCCGGGCGGCAACCTCTCCCAGCATAAGCTGCGCTTTTTCGTCCTGCGGATTAACTGCCAACGCGGCCTGGAACTGTGCCTCGGCCTCCGACTGCAGCTTTTGATCGGTCGAATTGTAAAGGAGGATGCCAAATTGAAAGTACAGGCCAGGCAGCTTGGGATCGAGCCGGATAGCCTCGCGATAGTTGGCAACCGCAGCAGCCTCATCCCCATGACGGACAAGCTCGATTGCCATCGCCTGATGCATCTCTGCGCTTTGCGGCGCGGCCATGGCCAGAGTGAGCATGGCATTGTTGGCAAGATCGGAATAGAGGCGATAAGACATCATCAGCAAACGGGGATCGGTGGGTTGAGACTCAAGCAATACAGAAACGGTGCTGGCGGCTTTATCAAGATCGCCGGCTTCTGTGTAGCTTTCGATAAGTGCATTGCCCACCTCCTCCTGCACCTTTTCACCCTTAAGGTGTGGCAGGGCAGACTCAAGATCGGTTTGGGCATTGCCTGTATCCTTGAGACGATTCTCGGCAAGGCCCAACAGGGCCTGAATCTTCCACAGGTCTGGCCGTGCCTTGACCGCGGCACGAAGATGCGGCGCCGCCTTCGCTAAGTCCCCTCTGAAGTAGAGAAGCACGCCCAGGTTGCCTTGGACATCCACATTGGCGGGGTCGAGTGCTAGAGCAGCCTCAAACTCGGGAATGGCGAGATCCGGCCGACTCTGGTGCATGTACAGTTGTGCGTTGCGAAGATGCTGCTGGAGTGTGTCGCTCGTGCCTGGCGCGGTCTGACACAGACCGGACAGCGAAAAGGCTAACAAGAAAGTAGCGAATGCAATGGGCTTGAGAGGCATGGCAACCTAATGATACCGCCTCGGGTTCCCAACCTCCCCATAATTCTCTCTTCGCTTATGCTGCGAGCGCCTTGCAGGGGGCTGCCGAAAGCCTGACCGCCGCGTGCGGCTGGCACGCTTACCTCACCAAATTTTCCATCTACAATAGATAGCATGGTCCACCCCAATCCGAACACGTTTTCCCGGCAGCGGAAGGTTACTTTTATCTCTGAGTGTCCTTTGACCAAATTGCATTGTTTCGCGAATCATATCCTCGATATGGACTACAAGCCAATCTATAACCTACCACTCGCGTGAGACGAATCAGGTGGAATCGCGGACTATCAATTTGAGTGGGACAAAAGTTCTCTTTGGCAAAACCTTCGTCTGCCAATCCTGCATTTCCAGAATCTGTTGTGTAGCTTCTTCGGCGAGCCTAGCCACGTCCTGATCCACCGTGGAAAGCGACACCTGAAGAGAATTCCAACGGGAAAGCCCCGCAAGGTTCGAAACCCCTATGAGAGCGATATCTCCCGGAATTGCGAGGCCAGCCTCGAGCACCGCTCTCTGTGCTCCGGATGCAATGAGGTCGTTGTAGCAAAAGACGGCGTCAGGCGGCGGCTTAAGCGCCATCAGTTTGTGCATTGCCGCATACCCGCATTCCTCGCCTCGTTCATCCCCTGATTCGACAGCCACTACTCGACTTGTCTGGATCCTGTGTCCGTGGCGTTTCAAGGTAGCTTTGTAGCCCATGAGCCGGCCCCTTCCGGGGGGGAGGTTGGGAATGCCGATGTGCGCTATTCTGCGGTAGCCGCGTTCTATCAGGTGCTCTGTGGCCAATCTGCCGATAGCTTCATCGTCAGAGCCGACGAAATGCGAGTTCAGCCCGCGAAGTGGCCGATCCAGGAGCAAGTGTGGCACGCGCGCCTCCTTCAGGCATCGGGAAATACTGTTTGATTTTGCGCGTTGACTCGAAGCCAGAACCAGCGTATCGATGCGGCGGGCGAGCAACGCCTCAATCTCCTGTAGTTCCAGAACTGGGTCTTCGTCGGACGATGAGATCACCAGACTGTAACCCTTCTGGCGCAGATTGCGCGCCAAAGCTTTTGCGATCGCTGCAAAGAAAGGGTGCATCAGATCGGGCACGATCATCCCTATCAGGTATGTCCGCCCAGTAGCCAGGCTGCGAGCCGTCAGGTCGGGATGATAATTCAGCTCTTTGGCACGCTGTAGCACTCGCTTACGCATTTCGCTACTAATGCGACCCTGATTACGCAACACTTTCGATACGGTTATGACCGATACCCCAAGGTCAGCCGCAATATCTCTCATCCGAATTGAATCTCTCGTTCGAATCGACATTTTGGAAATGCCTCTGGAAGCGCAGTACATCCTAGACAGCCTGAATCGACGACTTATGATATCCCATCTACAGGGTCTTTTGAAAGTATAGAAAATCGATTCGATGCAATGACGCAAATCACCGCGAGGGATATCCGGAGTCTTTCGCTCAAATCCATCGTAGGAAGCCACGCTAATCCCTTAGTCAAAATGGAGTGATCGGTCCCATGCGCTGACCGTGGGTTAGTCAGAGGCAGCTCCCGACGGATCATGATTATGCGGTTCCGACCCGCGAATATCAGACTGATCAATCGTCGCTCAATCCAGCCCCGACTGCTGCTGGCCCTGTCCTCGAAAGACGAAAAAAGCAAAAACAACAACAAAAACAACCCCACAGATTTGCAGCGGTTGACGGGTCACTCCATATCAGGTAATAGCCGGTTCCGCCGGCGCGACGGCGGTCCCAGCTTGAATATTTTCTTCGTCTATACTCATGCCACACTCTCCCTTGACACGCACAGAGGAACAGTGGGATCGTGACTTCAGTACGACCGCCAAGAAGTACTGAGTTTAGATCCACCCCAAAGAGCTCACACCTGGACAGTGTGGGCTCTTTTCCTTGCTGCGCTATTGCAGAACCAGTTCCAATTGTTCCGCGCTCTCCAGTTTTTTCATGGCGAGCGAAGTCAACTGATGTTCCTCCTGGTTGCATTCTCGTCCCTGGCGAGGTACACCTTGGTTGGCCGCGCGCTGCAATAGCGCGGCCAGAACTAGTGTCCACGATTCGGCTCCTTGCGTGGTTGCTTGGGAGTGGCCGCTCCTTGGGGGGGTGGCGCCTCATCGATTCCCAGCAGAATTGCGATTTTCGACGTGCGAAAGTAAACCCTGCGACCCAGCCTTTTGCGCGACGCGTTGACCGCCGTCGAAAACGGGTCGGCTTTGCGTAGGGAAATCCTGAGACCCTCCGGCGAGCGGCCCAGTATTTTCGCTAGTGTAGTCCGTCATAAATAGAGTCCTTTATGCGTCTGCGGGCATCTTATCTACAGAGGCTTAATATGCGCGTTGCAAGACCAATAGTTTTGGACGAAGATGCCCGTCAGGATCTTGAGCGTAA
>Ga0224554_1000483_pt1 | contig 32818 bp, 27 predicted proteins | sample 714S22024metaG_FD_180666 | JGI IMG/M metagenome (GOLD analysis project Ga0224554, IMG submission 180666) | Peat soil microbial communities from Stordalen Mire, Sweden - 717 S2 20-24 | ecosystem: Environmental > Terrestrial > Soil > Wetlands > Peat | place: Sweden: Norrbotten County, Stordalen...
AGTTCTTCGTCCGCACGCCGCGAACGTAGCCGGTCGCGCTCGGCCCAAGTCCGTAAAACGAACCTCCGCGCCAGTAATTGACGTTGTGGCGGCAGGCGAACGAAGGAATGTCCAATGTCCAATGTCTAAAGTTGTTGCAATTTCGCAGGCTTTGGACTTTGGACTTTGGGCTTTGGACTTGTTCCGCGCGAAGTTGGCGATTTCGTATTGGTGAAATCCGCCGCGTGTCGCCGACGAAATCAATTCCTCATACATTTCGCACGCGAGGTTTTCGTCCACGGAAAATTGGCCGGCCTGAAGCTGTTCGTAGAGCGGCGTGTCGTCTTCGTAGATTACTTCGTAGCTGGAAAGATGTTCGCTCTGCATGGCCATTGCTTCGTTCAATGTGCCGCGCCAGATTTCCATCGTCTGCGTCGGAATCGCGAACATCAAATCGAGATTCACGTTCTCAAAACCGGCATGGCGCAAAATGTCGAACGATTTGAAAACCATTTCGCGCGAATGAATCCGTCCGAGCCGGTCGAGCAATTTTTCGTCGAGCGATTGCACGCCCATCGAAATGCGGTTGATTCCGAAGTCGCGGAACAATTTCGCCTTGTCCGCCGAGACGGTCGCCGGATTGCATTCGACGGTGAATTCTTCCGCGCCGAGCAGGTTCAACTTTTCCATCGCGCGAAGAATTTGTTCCCATTGGCGCAAATTCAAAAGCGAAGGCGTGCCGCCGCCGAAGAAAATGGTCTTGGGTTTAAGATCATCAGCGACAATTTCCAATTCACGGATGAGCGCGGCGGTGTAGCGGCTGATCAGTTCGCCGGATGACGCCTCGGAATAAAAGGCGCAATACGCGCATTTTTGCGCGCAGAACGGGACGTGGACGTAAAGGCTGGTGACAGGATTTCCGGATGGGTTCGCCATGGGAACAGGGTAACGACCACCTCCACCGCTGGCGAACGAAAATGCCCGCGGCGCAAAACAGATTTGCGTTGGCAGGCGTTACGGAGCCTGCACGCGCTGGACGTTTTCGGCTTTCAGCCCTTTTTCGCTGGGAACAACCTCGAAGGAGACGATGTCGCCCTCTTCGAAGGTTTTGAAGCCCGAACCGACGATGGCCGTGTGATGCACGAACACGTCCTTGCCGGATTCCTGGGCGATGAAGCCGAACCCTTTTTTGTTGTCGAACCACTTGATCTTGCCGCTGGCCATAATGATTCCTGATTTTCGAGGCGGCGGCCAAAAACAAAAAAGACACAACTGGATTCAGTTGTGCCTCAAGTCAGTGTTCAAAACCACTCATGCCTCAATATGTGGCGGAGTATGAAAAGGCATTATGCAAAAGTCAAGTTAAAGTTTTGAGGCCGTCATCGCGCGGCTTTACAACTTTTTTACAAACCTTTGACCCGCCGCTGACAACTCTTTTCCGGCATCGGGCAAAGTGCCGGCATGAAATTAAAACTTCTCACCCTCGGTCTGGCGACAGTTTTGGCAGCAAACGTGTTCGCCGGAGAGACATTGCAATTGAACCTCGTGCCGGAGCGCGGCTACGTCGTGAAAAATTCGCCGCAGGAAATCGTCATTAAAATTGACCTGTCCGCCATCGCCGACCGCCAGAAAACCCGGCGCACGCCGCTGAACCTCGCGGTCGTTTTGGACAAGTCCGGTTCGATGACCGGCGCGAAGCTCGAAAAAACCAAGCAGGCCGCCATGCAACTCGTGGACCGCCTCGCGCCGGACGATATTTTCTCGCTGGTCATTTTCAGCGACCACGCGCAGGTGCTGGTGCCCGCGCAGAAAGTTGAGGACAAGGATGCGCTGAAGGAAAAAATCGACAGCATCCAGGCCGACGGCAGCACGGCGCTTTATGCCGGCGTGCAAATGGGTGCCGACCAGCTTCAGGAATTTTTCTCCGACAAACGCATCAACCGCGTCATTTTGCTTTCCGACGGACTGGCGAATGTTGGTCCAAGTTCGACGCGCGAATTGCGGCGGCTCGGCAGCGACCTGGCCGAACGCGGCGTTTCCGTCACGACGATTGGCGTCGGCGACGATTACAACGAGGACTTGATGGCCGCACTCGCCGAGGCGAGCGATGCCAATTATTATTACGTCAAGGACACGGAAAAACTTCCTGCAATCTTCGCCAAGGAACTCGGCGGTATGCTCGCCGTTGCCGCGCGTGATGTTCGCATCGAAATCACCTGCCCCGACGGTGTGAAGCCGCTCGGCTTCATTGGCCGCGCCGAGAAATTTGAGAGCCAGCGCGCGACGGTCAACTTGAGCCAGTTCACCACCGGCCAGGACCGCTATTTGTTCCTGCGCTGCCTCGTGAACGGGGACAAACCCGAAGTCGCCCGCGTCAACGTCAATTACAAGGACGAACTCGGCGACGGCAGCGACCAGTCGGCGAGCGGCGTCGCCCGCATTGATTTTACCGAAGACCAAAACCTTTCCGACAAATCCGTGAACGGCGCGGTCTTCGCCGAAAAGCAACTGATGCTTACCGCCGTCGCCAAGGACGAGGCGATTGCGCAGGCGGACGCGGGAAATTACCAGCAGGCCGCGACGATTCTCAAGGCGCAGTCGGTCGTGTTGAATAACTCGCTCGCCGCCGCGCCGGTGGCCGTTCAAGGTCAAATCCGCGCGGAGACGGAAAATCTGGACAGTTTCAGCGGCGCGATTGGCGGCGGTGGCGGCGGTGGCAATTATGATTCGGCCACGCGCAAGTCGTTGCAGTCGCAATCCTACAACACGCGCAATTCAAAATGAATTTGGCTTTTCTAAATTAACATCACACATTAAAGTTAATATATTATGAAGACAAATTGTTGGCTTGGAAAAACGCTGTTGATGGTGCTTTGTTCTTTAGTGGCTGGTTGCGCAACTTCTCAAAAATGTGAACGCTCTGAAGTTTCGGTGCGCGCCAATTACGTCGTCACCGTGGCAGACGATTTTGTTGTGGATGTCTACCTGAATGGCATTCGCCTTCCCGACGACAAACGCCAAATGCTTGTAGAATTGTTCGGCGCCACGTCAGAACGGGTCAATGTGCAGGTGCATGAAGGAGACTGGCTCGTGTTCCATGTCGTCAACGACCGGCTTCGCTGGGGCGGCAATTATTATTTTGCCGCAGCCGGTGTTTTGCAGACGAATGAATTTGGTTTTGTAAGTGAACTGGAATCGGGAAACTGGAGTGCGTGCGATGATCTGCAAAAGGTTCGTCGCTTCATTGAACAGAAAAACTATTTACAACAGAATAAGGCGCAGCCAATCTCGTTGATATGGCAGGATGGCACGCCAAAAATTAAACAGCTTGCGGGCGAATCTTGGACTGGCGAGCCATTGTGGGGATTAAGCCGCGACACATGGTTGAAAGTCGTCGTAAAATAAAGCTGTTGAAATTGCGTTTGAGTATGCAATTAACGCCACGATTTTTCAGAGAGAAAACCGATGAAAAAAGTCGCGCTGGTTTTTGTGGTCGCCGTGCTGGTGCCGAGCCTCGTGCTCGCGTGGCTGGCCCTGCGCTCGCAGCGCGACCTGCAATTCCTGTTCGAGCGCCAGCAATCGCTCCTCTACCAGCGCGTGACCGACGCGCTCGCCACGGACATCGCCAGCCGCCTCGCACAACAGCAGCAGGAATTCAGCGCGCAGGTTGAAACCCTCGCCGCCAGCAGGGACGCGCGCGAGGTCGCGGCGCAATTTGACAACCAGCTCCGCCAAAGCTGGCCGCTGGCGGAGGTCGGCTTTTGCGTCACGTTGTCGGGAAAAATCCTTTCGCCAGCCGCCGCCGCGCGCGATGAGACGAAAATATTTTACACGGACAACAGCGGCTTCCTCGGCAACCGCGAAACCGCCGAGGTTTATGGACTCAACGGCAACGCCAGTTCCGGTGGGAACGCGGGGAGCAATAGCGGGAACAATGGTCGCAACGGCGGAAACATGTCGCTTTCGCAAAACAATTTTTCCGGCGTGACGGAGCAAAAACAATCGCAGCAGGCTCTGGCGTTCGCCAATTCCGCCGCCGCACTGCCTGCGCAAAATGCCACGCGTTCCAGCGTGAGCCAGTCGGATTCGCTGAATGGTTTTCCGAGCGGCAACCTTGGCGGTCGAGGCGGTGGCGGTGGCGGTGGCGGCCAAAGAGAATCGCAACAGACTCTGGCGCTTGCCGCCGCTACGCCGCAGCAAACAATCGCACTCGACAGCGCCGCCAAAGCGTTGCCGGATGAGAAACTCAAATCCGATCAGCCGCAGGTTGCAACCGTGAACGGAGCGGTCAGCGAGCCGCAGCAGGTTCAAAATATTTTCAATTACAAGGCGGCGCAGGCCCGTAAAATCAATCCGCAGAACAATCTCGAAATGCAAAAAGATTCCGCCGCCGACGGAAATTTTTCCAGGGTCATTCCCGCCGAGGCCGGTTTCGCGCAGCTCGTCGGCGACGGCACGGATGGGATGCTCGCGCGGTTTCTACAAAATAAATTAAACCTCATGTTCTGGCACCGGCTGAATCGCGAACCCGATTTGATTTTCGGCGCGCAATTGAATTTGGCGCGCGTTGTGGACGGCCTGCGCGATCTGGTGCAGCCCGAACCGGCGTTGCAAAACGAAATCTGCCTCGCGCTGCTCGACGACAACGCCAAGCCCGTCGTGGTTTCGCGCGCCGATTTTCAAGCGAACTGGAAACGCCCGTTCGTCGCCACCGAGATCGGCGAGGCGCTGCCGCATTGGGAAATTGCCGCGTATCTCCTCAATCCCGCCGCGCTCACGCAGGCCGCGCACACCGCACGGCTCACGCTCGGCCTGTTCATCGCGTTGCTGATGCTCGCCATCGGCGTCGGAAGCTGGCTCATCGTGCGCAGCCTGAACGCGGAATTGAAACTCGCGCGTCAGAAAACCGATTTCGTCAGCAACGTCTCGCACGAATTGAAAACTCCGCTCACATCCATCCGAATGTTTTCCGAACTGCTCGCCGATGGCCGCGTCACCGACAGCGCGAAACAGAAATCATATCTGAACATCATCACCGCCGAGGCCGCGCGCCTCACGCGGCTCATCAACAACGTCCTTGATTTCTCGCGCATGGAAAGCGGTGAGAAGAAATATAATTTCCAGCCGTGTGATTTGACGGAAGTTGTTCGTTCAACCGCTGAAACCTTCCGGCCGCATCTGGAAGCGAACGGATTCAAGTTTGATTGCGAACTGCCCGACGCGCCGATTTCCATTCGCGGCGACGCCGATGCTTTGTCGCAAATCATCGTCAATCTTTTGTCGAACGCGGAGAAGTATTCCCCCGGGAGCGCCGGCGGCCCGCCGGCAAGTCCGTCATCAACAGCACGCCGGCGGGACGCCAGCGCTCCCGGCAAAGAAATCACCTTGCAACTGGCGCAGAAACAATCACCGCTGCCGCACGCGGAAATCAAGGTGCTGGATCGCGGTGCCGGCGTGCCGCGCGGCAGCGAGGAGAAAGTGTTCGAGAAATTTTATCGCGCCCACGATTCCTTGAGCAGCGGCATCCAAGGTTCTGGGCTTGGATTGACCATCGCCCGCCAAATCGCCCGCGCCCACGGCGGCGACGTGGTTCACGAACCGCGTGACGGCGGGGGAAGCTGTTTTGTTTTGCGGTTGCCCATAACGTAGGACAGGCGTCGCGCCTGTCACAATTTTGAAAAATGGAAAATGAATTTAGAGACAGGCGCGACGCCTGTCCTACTTTGAAAAATGAAAACTAAAATTTTGATTGTCGAGGACGACCCTCATATCTTGCTGGGTCTGGAGGAAGTCTTGAAAAGCGAAGGCTACGAAACCGCCTCGTGCAATCGCGGCGATGAAGCCGTCGCCGCTGTCGCCAAGTTCCAGCCGGCGCTCATCGTGCTGGACGTGATGCTGCCCGGCGCGAGCGGCTACGACATCTGCAAGCAGCTTCGCGCGAAGAAAAACACCGTGCCGATTCTCATGCTCACAGCCAAGGGACAGGAGATTGACAAGGTTGTCGGCTTGGATCTCGGCGCGGATGATTACGTCACGAAACCGTTCGGCGTGCGCGAACTGCTGGCGCGCATCCAGGCCTTGCTGCGCCGGACGGTGACCGTCACCGATAAGACTGAATCCGATGCGGTTTTCCAAATCGGTTCAGCAACGATTGATCCGAAAACATTTCAAGTAAAACAGGGCCGAACGACGGAAGAACTCACGGCCAAAGAATTAAAACTGCTCCAAGTTTTCCACGCGCACGCGGGCGAGGTGTTGTCGCGCGACAAACTGCTGAACGAAGTCTGGGGCTATAATTATTACGGCACGACGCGCACGCTGGATCAGGTCATCGTGCAACTTCGCAAGAAACTCGGCGACCACGGCGGCGAACCGAAACACCTGCTCACCATCCACGGCGTCGGCTACAAGCTCGTCATCTGAACGCAAATTCTTTAAACAAAAAACCGCCGGAGATTTTCCGGCGGTTTTAGCGGAGATTTAAAACCTTACGGCAAATCGGTTGCGCCCATCAGGAAGCGGTCGCACTCGCGCGCCGCGCCGCGGCCTTCGTTGAACGCCCACACGACGAGGCTCTGGCCGCGACGGCAATCGCCGGCAGCAAAGACGCCCTTGAGGTTCGTGGTGTATTTCTCAAACTCGGCTTTGGCGTTTGAGCGCGGGTCGCGTTCGATGCCGAGCGCTTCGAGCAGCGGCTGCTCCGGTCCGAGAAAACCCATCGCCAGCAGCATGAGCTGCGCGGGCAAAACTTTTTCCGTGCCGGGAACATTTTTCGGGATGAACTGGCCTTTGTCGTTTTTCGTCCATTCCACTTGAACGGTGTGAACGGCTTTGACGTGGCCACTTTTACCGTCAGCTCCGTCGCCTTCAAACTTCGTCGCGGTCGTCAGATAAACGCGCGGGTCGGCGCCGAATTTTGCGGCGGCTTCTTCCTGGCCGTAATCGAGCTTGTAAGTTTTCGGCCATTCGGGCCACGGATTGTCCTTGGCGCGCTCAAGTGGCGGCTTGGGCAGAATCTCCACCTGCACGAGCGACTTGCAACCGTGCCGCATCGAAGTGCCGACGCAATCCGTGCCGGTGTCGCCGCCGCCGATGACGACGACGTCCTTGCCGGTGGCGTCAATAAAATTGCCGTTCTTGTGCTGGTCCAAAATGCTTTTCGTGTTCGCGGTGAGAAAATCCATCGCAAAGTGAATCCCTTTAAGCTGGCGACCTTCAATTGGCAGATCGCGCGGCTTGGTCGCGCCGGTTGCCAAAATTACTGCGTCAAATTCCTTCAACAATTTTTCCGCCGGATAATTTTTCCCGACTTCGATGTTGCAGACAAATTTTACGCCTTCTTTTTCCAGCAATTCCAAGCGGCGCAGCACGACTTCTTTTTTATCGAGCTTCATGTTCGGAATGCCATACATGAGCAAACCGCCGGGGCGGTCGGCGCGCTCGAAGACGGTGACGAGATGGCCGGCCTTGTTCAACTGCGCGGCGGCGGAAATTCCCGCCGGGCCGGAACCGATGACGGCCACCTTCTTCCCAGTCCGTTTTTTTGGAATTTCAGGAACGACCCAGCCGTTTTCCCAGCCGTGGTCAATGATTTCACATTCGATGTTTTTGATTGTGACGGGCGGATCGTTGATGCCGAGCACGCATGAACCTTCACACGGAGCCGGGCAAACGCGCCCGGTGAATTCCGGGAAATTATTCGTCTTGTGCAGCCGCTCCAGCGCTTCCTTCCATAGCCCGCGATAAACGAGGTCATTCCACTCTGGAATGAGGTTGTGAATCGGACAGCCGCTGGCCATGCCGCTGACGAGCTGGCCGGTATGGCAGAACGGAATACCGCAGTCCATGCAGCGCGCACCCTGTTTTTTCAGGTCGGCCTCCGGCATGTGGATGTGAAATTCCTGCCAGTCGGCCACGCGCCCGAGCGGCGAACGGTCCTTCGGAAGTTCACGCTGAAAATCTAAAAATCCGGTTGGTTTTCCCATGGTCAGTTGCTTGGTTGAATCGGAATAAACGCAGAGGCGCGGAGAACGCAGAGGGGCGCAGAGGAAAAATAAAAATTCTTCCCGGCGAAACTCTGCGGCCTCTGCGTCTCTGCGTTGAACTTCATAATAAATTTCAAATTCGGAACGAGCCGGGTTCGGGCGGCGGCAATTGCAAGCCGTTCACCACCCGCGAAATTCCATCTTTCAATACAGTTTCGTGAAAGTTGATGATCAAGCCCAGCCGTAAATTCGACAGACGCAGATAGCTCAAGAGCTTCGCCCGGTCGAACGCGTCCACGTTTTCTTTCGCCTTCAAATCAACAATCACCTTTTCTTCGACAACCAGATCCAGCCGCAGCGGCACGCCCAGTTTCACGCCCTTGTAAAAGATGGGCACCTGCTGCTGCCGCTCGAAGCGGATGCCGCGCAAGCTGAACTCGTGGCATAACGCCTCTTCATAAACCTGTTCCACCAGTCCCGGCCCGTAATACTTATGCACTTCAATCGCCGCACCGATGATGCGCTCTGAAATCTCGTTCTCGTGCATGACTAAATTTATTTTTCAACGCAGAGGCGCCGAGGACGCAGAGAAAACTTTTTTAATTAAAAACTCTGCGGCTCTCCGCGTCCTCTGCGCCTCTGCGTTTCTCCGGTTTCATTTTTAATGGCCGCCCTTCACGTTTTCCTCAAACGCGGCCATGACGGCTTCGTCGCCGCTCAAGCCTTGCGACTGCACTTTCTTGAGCGACAGCAAAACGCGCTTGTAATCTTGCGGCATCACCTTGACGAATTTCGGCACGAAATTTTTCCAGTCGCCGAGAATCTTCGCGGCGCGTTCGCTCTTGGTGTAAGCCTGGTGGCGCTGGATCAGTTTCCAGACCTGCTCAATCTCGTCGGCGTCCTCGAGTTTTTCGAGGCCGACGAGTTCCATGTTGCAGCGCGTGGCAAAATCACCCGCCTCGTCGAGAACATAAGCCACGCCGCCGCTCATGCCGGCAGCAAAATTGCGTCCGGTCTTGCCAAGAATCACCACGCGCCCGCCGGTCATGTATTCGCAGCCGTGGTCGCCGATGGCCTCGACGACCGCGTTGACGCCGGAATTGCGGACAGCAAAGCGTTCGCCCGCCATGCCGCGCACAAAAATCTCGCCCGCCGTCGCACCGTAAAGCGCCACGTTGCCGATGATGATGTTGTCCTCGGCGACGAAGGTGGAATTCTTCGGCGGATAAACAATTATTTTTCCGCCGCTCAAACCTTTGCCAAGGTAATCGTTCGCGTCGCCTTCGAGTTCGAGCGTCATGCCGCACGGAATGAACGCGCCGAAGCTTTGCCCGGCGCTGCCGTTGAATTTCAACTGCACCGTGTCTTCCGGCAATCCATTCGGCCCGTGCTTCTTCGTGATCTCGCTGCCGGTGATCGTGCCGACAACGCGGTTGACGTTGAAGATGGACAGTTCGGCGCGGACTTTTTCGCCGCGCTCGCTGGCCGGTTTGCAAATGTCCAAAATTTTCGTCACGTCCAAAGATTTTTCCAGGCCGTGATCCTGATCCTGCGAACGAAAACGCCCGACATCCGCGCCCATTTCGGGTTGATGCAAAATTGGCGTCAAATCCAAACCGCGCGCTTTCCAATGTTCAATCGCTTTCCACGGAAATAATTTATCCGTGCGGCCAACCATGTCCTCGAGTTTTCGGAAACCGAGCTTGGCCATGATCTCACGCAATTCCTGCGCGACGAATTTCATGAAGTTGACGACATTGTCCGCGCTGCCCGCGAACCGAGCGCGCAGGCGCGGGTCTTGCGTCGCGACGCCGACGGGACAGGTGTTCAGATGGCAGACGCGCATCATGATGCAGCCGAGCGAAACGAGCGGCGCGGTCGCAAAACCAAATTCCTCCGCGCCGAGCAGCGCGGCAACCGCCACGTCGCGGCCGGTTTTCATCTGGCCGTCCGTTTCAACATAAATGCGGCTGCGCAGATTGTTCAGCACGAGCGTCTGGTGCGCCTCGGCCACGCCGAGTTCCCACGGGCCGCCCGCGTGCTTGATGGAAGAAAGCGGCGAAGCGCCGGTGCCGCCGTCGTGGCCGGAAATCAAAACCACGTCCGCATGCGCCTTGGCGACGCCTGCCGCGACGGTGCCGACTCCGACTTCGGCGACGAGCTTGACGCTGATGCGCGCGTTGCGGCTGGCATTTTTCAAGTCGTGGATCAACTCCGCCAAATCCTCGATGGAGTAAATGTCATGGTGCGGCGGCGGTGAAATCAAACCGACGCCCGCCGTCGTGCCGCGCGTTTTGGCGATGTCCGGGAAAACTTTTTTCCCGGGCAGTTCGCCGCCTTCGCCGGGCTTCGCGCCCTGCGCCATCTTGATCTGGATTTCCCGCGCGTTGACGAGGTAATAGCTCGTTACTCCGAAACGACCGCTGGCGACCTGCTTGATCGCGGAATTCTTCGAGTCGCCATTCGCTTCGATCTGGTAGCGCGCCGGGTCTTCACCACCTTCGCCGGTGTTGGATTTTCCGCCGATGCGGTTCATCGCGATGGCGAGCGTTTCGTGCGCTTCCTTCGAAATCGAGCCGTAGCTCATCGCGCCGGTTTTGAAACGCTTCACAATTTCCTCGACCGATTCCACCTCTTCAATCGGCAGCGGCTTTTCGGCAAATTGAAAATCCAGCAATCCGCGCAGGGTGCAAAGATTCTTCGACTGGTTGTTCACCAGTTCGGCGTATTCGCGGTAAATCTTTTCGCTGCCGAGCCGACAGGCGGTTTGCAGCTTGTGAATCGTCTGCGGATTGAACAGGTGAAATTCTCCGCTGTCGCGCCATTGATACTGGCCGCCGGCGTCGAGTTCGGTGACCAATTCGCGCGGGAACGCGCGGCGATGACGCGTAAGCGCCTCTTCGGCGATGACGTCAATACCGACACCTTGAATGCGCGATGGCGTCCATGTGAAATACTTTTCCACGACTTCGCTGTTGAGGCCGACAGCTTCAAAAATCTGCGCGCCGCGATAGCTTTGCACGGTCGAGATGCCCATCTTGGCCATCGTTTTCACGACGCCTTTGATCGCGGCCTTGATGAATTTTTTCACCGCCGTTTTGTAATCGGTCTTTTCCAACAGGCCTTCTTGGATGAGATCCTCAATCGTTTCGTAAGCCAGATACGGATTGATGGCGCTGCAGCCGTAGCCGATGAGCAGCGCGAAATGATGCACCTCGCGCGGTTCGCCGGATTCCAGCACGAGGCCGGTGCGACCGCGCGTGCCGTTGCGAATCAAGTGATGATGCAAACCCGCCATCGCGAGCAGGGCAGGGATGGGCGCGAGTTCGGGCGAAACGCCACGGTCGGACAAAATCAAGATGTTGACGCCGCCCTTGATGGCTTCGTCGGCGGCAGCGAAAAGTTTTTCCAGCGCTGACTCCAAACCTTTCGCGCCGTCGGCGGCGTTGAACAAAATGGAAAGCGTCTCGGATTTGAAACCAGGCTTGTCAATGAAACGCAGCTTGTCCAGTTCCTCGTCGGTGAGGATTGGCTGTTCCAGGCGGATGACCGAGCAGCTTTCTGCCTTCGGTTCGAGCAGTCCGCCGCGCGAGCCGACCATCGTGAAGGTCGAGGTGATGATTTCCTCGCGGATCGGATCAATCGGCGGGTTCGTGACCTGCGCGAACAACTGCTTGAAATAATTGTAAAGCAACTGCGGCTTGTCCGACAGCACCGCCAGCGGCGTGTCCGTGCCCATCGAGCCGAGCGGTTGCACGCCGGTGCTCGCCATCGGGCCGACGATGAAACGCAGATCCTCGAACGTGTAACCGAACGCCTGCTGCAACTGCAAAATTTTCCGGTGTGCCGGTTCGGTCTGCTGTTCCGGTGCGGGCAGGTTTTGAAGCAGAACGTGATGTTCATCCAGCCATTTCTGGTAAGGATGCGCGCTGGCGTATTTTTTCTTCAGTTCCTCGTCGGCGATGATGCGGCCTTCCTGCGTGTCCACGAGAAACATTCTGCCCGGCTGCAAACGGCCTTTGACGGCGATGCGTTCCGGTGCAATCGGCAGCACGCCGGCTTCGGAAGCCATGATGACCACGTCATCTTTCGTGACGTAATAACGCGATGGGCGAAGACCATTTCGATCCAGGCAAGCGCCGATGCGTATGCCGTCGGTGAACGCCATCGAAGCCGGGCCGTCCCACGGTTCGATGAGGCAGGAATGAAATTCGTAGAACGCGCGACGTTCGGCGTCCATGCTCTCGTGATTTTCCCACGGCTCGGGAATCATCATCATCATCGTGTGCGGCAATTCGCGGCCCGCCATGACGAGCAGCTCGACGCAATTGTCAAACTGCGCCGAATCGCTGCCGTCGGTGTTGATGACCGGGATGACTTTCTTGATGTCGTCGCCGAGCACTGCCGACTTGAAATTCGCCTGCGCCGCCTTCATCCAGTTGACGTTGCCGCGCAGCGTGTTGATTTCACCGTTGTGCGCGATGAAGCGGTTGGGATGCGCGCGGTCCCAGCTCGGAAAAGTATTTGTGCTGAACCGCGAATGCACCATCGCCATCGCCGTGATCATCGTCGCGTCGTTCAAGTCAGGATAATATTTCCCGACCTGCTCGGACATCAACATGCCCTTGTAAATCAGCGTGCGCGCCGACAGGCTGGAAACGTAAAACCAGTTGCCGCCGGCAAAAGTTTTGCCGTAGCGGATGCGCTGCTCCGCGATTTTGCGGATCACAAAAAGTTTTCGCTCAAACGCCTCGTCATCCTTGATTGTCGGATTGCGACCGACAAACACCTGCGCCATGAACGGCTCCGCCGCCACGGCGGTTTTGCCGAGCGAGGAATTGTCCACCGGCACGTCGCGCCAGCCAAGCAGCGTCTGGCCTTCGGCGGCAATAATTTTGGCGAGTTCTTTTTTGATGGCCTCGCGTTCAGCGGGAACTTTCGGCAGGAACATCTGGCCGACGCCATATTGTCCGGCGGCCGGAAGCTGGAAGCCGAGTTTCGTTGCCTGGGCCGCGAGAAATTCATGCGGCACCTGAATCAAGATGCCCGCGCCGTCGCCGGTATTCGCCTCGCAGCCACACGCGCCGCGATGGTCGAGGTTAACCAGAATCTGCAGCGCGTCGCTCACCAACTGATGGGATTTCTTTCCCTTCATGTTGACGACGAAGCCAAGCCCGCAAGCGTCGTGCTCAAACTGCGGGTCGTAAAGTCCTTGTTTCGGCGGCGCGGAAATCAAAGTTTCGGCGGGCCGGCCATTAGTATTTTTTGTCAGGTTGCTGGTCATCGTTCGGCGGATTAGCCTGCGTTCACTTATTTTTTACTCGAATTTAGTCCATGTGCAATAAATGTTTTCAAAAATCACGAGGATTTTGCGATTAGAATTCAATTAATTAGCCGGTCTTTTATTAGCCGGGAAAAACTTCGGCGCAAAATAATCTGTTGCCTTTCCGCGCCGGCGTAAATGATATGGGTGAAATGCCGAACGACGACATTGCGCGGTTGCGCGAATACGCCCGGAATAATTCCGAGGCCGCCTTCGCCGCGCTCGTCGCGCGCCACGTCAATCTGGTTTATTCCGTGGCACTGCGGCAGGTGCGCGACCCGCATCTGGCCGGGGACATCACGCAGGCGGTTTTCATCATCCTCGCGCGCAAGGCGGACTCGCTCGGCGACAAAACGATTTTGCCCGGCTGGCTTTGCCGCACGGCGCGTTACACCAGCGCCAATGCGCTGACCATTCAACGGCGGCGACAACACCGCGAACAGGAGGCGTATATGCAATCCACTTTGAACGAGGCCGCGAACGAACCGGCGCACGAAGAAACGTGGAATCAAATCGCGCCGCTGCTGGACGGCGCGATGGAAAAGCTCGGCCAGAAAGATCACGACGCGCTGGTGCTGCGGTTTTTTGAAAATAAAACTTTTGCGGAAGTTGGCGCGACTTTGGGCGCGAGCGAGGACGCGGCGAAAATGCGCGTGAACCGCGCGCTGGAGAAGCTGCGGAAATTTTTCACGAAACGCGGTGTGAATTCGACGACGGCAACTCTTGCCGGAACAATTTCCGCCAATTCCGTTCAAGCCGCGCCCGTGGCGCTGGCAAAATCTGTAGTTGCTGTGGCGATTGTAAAAGGGTCAACTGCCGCAGCATTAACCCTAACCCTTGTTAAAGGAACTATGAAAACAATGACTTGGATAAAAATTAAATTCGCGCTTGGCGTGAGCGTAGCAGCGTTGCTTGCGGGCATCGCTACGACGGTGGCGATTTCTCAAACCAGCAACAGTGACGATCTGGCAGCACAGGAAATCATCAAGAAATCGCAGGACGCCTATGCTGCATTAACAAGTTACAGTGACGAAGGAAAAGAAGTCGGTTCCGTGGGCGCGTCCGATGTGGCGCCGCACACGTTTTCCATCAAATTGGCGCGACCTAATCTTTATCAAATTAAATGGACTCAAGACCTTGGTTTTTATTCTCAAACAGGTGTCGTTTGGTCGGCAGGCAACGGCGATTATTTGAAGATGCAGCAGGTCAGCAAGCCAGCAAAATATCCGAACACGGACGGAGCTTTAAGCGCCGCGATGGGTATTTCAGGAGGTGCATCTGGCGTTGTTCCAAAAACATTTTTCAATCTAAAATCAGGCACATTTGGTGCGATGCAATCGGCCACAAAAAAGCCCGATGAGAAAATTGGCGGAACTGATTGCTATGTTTTGACTCAATCGAAAGGCGGTCGCACCGAAACATTGTGGATTGGAAAACAGGATTTTCTCATCCGGCAGATTGAAAATGACACCAGCGCTGCCGTTTTGAAAGCGATGGTGGAGGACCAAGCAAAAAAACATCCTGAAATGCACCTCCCGACAACCGTTGGTGGTGACGTCAAATCAGTGCAAACGCACGAGAACATTTCCGCGAATCAGAAATTTTCACCGGCGGATTTTGAGGCGGCGCAATAGCATTTTCATTCAACGCGCTTCGCAAACCATTTTACACGGCGCGCGCAAATCGTATAATGTCCGTCTGTGAATTCGCAAAAGCGTCAGCGCGTCGTCTGCGGCATGAACGGTGAAGTTCTTAAAATTTCTTAAAGTAAAAATCGTCGCGGCTGATGCCGAGGTCTTCAACGATGTCGGCAATGATGCCGCGCGGCACGTCGCCCGGATGCCACGCAAACGTAATGAGCCGGTCGGGACGAAACGGATTTGAATAATGCCGATGACTGCCAGCGGTGCGGAGAAGTTCGCAGCCAATTTCGCGCAGGCGGCGTTCAAGTTGACGGCAATTCCATGAAGGATATTTTCCCACGGTCAGGCGGCGAGGACAAATTTATCGCGGAAAGCTTCGGGAATCGGGCGTCCGGTTTCAAGCAAAGCTTCGAGATGTTCTTTGGCGGCTTGCTGAAAACGAAGGGCAGCTTCACCCCGGTCGCGTCCGTGCGCGTGACAGCCGGGCAGCAAGGATGATTTGGCAATCCATACGCCGTCTTCGTCTTGACGCAATTGCACTTTTGAAAATGGAACGATCATCGTGGAATTAAATTAACCTATTTGCCAAACCGCGCAAACCATTTTACACGCCGCCCGCGAGTTGTATAATGTCCGTCTGTGAATTCGCAAAAGCGTCAGCGCGTCGTCTGCGGCAATTTGTTTTTCCTGAAAATAGCCCAGCCATTTATGGCTGGGTAAATGTCCCGCCCACCATAAAGTCCCGTCAGGGACGAAAGAAATTCAATCCAACATTTCCGCCTTGTAATCGCATCCGTGCTTCTTGAGAAAAACCTCCAATTCTTCGCGAAAACTTTTCTTGCGATGATGTTCTTCCTGCGTGTTGACGTAATGAACCGTGTCCTCCACGCCCGACACACCGATGCTGAACGCGCCAAAACCTTCCTGCCACGCGAAATCGTGTTGCCGGAGTTCAGGAAATGTTTCGCGCAGCCATTTGGAGGAGTTGCCTTTCAACAATTGCATCGCCTTTGAAATGGAAATTGTCGCGGGCAAGCTCAAAAGCAAATGCACATGGTCGGCCACGCCGCCGATGGCCAATGCCTTCAAATCGTTTTCACGCGCGATGCCGCCGAGATATGGCCAAAGACGCTCCCGAATTGACTCGGTCAGCAATGGACGACGTTCCTTGACGGAGAAAACGCAATGCATCAGGCAGGAATTAAACGAGTGCATTTTTTCTTTCGTCCCTGACGGGACTTTTATTTGCTCCCGATCTGATTACCCAGCCATAAATGGCTGGGCTATTTTCAAAAATTCCGCAACAATATCCAGCCATCGTCAAAATCCGAGAAGGGAAATTCCACCGAGACGACGTCGCCAGCCTTAAATGGAATCATAAGCCTTGTCGTCCGGCGAGTCGTCTTGAAAAAAATTCTCGATGCCCAGCCGCTGCCAGTCGAGGTCTTCGGCGCTGCGCCCGATCAATTGCGGCATATCTTTGTAAAGCTGGAGACGTTCCGGCAAAGGCAATCTTTCAATCGCCTCTTCGATTTCATGGAGCGTTTTGCTCATGGTTTTATTGTCGGGCAAAATCGGATTTTTTGGCAAGCGGCAGAAAGCTTTTTCCTTTTCACGTTGTTCAAACCATTTTACACGCCGCCTTTGCGTTGTATAATGTCCCACTGTGAATTCGCAAAAGCGTCAGCGCGTGGTCTGCGGCATGAGCGGAGGAGTTGATTCCTCGGCGACGGCGGCGCTTTTGATCGAGCAGGGTTACGACGTCATCGGCATCACGCTCAAGCTCTGGCCGCAGGATTGCGTGAACCGCGCGGAGGACAAATGCTGCGGCCCGCAGGCCGTCACCGACGCGCGCGCCGTCTGCGACAAGCTCGATATCCCGTATTATCTCATTGACGAGGCGGCGGAATTCCAGAAGCACGTCATCCAATATTTTGCCGACGAATACAAGGCCGGCCGCACGCCGAATCCGTGCGTGATGTGCAATCAGAATTTGAAGTTCGGCCGGCTCATTGACCGCGCGAATCAACTGGGCGCGGATTTTATCGCGACGGGACATTTTGCACGCGTGGAATTTTCTCCTGACACAAATGGTAGGGCTGACCTGCCGGTCGGCCCGGACGCGCAGCAGCGCGTCCCTACCAAATCTGCCGGACGTTATCTCCTCAAGCGCGGACGCGATTCGCGCAAGGATCAAAGTTATTTCCTTTTCTCGCTACGGCAGGATCAGCTTGCGCGCGCGATTTTTCCGCTCGGCGAAAAAACCAAGAGCGACACGCGCGAAGTGGCGCGGCACTGCAATCTCAAGACCGCCGACAAGGAGGAGAGCATGGAAATCTGTTTCGTGCCGGACAACAATTACGGCGGCTTTCTCCAGTCGGCAAATCTCGTGCAGAAGCATCGCGGCGAAATTACAGATGTTCACGGCCATGTCCTCGGCCAGCACGACGGCATTGAATTTTATACCATCGGCCAGCGCAAAGGTCTTGGCCTCACGACGAGCAAGCCGGTTTATGTCGTGGAACTCGACGCGGAAAACAATCGCGTTGTCGTCGGCGACGATTCCGCGCTCGACCGCGATGAATTCATCGCCGATCGCTGCAACTGGCATCCGTTCGACAAGTTGACAGAGCCAATCGAAGTCACGGCGAAAATCCGTTACAACCATCCTGGCACGACTGCGACGATTTCACCGCTGGAAAATAATCGCGTAAAAGTAAAATTACATTCACCGCAACGCGCCATCACGCCCGGCCAGGCGGCGGTGTTTTATCAGGACGATCTGGTCGTGGGCGGCGGGTGGATCATGCGGTAGGGCGGTGCTGCCGCGCCGCCTTGATATTTGGGCTGCGCAGCAGCGCAGCCCTACCGTTCACGGATTTTTTGGAAACACGAATTCAATCTGTGTTCCATCCGTGTTTGATCCGTGACTGAAGTTTTCCGGTTTGTTGGAAGAAAAAAAGAGAGGCCGGACACTACTCCGGCCTCCCAATGAGAACTAAACTCTGCACCAAACTCTTGTCGGACGCGGTGCCGCAGACACACACCTTACAACACACACGGAACACTGCATTTCTGCATCAACGACGTGACCAAGATAACATGGCCCGCGTCCCCAACCAGTCACCAGTTCTGGTGACACGGGCAAACGGGTATGTGTATTTGCCAAACGCAGAAAGTTTATGAAACGTAATGTTTATGCGGTTGAAACTGGTGAATTTCAGGGCGCTTCAATTTTATCCCAAATTCGCCCTAAAAATAACTGGTTTGACGCATCAGGCGCGTTTGCGGATGATTCGCAATTATGCCAGTCTGGCGTCAGATTATTCAAAGAGCCTGGGGCGACACTTGGGAAAAAGTTGTTGGGCAAACAGTTTCAACGATTGTGATTGCCATTCTCATATTCACGGTGGTTTTCCTTCTTGCCCGACTATTTCGCGGCAAAGAATATGCCCAAGACTGGCTTTTTGATGCCGTTGCAGGTGTTTGTGCGGTAATTATAGTTGGAGTTTTAGTTTTTTTGGCGGAAACATTTTTTGTGGTTCCTGCCAGATTGATTTCCGAGGCGCAAAATCAAAATTCTGGCTTAACAAATACAGTCGTCTCATTAACCACCAGCAACGATAATCTTTTTACACAAAAGGGGGAAATTCAAAAAAAATACGATCAAGATGAAGTGGTAATTAGGGCGGTTCAAACTGTCACCGGAAACACGAATGGAACATCGGAACAAAATTTGAAGAATTTGTCCGTCAAGGTTGAAGAAATGCAAAATGAAATTAAAAATTCAGCAGTCAAAATCGCCGCCGATACATATGTAGAGCAATTTTTGGCTTCTGATTCAAACCGCTGCTGGATTTTAATTACAGATACCAATTCCAACACTAAACTTTTATTTCTAAAAATGAAACACGCACCCCTTGACTTTAACATCCAAGGGTGGGTTAGTTCTCCATCATTGCCTACACAATCCCCGCTAACTTCGTTGAATCATGTTCACAACATCGTCTATACATATTGTAGTGGCGCTTGGTCTTTGAAGGACGGATTATTCTCCATTCAATATGTCAAAGATGAGGATGACACGAATGTAATTAAAAATGTGGCATTTTTGGGACAAGACGCCTATCTCGACGGGAAGCGACTAATTATTGTTCCGGCTGCCGACAAGCCGTAATTGAATAATAAAAGTTTCACAAAAATGCTTGGCGTTACTTCTTGACCTTCTTTGATCCCGGTGGCGGCGTTTTCAATAACGCGGATATTGCATCTTCAAATTTAACGCCGCCCAGATTCGGAAACATTTCCTTCGCTGGCAGCTTGCGATGCTTGGCTCGTTTTGACTTTGACACGAATTCTCTTTCTGCCTCACGGAATATCCTTACCTCCGCAAAAACTTCGCCACCGCCTCCGTCCGCGTCCGCACCTGCAATTTTTCGTGCATTGGAAATCAAGAAATCCTTGCGGCGGCAGACAATCCTTGCCGGTCAAGTTTGCGCTGTGTTATCTTGCCGCCATGAGCGCGAGTGATTTGATCACGGTTGACCCGGACATCCTGGGCGGCACGCCGGTTTTCCGCGGGACGCGCGTGCCGGTCAAAACGCTCTTCGATTATCTCGAAGACAATTATTCCCTCGACGAATTCCTGGAATGTTTCCCATCCGTGACGCACGAAATGGCGCGCCGGATTTTGGAATGTTCGGAGTCGGCGCTGCTTGAGCCGGTCGCGGCATGAAAATCCTGCTGGACGAATGCGTGCCCTGGCCGATGCACCGGCTGCTGGGCGGCCACGAATGCCGCACGGCGCAACAGCAAGGCTGGGGCGGAATCAAGAACGGACGGCTGCTGCAACTGGCGGAAGGCGAATTCAACCTGTTCATCACGGCGGATCAAAATTTGCGCTACCAGCAAAATCTTGCCGGTCGCAGCATTGCGATTCTGGAACTTTCCACGAACAAGCTTCACCGCATTGAAGCGGCGGCGGGTTTGATCCAGGCGGCAATCGCGGCGATGAAAGCCGGAGAATTTCGCCAGCTTGAAATTCCATGATGTCTGGCCGGGCGGCAAGGCATTGGAATTTTAATTTTCTTAACGCCGCAAAAATTTCGCCACCGCTTCCGTCCGCGTCCGCACCTGCAATTTTTCGTAGATGCGGCGGATATAAGTATGCACGGTCTCGTAGCTGATGCCGAGCTTTTCGGCAATCTCCTTATACATCAGGCCTTGGCTCAAATGGTCGAGCACCTGCTGTTCGCGTTCGGAAAGGTTTTCCGTGGGCTGCGCCGAGGCCGCCGTCTGCTGGAGCGATTGCACGACCTTGCGCGCGATGTGCATGGTCATCGGCGAGCCGCCGCGATGCACCTCGGTGATGGCTTCGAGCAGTTCCTTGCTGGGCGTGCGCTTGAGCATGTAGCCGTTCGCGCCCGCCGTCAGTGCGCTGAAGATGTTTTCCGTGTCCTCATAAACGGTGAGCATGATGACTTGGACGGCGGGCAGAAGTTTTTTCAACTGCTTGACGCACTCGACGCCGTTCATGCCGGGCAAATTGATATCCATGAGCACGACGTCGGGCTTGACCTGCGGCAGATCGTTCACGGCGTCCTCGGCGTTGGCGTAGTGGCTGACGCAACGGAAGCCGTCGGCGCGGTTCAGCACGCGCGCGAGCGTGCCGCGCAACTGGTCATTGTCCTCGACGATGGAAACGGTGACGGGCATTTTTTTTGTTCGTAATCTTAATCGTAATCCTAATCTTAATCGCTCCGGCAAACCGGGATTAAGATTACGATTAAGATTAAGATTAGGGAAGTTTTGAAAGTGGTGCCGTCAATCGCACAATTGCGCCGCCGTTCGCGCCGGGGGAAATTAAAAATTCGCCGTGAATGTCTTCCATGCGTTTTTTCATGTTGCGGAGGCCGTTGCGCTGCTGCGCGGCTTTCGCGTCCACGCCGCCGAGGCCGCGTCCGTTGTCTTCAATTTCCAAAATAAATTTTTCCGGCGCGAGGCGCAACCGGATCCACGCTTCAGAGGCATGCGCGTGTTTGACGACGTTGTGAACGGATTCCTTGAACGCGAGAAAAACATTATGGCGGACTTCCGGCGGAATGTCGGTCGCGGGCAGTTGTGACGGCACGTCGGCGCGGTAGCGGATGCCGGCGAGCGCGAGGTATTCCTGCGCGTATTTGCAGGCGTAACTGGCCAGGCCTTCGAGCGTGTCGTTGGCGGGATTGACGGCCCAGACGATTTCGTCGAGCGAGCGCGTCGTTTCGCGCGCGGTGTGGGAAATCTGTTGCGCGTGCAATTCGATTTCAGCGGGAAGATGTTTATCCGCCTCGGCCATTTCGCCGAGCAGCGCGACTTGCGTGAGGTTCGCACCGAGCTGGTCGTGCAAATCGCGGGCGATGCGGGCGCGTTCGCGTTCCTGCTGGTCGCGCAACTGCGCTTCGCGTTTCAATTTTTGCGCGGTGAGATAGCGCACGATGGCGGCGACCATCCCGAGCAGGAAAATAATGGCGGCGGCACGAAACCAGTTCGTCTGCCAAAAATATGGCTGCACGGTGATTTCGAGCGTGCTGCCGGTTTCGTTCCAGACGCCGTCCTCGTTGGCGGCGAAGACGTGGAAATGATAATTTTTCGGCGGCAGTTTCGGGTAGCGCACGACCCGTTCGCCGCCGACGTCCTTCGGTTCGGCTTCCAATCCTTCGAGCCAGCATTTGAAGCGCACCAGTTCCGGCGCGGAAAAATTCAGGGCGGTGTAATCAATCTCCAACTGCTCGTAGCCGGGCGGGACGACAATGGCTTGCGCCCAGGCCGAGTTCAAGGCGTTGGTTTTTTGTTCGCGGCCGTCCACTTTCACGGATTCGATCAGAACCAGCGGCGGCTGCGAATTGAGTCTGAGTTCCGCCGGATTCACTGACACCAAGCCTTTGGTGGTGGGAAACCATAATCTGCCGTCACGCGCGAGCAGCGCGGCGGGTTGCGAACCGGCGGTGCATTCGCGCGTCGGCAGTCCGTCGGTTTCCGCGAAAGTCCGGCAGGAAAAGGAATTCGTCGTTCCGGCGGCGAAATCGTTGAGCGATTTTTTTTGAATCCGCATCAGTCCCATGTTGGAGCCGAGCCATAAGTAACCGGCATCGTCTTCGATGAGGTAGCTGATGCTGTCGCTGGCGAGGCCTTTGGCCGTGGAATAGCGCGTCCATTTTCCGTTCTGAAATCGCGCCAGTCCGTGGCCGGCGGTGCCGACCCACAGGACACCGTCCTTGTCCGCGTAGAGACAGGAAATGTCATTGCCGGGCAAACCGTTTTCCGTGGCCTGATAGGAAATAAATTTTCCGTCCTTGAAAAAATTCAAGCCGTGGTTCTCGGTGCCAACCCAGAGGTTTCCATCCGCATCTTCCGCGATGGCGCGGACGACATTTTCCGACAGGCCGTCGCGCGTTGTGAACAATTTCCAGTCCTGGCCATTCCAGCGGGCGAGACCATTTTGCGTGCCCGCCCACAATTGCTGGTTGTGATCTTCGAACAGCGCGAAAATTTGCTGGCCAAGGATTTCCGCGCCGGGTGCGGGGACAAAATGATTGGTCTGAAATTCAAAAAGCCCCTCGTCGAGCGTTCCCACCCAGACTTGCTGCCGGTGGTCCACCAGGACGGTCCAGGCGCTCCGGTTCCGGCTCACGCCGAAGTCCTGCGCGGCATTGGTGAGCGAATAGGACACGCCGTGGGCGTTGAAAGCCGTCCACAAGCCGCCGCGGTCATCTTCAGAAATGGATTGCGCGGCCAGCGGGCGGGGTTCGGCCGGCGGGTTGAAGAATTTTCTTTTGATCCGGTCCAGGCCGCCGCCGTCGGTTCCCACCCAAAGATTTCCGCCGCGGTCCAGGCACAGCGAAAGCACGAACGGCGATGACAAACCCTGGTTGGTGGAGATCTGCCAGGATTTTCCGGACGGCTCATACCAGAAAACGCCCGCGCCCAGCGTGCCGACAATCAGGTTGCCCGCAGGGTCTTCGCAGGTGGCGGTGATGGCGAAGTCCTGCCACGGATAAGCCCCGAAATTTTTTGCGGGACGGTTGTTTTCGATTTTTTCAACCGTTCCGTTGATCAACTGCCAGAAACCGCCCGACTGGGACGGGATCACCGCCCGGGCTTCGAGCAGCGACAGTTCTTGTGAAACGACGCCGGGATAAAAATCCATGGTGCCGTCGTGATGGCGATAAAGCCCGTCGGCGGTGTGAAACCAGACCCCCGATGAATTTTCGACGGAGTAAATGATTTTCCCGGTGCCGTTTTTGGTTCCAAAATTTTTGATGGTTCCGCCGGTGATCATCGCGAATCCGGCCGTGTCGGTGCCGACCCAGAGATTCGTGCGGCTGTCTTCAAACAGATAAACAATCCGGTCGCTGCCCAGGCCCGGCGTGTTGTTTTCGTTGAAGATGGCAAAACGGCTTCCGTCAAAGCGCACCAGGCCGTTGAGCGTTCCCAGCCAGAGATAACCGTCGCGGGTCTGGATGACGGAAATGACGGAGCTTTGCGGCAGGCCCTGCTGGTGGTTCCAGGAATCCACGATGAACGGCGGCCCGGACGAATCCGCCGCGCCGCCACCCGCCGGGACGGCGGCGGAAAAAACGCCGAGCCAAAGCCATGCGAACCGGAGCGTCCAGCGGTGTTTGGTCATGTTCAATTGTTCAGGCTGTCCCGGCTGAATGTAAAGATGTTTGGAAAAAAACGAAGCCATAATATATTTGAAAATCTTTTTTCAAAAACCGCTTGCTCCATTCGCGCGTTGGGCTACGTTGGCGCTGCCCAATGAGAACTGGGCGCTCGGCGGGTGTGGCGATAAAAATCGTGTGTAGTCGTCGCACCCGCCTCTTTTTTTGCGCGACGGTTTTGAAATTCAACTTGCGCCGCCTTCGCCGGTTGCTAAAGTCTTCCCGCAATTTCATCCGCCGGCTGCGGCGGTTTTCCTTTTTTAACCTGAAACAACCAACGCGTGAAAATTTTTAGCGGCACCGCAAACGAACCCCTGGCAAAAGCCATCTGCAAATCCATCGGCCTCGACCTGGGCAAATGCACCATCAAGCCGTTTCCCGACGGCGAGACGTTCGTCAAGATCGAAGAGAACGTGCGCGGCGAGGAAGTCTTCGTCGTCCAGCCCACGTCGCCGCCGACGAACCATCACCTGATGGAATTGTTCATCATGATGGACGCGTTGCGGCGGGCGAGCGCGGCGCGCATCACGGCGGTGCTGCCGTTTTATGGTTATGCGCGGCAGGACCGCAAAGACCAGCCCCGCGTGCCCATCACGGCGAAACTGGTGGCAAACCTGCTCGTCGCGTCGGGCGCGAACCGGATTCTGGCGATGGATCTGCACGCGCAGCAGATCCAGGGCTTCTTTGACATCCCGGTGGATCATCTCTACGCCGCGCCGGTGATGTATGATTATTTGAAGAAGAAAAAACTGGCCAACCTCGTCGTGGTCAGCCCGGACACCGGCGGATTGAAAATGGCGCACGCCTATTCGCAGGTGCTGGAATCGGGACTGGCGATCGTGGCCAAGCGGCGCACCAGCGCGACGCACGTCGAATCCATGGCGGTCATCGGCGAAATCAAGGGCAAAAATGTTTTGCTCGTGGACGATTTGACGGAGACGGCGGGCACGCTCACATCGGCGGCGGCCTTGCTGAAAAAGAAAGGCGCGCAGAAGATCATCGCCTGCGTTTCCCACGCGATTCTGGGCCAGACGGGCATCGAAAGATTGCGCAAATCGGATATTGACGAGTTGATAACAACTGATACAGTCCAACGCCCTGCGATTGACGGTGTGAAGATAACCACGCTGTCGGTGGCCGGGCTTTTGGGCGAAGCCATCAAACGGATTCACAGTAATTCGTCGGTGAACTCGCTCTTTGAATTCAAAGGCGGGCGCACCAGTTAAGCGCCGCCGGAAAACAATTTGATTTAAGAAAAATGAAATCAGTCGCATTGAAAGCCTATCCGCGCACACAGGTGCAGCGCGCCGAAGTCACCAAACTCCGACGCGCCGGCCGCGTGCCCGCCACCATTTACGGCCGCCAGGCCAAGCCGCAGAACCTTGAGATCAGCGCGAATGAAATCAGCGACCTCATCCACCGTTCCGTTTCGGAAAACCTGCTCGTGGACTTGTCCGTCGAGAACGACGCGCGTTCCAAGCGCCTCGCGCTCGTGCAGGAAATCCAGCACCATCCGCTTGACGGAAAAGTTTTGCACGTTGATTTTCACGAAGTCGCCGAGAACGAAAAAGTCACCGTGCAGGTGCCGGTGGAAACGGCCGGGGAACCGGTCGGTGTGACCACCGGCGGCGGCGTCCTCGAACACGTTTTGTTCAAATTGAAAGTCCGCTGCCTGCCGAAAAATTTGCCGGAACAAATTGTGATAGACGTCACGGCGCTGGAAATCGGCAAGGCCATCCACCTAGGCGACATCAAGGCGCCCGAAGGCGTGGAAATTTTGGGCGACAAGCACATCACCGTCGTCGCCGTGGCCGCGCCGCGCGCCGAGGAAGAAGTGGCCGCGACCGATGCCGCCGCCCCGGCTGCGGGCGATGTCGAGATGACCAAGGAAAAGAAGGAAGACGGCGCGGAAGCCGCGCCCGCCGGCAAAGCCGGCGAAAAAGCCCCGGCCAAGGGCGATGCGAAAGCCGCCGCGGCCGGCGACAAAAAAGCCGAGGCGAAGCCCGACGCCAAGGCCGCCGAGAAAAAACCGGCGGAGAAAAAGAAATGATTTTAGTGGGTTGGGCTTCCAGCCCGACCTTGACAGGCAGGATGCCTGTTCCACTATTTCCCGCGCATGGAGCCGCTGCATCTCATCGTGGGGCTGGGCAATCCGGGCGCGGAATACGCGAAGACGCGCCACAACGCCGGATTTGCGCTGGTCGAAAAGCTGGCGGCGCAGTGGAAATGCGATTGGGCGAACGAACGAAAGTTCGACGCGCGGATTGCAAAGACCGACCGGAGCGGCAGGAAAGTTTTGCTGTGCGAGCCGCAGACGTTCATGAATTTGAGCGGCGAAACGGTCGGGGCGCTGGCAAAATTTTATCAGTTGCCGTTGGAACAGATTTTGGTCGCGGTGGACGATGCGGATTTGCCGGTTGGCGAAATCCGGTTGCGCGCCAGCGGCAGCAGCGGCGGCCATCACGGTTTGGAATCCATCGAGCAGCATCTGGCGTCGCGCGAGTTTGCGAGATTAAGAATCGGGATTGGACGCAAAGATGGTGCGCGGGAAATCACCAATTACGTTCTCGGAAAATTTGAAAAAGCCGAAAACGAATTACTGGAGAAAGTTTTGGAACGGGCGGCCAGTCAAATCGAGATTTGGCTGGTCGCGGGAATTGAAAAAGCAATGCAATGGAATGGCAGCGTTGAAAAGTTAAGCGGTTGAATCGGTAAATTGGTTTTACGATTCAACAATTCAACAATTCAACATTTTAACGAAACATGAAACGATACGAAGGTCTGTTCATCCTGAACACAGCAGGAAAAGAAGAAGCCGTCAAAGACACGCTCGACAAAGTCGAGGCGGAAATTGTCGCGGCGGGTGGCAAAGTGGAAACCGTCCAGAAAATGGAACGGAAAAGTTTTGCGCGCATCGCCGACAAAAAGCACGGCGCCGGATTTTACGCGAACGTCATTTTCAACGGCCCGCCCGCGATCATCGCGCAGTTGCGCGCGAAGTTCGGGTTGAACGAGGACGTTTTCCGCGTGATCTTCACCGACTCGCCGGAGCCGAAACCCGCGAAATAAAATTTTATGGCCAGCTTCAACAAAGTCATCCTGATGGGCAACCTGACGCGCGATCCCGAATTGCGCTACACGCCCAAAGGCACGGCCATTGCCCGGATTGGGCTGGCCGTCAACCGCGTTTGGACAACCGAGACTGGTGAGAAAAAAGAGGAAGTCACCTTCGTGGATTGTGATGCTTTTGGAAAAACTGCCGAAACTATCGGCCAGTATATGCGCAAGGGTGCGCCGATTTTGATCGAAGGCCGGCTGCGGTTGCACGCGTGGGAAGACAAAAACACCAAGCAAAAACAGAGCAAATTGCGCGTGGACGTGGAGACTTTCAAATTTGTTGGGCCAGCAAATCACGGCGCAGGCGAAGGCGGCGCACCGGCGGCACCGCGCGCGCCGCGTCCGGCGGCGGCAAGCGCGCCCGCCAGCGAACCCGTCGAAGGCGATGCGCCGCCCGAAAGCGACGACGTTCCCTTTTGACAATTGTTTGAGGGCTTCGTCCCTCAACTTTCAACTCTCAACCATCAACTATTTTTCACATGGCAAAAACTGAAGTCATCCTCACCCACAACATCGTCGGCCTCGGCGGTGAATCCGACAACGTCCGCGTCGCCGCAGGCTATGCGCGCAATTATTTGTTCCCGCAAGGCTTTGCGGTTCCGGTCAGCGGCGCGAACAAGCGCCGCATCGAGGCGCTCAAGCAGCGCCGCGCCGAGCGCGAGGCGCACGAGTTCAACACCATGACCGAACTCGCCAAGGGCGTTTCCAAATTGATCTGCGTCGTCAAGGTCAAGACCGGCGACGACGGCAAGCTGTTCGGCTCGGTCACGGCGGGCATGATCGCCGACGAATTGAAGCACCAGTTTGACATCACGCTCGACAAAAAGAAAATCCATCTCGAAGGCCCGGTCAAGACGCTGGGCGAACACGAAGTGGAACTGCGCCTGCACGCCGAAGTCAAGAGCACGCTGAAAGTGCGCGTGGAAAGCCTGACGCCGGTTATCGCGCCAGCCGTCGAAGCCGCCCCTGCCGAAGCGCGGACGGAAAAGCGCGGCAAGCGCGCCGAAAAAGTCGAGGCCGCCGAAGAAAAGTCCAAGGCCGCGAAAGCCGAAAAACCGGCGAAAGCTCCGAAGGCTGAAAAGAAGGCCAAGGCCGAATAATTCCGGCAGGATAAATTTTCAGAAAGCCACGGAATTTTTTCCGTGGCTTTTTGTTTCATTAAATCCTTTGACCGGCGCGCGTGGCTCTGTTTTTCTTCACGGAACAGGAATGGTTCCAAGTTATTTTTATCCGGCCACGGTCGCGCTTTGCCTGGCGGCAGTGATTGCGGCGTATTTTGCCAACAATCCGCTGCGACACGGCGGCTGGTTTGTGATGCGGCGTTTCATCAACTGGCTGCCGCTCGGCATGACCTACGCGTTTCTCTGCATGGGGCGCTATAATTTGAACGTCGCCCAGGGCGCGCTCGGGCCGCTCATGTCCAACGAGGATTTCGGGATCATTTTCTGCGCCGGCACCTGGACTTACGCGCTGTCGTTTCTCGTCAACGGCCCGCTCATTGACAAAAAAATCGGCGGCAAAAACGGCATCATGATCGCCGCGCTCGGCGCGTCGCTGGCCAACGTCGCCCTCGGAATTTTGACCTGGCTCATCGTCGTGAAACATTTGAAGGTGAACCTCGTCGTCGCGTTTTCCACGATTTATTCCATCAACATGTATTTTCAAAGCTACGGCGCGATGTCCATCATCAAGGTCAAGGCGTATTGGTTTCACGTGCGCGAGCGCGGCATTTTCGGCGCGATTTTTGGGACGTTCATTTCCGCCGGCGCCTATTTCGCGTTCGACTGGAGCGCTTCAGTTGTTGCGATGACCAAGGCAGATGCGCCGGACAATTTTCTGAAAAGAATTTTCACCTCCGCAAATGTTCCGGTGGACGCGACGTGGGCGGTCTTTTTTGTCCCGGCAATCATTTTAATTTTTTGGCTGGCGATTGATTTCTGGCTCATCAAGGACGCGCCGGAGAAAGCCGGGTTTCCGCCGCTCGACACCTGCGACGCGTCGTCCGGCCAGATGCACGTTGAATTTTCCGTGCTCGATTTGCTGAAAAAGATTTTCGCCAGCCGATTGATGCTGATAATCGCGTGCGTCGAACTGACCTCTGGAATTTTTCGTTACAGCATCTGGACGTGGTATAAGCCGTTCAGCAAGGCCGTGCCGCAGACCGGCGCGGAATTTTTTTCCGACCACTGGGGCTGGTTCATCTGCGTTTTCGGAATCATCGGCGGCTTTGCGGGCGGAATCATTTCCGACAAATTGTTTCAATCGCGTCGCGGTCCGCCCGCCGCGATGCTGTGCGGAATTGTTTTGGCCCTTTCAATTCTCATGGCCGCGTTTCTTTTTTCCGCGCCGCTGGTTGTCGGCTGGTCGTCGGTCTTGATTGTCATGGCGTCCATCGGCATCACGTCGCTGATGTCCGGCACGGCGGCGCCGGATTTCGGCGGGCGCAAGGCGACGGCGACCTGCGCGGGCATCGTGGACGGCTTTGCGTATCTCGGCAGCGGGCTGCAATCTTTGTGCATCGGATTTCTAGTCCCTGAAATTGTCGGCGGCGCAAAACAGCCGGTTCCGCTTTTTGGATTTTCCCGCGACTGGCAATGGTGGCCGGTTTTTGTGATTCCGTTTGCCATCATCGGCCTGGTGCTGGCGGTAAAAATCTGGCATGAGCTTCCGGCGGCGACCAAAAAATTCATCGCAGAAAAAGAAGGCTTGACCGTGCCGTGATTTTGGCTATTTTAAGACAAATGTTGAAAAACAATTCACAAGCTGTCATGCTGGTCGTCGTCGTTAGCGACGCCGCTGGTGCTTGTTGAATTGAAGCAAATTTGACAAAAACCCACGGCTTAAACGTCGTGGGTTTTTTATTTGATCCGCGACGCCGGCCACAACTGAAAGACACATGAGCAAGACAACTGAAATCGCAAAATCAAAATCCGCAACCGCGAAATCCAAACCGCGCGCCGAAGTCGGCCCGGCGATGTTTGGCCGTGACATTTTTGTCGAGGCGCTCGAACGCGAAGGCGTGGAAGTTATTTTCGCCTATCCCGGCGGCGCGAGCATGGAAATCCACCAGTCGCTCACGCATTCCAAGATCCGCACCATCCTTCCGCGCCACGAGCAGGGCGGCAGTTTCGCGGCGGAAGGCTATGCGCGCGTGACCGGCAAGGCCGGCGTGTGCATGGGCACCAGCGGCCCCGGCGCGACGAACCTTGTCACCGCCATCGCGGACGCCTACATGGATTCCTGTCCGCTCATCGCCATTACCGGCCAGGTGACGCAGGCGATGATCGGGCGCGGCGCGTTTCAGGAGACCGACATCATCGGCGTCACGCTGCCCATCGTGAAGCACAGTTACCTCATCACGGACATCAATGACATTCCGCGCATCGTGAAAGAAGCGTTTTACATCGCGCAATCCGGACGGCCCGGCCCGGTGGTGATTGATTTTCCGAAAAACATCCAGCAGACCAAGACGCAGCCCGTCTGGCCGACGCTCGACGAAATTAAAAAAGGTTTGCCCGGTTACACGCAGCCGGATTTGAAGGCGGACGATCTCGCGCTCAACGAAATCATCGGCCTTATCGAAAAGGCGGAACGTCCGGTGATTTATTGCGGCGGCGGCATCATCACGAGCGGCGCGGCGGCGGAACTGAAAAAATTTGCCGAGGCCACGAACATTCCCGTGACGACCACGCTCATGGGCATCGGCGGTTTCCCGGAGACGCATCCGCTATCATTGCGCTGGCTCGGCATGCACGGTTCCGCGTCGGCGAACTGGGCGGTGAACGGCGAATACGAACTCCGCAAAAGTTTCAACGACCCGATGGTGAAAATCAAGGACGGCGCGGATTTGCTGCTCGCGTTCGGCGTGCGCTTCGACGACCGCGTGACCGGCAAGTTTGAGGAATTCTGCAAAAACGGCACGATTGTCCACATTGACATTGATGCTTCCGAGTTGAACAAAAATCGCAAGGCGAATTTGCCGGTGGTCGGCGACATCAAGGATGCGCTCACGCGTCTGAACAAATTGGTGGCGAAGCGGCCGATTCATAAAAAGCACACCGCCTGGCTCGCGCAGATTGCCGAATGGCAGAAGAAGGCGCCGTTTGCCTACCGCATCACGCCTGAAATCGCCAACAGCGACCACATGGTGGACCATATGAAGGGCAGCGAAAGCGAAGTCATCCTTCAGCAGATGGTAATCGAAACGCTTTATGATCTGACCAAGGGCGAGGCTTACATCACCACCGGCGTGGGCCAGCATCAGATGTGGGCCGGCCAATGGTATAAATACAAATACCCGCGCCAGTTCACCACCAGCGGCGGGCTTGGCTCCATGGGCTACGGCTATCCCGCCGCGCTCGGCGTGAAGGTGGCATTGCCGGACAAGCAGGTGATTGACATTGACGGCGACGGCTCGTTCCTGATGAACATCCAGGAACTCGCCACCGCGTATGTCGAAAAAATTGCGGCGAAGGCCATCATCCTGAACAACCAGCACCTCGGCATGGTGGTGCAATGGGAGGATAATTTTTACGCCGGCAATCGCGGACATACTTATTTGGGCGACCCGCAGCATCGCCCGGAGATTTATCCCGATTACGTCCGGGTGTGCAATTCCTTCGGTGTGAAATGCGAGCGCGTGATGTTCAAGAAAGACCTGCGCGCCGCCATGCAACGGATGCTCGACGCCGACGAACCGTATGTGCTCGACGTCATCACGCCTTACAGCACGCACGTCATCCCGTTCATTCCCGCCGGCAAGACCGTGGCGGACATGATCTGGAAGCCGTAGATAAATTTAGTGGACGCATTTCAAGACACAGCCGCCTTGGGTCTGGACAACCGCCGCCGGTTTTCCGGCAAATCCCGGCTGCCGACGAGGTTGGCGTGGGGTTTGCTAGAAAGCTGGCAACATTGTTTGAATTGCAGCTTGCAATTGAAAACTAAAACACTTAATAAGAAACGCACATGGCACTGCCATTCTTGAACGGTTTTGGAAGGAAGAAGCGAACCCAGATGATTTCGGTTGATTTGGGGGCGCGCACCACGAAGGCTGTTCTCCTGGAGCAGCGGGGCGAAGTGTGGGCGCTTACCCGCTACGCGCTGCTGGACGCGCCGATTTTTGACAAAAAAATTTCCCCGGAATTGCTGGCCGAACATTTGAAAAGCGTCGTGGCGGCTTTGGAGACGGAAGCCAGACACGTCACGCTGTCCATCGGACTGGACGATGCGGTGGTGCGGCAGGTGGATTTGCCGCAGATTCCGATTGATGAAATGCGGCTGGTGTTGAAGAACAACTCGAAGGCTTATTTGCAGCAGGACTTGCCGGGACACGTTTTTGATTGCTACATTTTTCCGCCGAAACAGGCGCAGGCCGGCAAGCCCGCCGAGACGGTGAAGGTTGCGGGCACGCCTAAATTAAAAGTTTTGGTGACGGGCGCGAAGCAGCAGCTGGTGAATGATTTTCAGACGGCCATCAAGGAGGCCGGGCTGCTGGCCGACCACCTTGTTCCGGGACTGGTGGGTCCGTTGAACGCCTTTGAAGCGGGGCTGCCGGAAGTTTTCAACAACGAGTCGGTGGCGCTGGTGGACATCGGGTTCAAGCACACGTCCGTCTGCATTTTGGACCGGGGTGAGCTGGCGCTGACGCGGGTGGTGAACATCGGCGGCGATAAATTGACGGCGGGACTGGCCGAGGCGATGAACATCACCTATGCGGAGGCCGAAGGCATCAAGGTCGGCATGGCGCCGGAAGTGCAGTCCGCGCTCGAAATGCAGGTGCTGCCGCTGGGCCGCGAACTGCGCGCCTCGCTGGATTTTTTTGAACACCAGCAGGATCGCGCCGTGTCGCAGGTTTATGTGAGCGGCGGTTCGGCCCGCTCGGAAATGATTTTGCAGATGCTGCATGCGGAAATGATTGTGGAATGCAAGACGTGGAACCCGACGGGCTTTCTCCAACTGGCGTTGCCGGGACAGCAGGCGGTGGAGATTGAACATGTCGGGTCGCAACTGACGGTGGCGGTCGGCGCGGCGCTGGCGGCCATCAAATAAATTTATTATGCCCATACG